>Ga0114919_10002239_pt1 | contig 15643 bp, 14 predicted proteins | sample BlataG_FD_88682 | JGI IMG/M metagenome (GOLD analysis project Ga0114919, IMG submission 88682) | Deep subsurface microbial communities from Black Sea to uncover new lineages of life (NeLLi) - Black_00105 metaG | ecosystem: Environmental > Aquatic > Marine > Oceanic > Sediment | place: Atlantic... | reverse complement strand
TTTAACAATTGCCTTTTCCTCTTCAACATTATACCCAAAAATTTAACTACTGCAACATCAGCATACCAGAGCATATGAAGAAAATTAGCCAATTTTTACCAGCATTGTTTCCTTTTCGCACCTCGGGGACTTGACATTATTTTTATCTGTGATATATCTATTATCAGATATAATTGGTCTTACCATTCCCACAGACGAATGAAAGGAGAAAATTGAATGTTTGAGAAGGTTCAAACTAGAAAAGTGTATATGGAAATAGTGGAGCAAATCAGACACTTAATTAAAGAGGGTAAATTAAAGCCCGGAGATAAACTTCCCACAGAACGCATCTTAGCTGACAAATTAGGAGTATCCCGTCCTCCTTTAAGAGAGGCTCTATCTGCCTTAGAGATTTTAGGAATAACTGAGAGCAGAGGGGGCAAGGGAAATTTTATAAAGGATAGCTTTAATTCAACTTCCTACGCCCGGCAATTCAAGGAACTGGAACAGGAGGAAAGTCCCTTTGAGCTTTTAGAGGCAAGAGAAGTTGTAGAAACAGAGATTGCAGGCCTTGCGGCCGAAAAAGCGACTTCAGAAGATGTAAAGAAAATAGAGGAGACACTCAATAAGATGAGAAATGTTCTGAACGACATCCCTCGGGCTATGGAGTTTGACAGAGAGTTTCATGTTGCCATTGCTAAAGCAGCCCATAACAATCTTCTCTTTCAAATGATGAATCACTTGGCCGATGGATTAAAAGAGAAGCTTTGGATTAATTTAAAGAAAAAATGTTGGTTCCTTCCCGACCGTCCTCAAAAGTATCTTGAGAAACATATACAGCTTTTTGAGGCTATAAAGAAAGCTGACAAAGAAGCTGCTCGGAGAGCAATGCATGACCACTTAGTCGATGTAGAAAAGGATCTGTTGAAGGAATAAACCTTCCACGATTAGAATAAAGGTGACTTAAGTTTTTCGCTCTTTCTCATAGGTTTTTTGAGGAAAAACAGAGCTTACGCGGAGTTTTTCTTAGAAGGAGGAGATTTTTTCCTAAAAGAGGAATGAAATAATGAAGTTAAAGCTTTGGTAAGGGAAAAGCTAAAAATAAGACCGGAAGGGAGGTAGAAATAGAGGCAGGCCGCTAGCTGGGACAAAGGAAAACTTTACAAGAGAGAAGTGTCGAAAGATTAGTTTCTCTTTTGGGAGCGTTGCAGAGAAAAATGAAGCAAGTCATGTCAAAGGAGGTCTAGATGTCGACTTTACAAAGATTAAAAGTGACGTGTTTTTGCATGATGATGGTAGTGTTAGTTGGAATGCTGGGACATCCAGCCTTTGCGGAAAAGTCAGTTATTCGCTTTTTGACCGATGAGACCGACCCAAAATCGATAAAGGTCTATGCAGGAATGGAAGAAAGGTTCGAGAAGGCGTACCCTCAATACGATTTGCAGATAGAGTATATTTCACTGTCGGACGTTTGGCCGAAACTGATGGCCTCACTCCAAGCGAAAACCCCTCCAGAAATAGCCTATCTCGATCCGGATGTCGTGGTCGATCTTGTCAAGCCAGGGTACCTCCGCGACGTACAGCACCTAGTTGAAGCAACTGGCGAAGGAGGTGCCGGCGATTATCATGACAGTGTAACGAGACTGGTGCAGCAGAAAGGGGCTACATACGGAGTGCCTCCCACTCTGGGTATCATGTTCATGATGTACAGGAAAGATCTCTTCCAGAGAGCGGGGCTCACTGTACCCGAGACTTGGGATGAGTATTTGGATGCCCTGGCCAAGGTAACTGCAGGAGAGAAAGTAAAGGGGATCAACCTCTTCATGGGTCAAATACATTGCATACAGCAACTGCTTGTGTCGATGTGGTCAAACGGGGGCTATATGTTCGGTGTACCTAACGGCCCCATTGTCCTCGATAGCCCGGAGAATGTCGATACCGTAAAATTCTTGCAAAAGATGTGGGAATACGCATCTCCCGGAGCCGCCGCCGACACCTACACTGACGCGTTCATGCGTTTTGTGAACGGAGAGATAGCGACATGTATTGCATACGGCCGTACGCTGGCAAACGTAGATCGATACAATCCCGATATGGCTGCTGATGTTGGAGCAACATTTATACCGAGGTCCCCGACGGGGGGATTTCGTACCACGCTGTTCCCCCAATTCCTGGTCATATTCAAAGACGCCGCCAATATTGAGGGAGCAGAGGCGTTCATCAAGTTCCATATGATACCGGAGGAGAATATTCCACTGCTTGCCTCTGTTGCTGGTCACATCATGGATCCAAGAATATCCGTTGGCCGCTCGGAGGTACTCGTACGTGATCCTGCAATGAAGAAATACAGTTATGCCCTAGAGCTACAAGCCGAGCTCATACCGTATGCTCGCAACATAGCGTTTGAGCACGGAGAGGTATGCTACAGCTCAGCCAAGCTCACAAAGTCTCCCATACTTGTCGATCTCATGTACGACGCTATGCCGAAAGGAATGGCTGCTGAAGAGGCACTGGCGAAAGCAGTTCAGAGAACAGAGGAGCTACTGGCAGAATAGAGTTAATTGAAGTGTATAGACTCTCCGGCTAAGGAAGCTTCTTTTGAGGTCTACTCGTTCGCTGGGTGAGATGTATTACACACTGCCCAGCGAGCGAGATATTCGTGCATCCTGGGTGGCCAGCAATTTTTGTCTTTCGCACCCTAAAGTTTCGGGGGAAGAGATGGTCAGGTTCTTCATAGTAGGTGAAACCCTCAGCTGCAAAGGTTATCAATTCTAGAGCAAGATGAGTCTAATGACAAGGAAAAGACTTACCCGGAAGCAAAGAGAGGCTCTGTATGGGATATTATTGGTGTTACCCAGTGTAGTAGTTATCGGTGTTACAGCTGCATATCCTCTAGTCAAGGGCATTTCATTCTCATTTTACAAGCTTGCAGGATTTACCTATGAAGGCCCCTTTGTGGGTTTTGCTAACTATGCCCGCGTGATAGGTAATTCCCTTTTTATGGAGTCTTTTCGTAACAATCTCGTATGGGCCCTTGGTACCCTTGCGGGCCAAATCCTCGTTGGATTGGTGACTGCGCTACTCCTCAATAGACGCTTCAGGGGACGATCCGTGGCCCAGGGCATGATTCTTTTCCCATACATAATCCCGGGAATAGTCGCCGTGATAGTCTGGCGGTGGCTGCTTCATGACCAATATGGGGTTATCAATCTTGTCTTGAAGAGATGGATCGGCCTGGAGGAATCAATCCATTGGTTCGCCACACCGAACCTCGCCATGACGTCACTCATACTGGTCGGTATATGGAAGTTCTTTCCGTTCGTAACCATCTGTTTCCTGGCTCGTTTGCAGATCGTTCCTCCCGAGCTCTATGACGCTGCGAAAGTTGATGGAGCAAGTCTCTGGAAAGAGTTCTGGCACATCACCCTACCACAACTGAGAGAGGTTTTCTTCGTAGTTGTCCTGCTGAGAGGTATATTCATGTACATAAAGTTTGATATACCATGGCTTTTGACCGGCGGAGGACCCGGGACAAGCACCTACACTCTTCCGATAATGAGTTACGTTGAAGCGTTTCAACAAATGCAGAGGGGAGCCAGTGCCGCCATAGCCTGCGTGCTGTTCGTAACCTTGGTAGGGGTGGCCCTCATCTATTTCCTGGCGTTTGAGCGACGAGAAGCAGTTGAGTGAAAAATGAGAAGCTATAGAACAAGAAAGGGCGTTCGAAAAACTCTGATGTGGGCGGGCGTTGTGTTCTTTGTCATTGTGTCCATCTTCCCTCTCGTAGAGGCGCTCCTCTCTTCTCTGAAGCCCCCTTCGCAGCTATTCTCAAGATCCTCCAGTATCTTCCTTCCATCGTCCGTGACCCTTCTCCACTACAGGGAGCTCTTGGGTGGGACACGGTTTCTAACCTATTATTTCAACACCACGGTAGTGACTTTTGCGACGCTTGCACTAGTCATTCCCATCTCAGCTCTGGCAGCCTACGGCCTAACCAGATTTGAGTTTCCTGGGAGAGATCTCTACAGACGTCTGATACTCTTCACCTATATGCTTCCACCCATCCTCCTTTTTCTTCCCCTTCACGCGGTGCTGACCCGGTTGGGACTGGTCAATAGTCGGGCCGGCCTGATCTTTGCCTATACTTCTTTCTGTCTCCCATTTGCTATGTGGCTCCTACGAGCCTTCTTTGTAGGGGTTCCCGTGTCAATCGAAGAAGCTGCCATGGTGGACGGTGCCACTAGACTCTCCGCCTTCTTCCGAATCGTCCTGCCCCAGGTTGTCTCGGGAGTCGTGGCCGTATCGGTTTTTGTGTGTGTCGTCTGCTGGAATGAGTACCTATACGCACTTGTCTTGACCTCGAGTGCAGAGATGAAAACGCTGCCTGTGGGACTGGCAACTTTCATTAGAATGTATACCATTGACTGGGGTATGGTAATGGCTTCGGTAGTTCTCACCAGTGCCCCCTTGGTGGTGCTCTACGTATTTGTCCAGCGGCACCTCCTGAAAGGATTCGCTGGGGCCGTAAAAGGGTAATTTTCCTCCCTGCTGAAAATAAGGGGAACTCTGCTCTCCAAGGCCAATTTGAGGCATGAGAGATGCAATATGCAATCGCTCTCGAAAGGTTCTTCATGGGCTTGCCCGGCGTTGCTGGAAGACCGAGGATTTCACGAGAGATGCCAGGGATAGTTCAGCCTTCCACCAGTGTGAGGTGGGCGGTCCAAAAGCTGGCACGAGACATTGGTATCTAGTTTTTATTGTCCGATTCTTTTGATGCGTAGAAAGCCTAAGGGTCCTTCCCTAGGATAATGAATGACCATCTGAAGACGGTTGCGGACGGTCCTTAGAGCACGCTTTAGAGAAGTCAATTTCGTCCGTATAACAAACCCTAAGGAGCTGGTATGATTCCTCTGGATAGATTCTTCGCCGCTGCCCGGATGGAAGAGCCGGATGAGGTGCCTGTTTCCCTCCTTACTTCGGCTCGTTTCTTCTCCCATCTTTATGGGGTTAAGGTCTTCAAGTTCTTCCACGATCCTCGGACCATGTTGGATGCAACCCTTTATACGATGAAGCGTTTCCCTGACATTGTGTTTTTCCCTGGACTGTGGGCTGATTACGGCATTGTGGTGGAAGCCTCTGCCTTTGGCTCAAGGATCTACTGGCCAGAGGACTACGTTCCCTACGTCAGGGGACAGGTGCTTCAAAACCCACAAGATGTTATGGGGCTTGAGCCGCCTGATCCTAAGACAGATGGGCTTATGCCATTTGTGCTTGAGTCCATTCGGTACATTCAAAAGCATGCACCCAAGGATGCTAAGTACCTTTATGCCGTAGCGAGAGGCCCATTTCAGGTGGCCTCATGCACGCGCGGCCCCACAGAATTTCTGGTTGATCTCAAGGTGAGGCCCGACATCGCCCGAAAGCTGGTCGATATTTGCACCGAGACAACCATCCAGTGGCTCAAGGCACAACTAGAAGTGATCGAGGAGCCCATTGGAATCTTCGTGCCGGATGATATTGCTTCATTTCTCTCCCCAGACCTATTTGAGAAATTCGGCCTTCCCGCGTACACACGCATCTTTTCCGAGTTTGATGGTCTCCTCAAGGTCTATCACAACGACGCCGACTCAACTCACATCCTGCATTTATTGGCACAGTGCGGCTTCCACGTATTCAACTTCAGCCCGGCCACGGATATCGGAAGGGCAAAACAGGAAATTGGGCAAAAGGTTTGCTTGATGGGAAATGTGGACCCGATCAATGTGATGTTACGGGGGACACTGGAAAAGGTGGAAGAGGAGTGTAAGAGATGTATTCAGATTGCAGCCCCTGGCGGAGGATATATCTTATCATTGGGTGGTGGCCCATCCATGGAGACACCTGAAGAAAATATACAGGCTATGGTAAAGACAGCAAAAAAGTATGGAAAATATCCCGTTTCAGGAACCTAAGCAAAAATGAATAAGATAATTATGGGAAGGGATTTTTATACTGCTCTCAACCGCCGCTGATGAGGGGTATGATCACTATCTTATCTCCATCTCCAATTGCACAATCTAGCTTCGGGCACATTTCTTGGATGTTATTACCTTTGATGTGAATCACTTGGTAGGCAGGATGGAGTTTCCCGTCTGAGTCAAGCAATTTTTCTTTAAGACCGGGAATTTGGGTCTCGAGTTCATCAATGATCTGATCGAGTCTCTCCTCTTCAACAAAGAACAAGCTCTTCGACGGGGTCAGATCGTGAAAGGCCGAAAGAAATCTCACCGTGACTGCCATCGGTTTTCAATACTCCTTAAGATACCTTATTACCTCAATATGAAGGTCCACTCACCCTTTTCATCCTCGTTGTCGTTTGATCTTTAACAATCCAACTTTCAAAAAATAGAAAAGTGTTGGTTGAGATCAACGCCTGTGCTTCCACCTGTAATAATGGCAACGCGTCCACAAAAAGTGAACAGATCCAATGAAACCTTCTCCTTTCAGAATTTCCTTTCCTATATGATTCAATGACCCTCCAGGCCGAGTCTTATTAAGGTCTCCTCTTTCGGTACGCCGTCCTTCGTCCATCCGCGAAGGTTATAGTACTCATCCAACATTCTGTCCAGATCATCCTTCGTTATCGTTTCACCTGCACTTCCGCCCTCCTGGAGTGGCTCCGAAAATCGATTGGGGAGCACATCTAGTGTTCTATCGGCCCCTTCTCGCACATTAAAGAGGCGGCCCAAATTGAAGATCCTTTCACCGACTCGCAAAAACTCTTCTAGTGAGACATCCCATCCCGTTACGAAACGAAGAGCGGAAACGAGACGTCCCGGCGTCAGGGGCCTTGGGGGGGCCATGGGGAATTTGCAGATAGGTAGTGCATCCGATAGGATTCCCCAAAGTTCTTGTGTCTTTTTGACCAGTAGCGGCTTCCCTTGGTATTCCTTTCGTGGCATAGGCTTCACATATCCCAAGTCGGGGAGCGCATTTTCCCTTTCGAAAACGTCATCATGCATGGCAGATTCATGATCTGCACCCTTCAGGGCTGTCGCATAGGCAAGGGCCATTCCTTTCTTTCCCCTGGGATCATGCATTGGTATTTCAAGTCCTTTTACGTGCATAGCCCACTCTTTAGAACCCTTCCCAATCTTTTCAGAAGCTCTTCTCACGCCTTCGGCCAGTATATCTCCTACTCCCTCCCTGAAGGTAATCATTCGAATCAGCTGCAAGATACCCTCTGGATCTCCCCATCTCAAATCCATTCCCATCTCTTTGTCAGTGAGAGCACCTTTTTCTCTACATTCCATGGCAAAGGCAATAGTGACACCTGTGGAAATAGTGTCCAATCCGTAGAGGTTACACAGTTCATTCGCCTTTGCAATGACGAGAGGGTCACCGAGAAGCACCGTAGGCCCCAATGCAGCCACAGATTCATACTGGGGGCCGCTGTGTTCAGGTGACAGACGATAGGGTTCCTCACTCTTCACAACCCTTCGACACCCTATGGGACAGCCGGGACAGGTCCTCTTTCCCGCAGAGATGCCATTGAGCATTGCGTCACCATCGATCTGATCAATCTTTTCAAAGGTTGTCTTTTGAAAGTTCCTTGTGGGGAGGGTTCCCTTGAAATTGCTGGGAGCAATATTATTCCAAGTTCCATATTTTGAGAGGGTCTCGCAGGATCCGTCGTGCAGAACTTCATAATATACTTCCTTCATCAAAGCCTTCATCCCCTCAAGGTCAGCAATTGGAGTCTCTTTTTCCCCCTTCATCACAATAGCTTTTAAGTTCTTGGCTCCCATCACTGCGCCCATCCCCAGCCGTCCTGCAAAAAACCGCACATCTCCAGAAATGCAGGCATACTTAACCAGGCGTTCTCCTGCGGGTCCGATGGAGAGGATGCTCGACCCTTTTTCACTCCCACGAGAAAGCGTAGATTGGACTTCTGCTGTGGTTTTCCCCCAAAGGTCGGATGCATCTTTAATCTCCACAGAACGGTCAGTGAGTTCAATATAAACAGGAGACTTGGCTTTTCCGTTGATGATGAGCACATCATACCCGCATGACTTCAGGGTCCGACCAAATGATCCTCGAACATCGGAATCTCCAACCAGTCCGGTCAGGGGTGATTTAGATACAATAGATATTCCCGTACTGCCCATGAAACTCAAGGCGCTGAGGGGACCCGAGGCAAAAACAAGCATATTTTCGGAAGAGAGTGGATCGACGCCGGGGCCTAAGTGGTCATAGAGCAAACGGAATCCAAAGCCTACCCCTCCTATGTAGCTTCTGGCAAACTGTTCGTCTAAGTTCTCGGTTAGCACTTTCCCTTCCGTCAGATCAATAATCAGCATCGTTCCTTGGAATCCATACATGCTAAAGACCTCCTTCCTAGTATCTATTTGGTAATAGTTAAGTCTTTCCAAGAAATCAATCGTAATTTACCGTGGCTCAAAAATGTTGTCAAAAACAGCTAACCCTAGACAACTTTCGGCAGATATGAGGCTGCCTTAAGTTCTTTTCAGTGGAGAGACTCTGTTTCTCGACACGAAACCATTTACGGTTCTCAATTTGCTAGGTCAATAGACAGACTGAAACAGATGATCACTTGATTTATTCAGGGAGTTTTATTAGCCCTGGCTGCAGGTACCGCATGAGGGCCTTCTCTCACAAAGGCCATTTGAGGACTTCCATTTTGTGTTTGTTTCTGCTCGCTTACAGCGTAAAATATTGCGTTTTGCACCATTTCCTCAGCTTTTACCCCATTTCCTTCAACAAAACCATAGCCACTTTTCCCTGGTAGTTTTTTCAAATCTTTAGGACCTATATCGGTTGTGCAGTAAATTAGTCTATCAAAACCACCAACTTTTCTGAAAAACTGGTCCCATTTTTGGACCTGCCACTGATCGGGAACAAATTGCCAGCTGCTACTTTTGATAAATTCGGTAAATCTACCCGGTCCTTTTTCTTTTAAAACCTCCAAAACTTTTTTATAATCATCTTTCCCTATAGGTTCCTCGTCACTGTTGTGGGCAGCTAAAATAACAATTCCTCCCTTTCTAATGATAGGAACTGTTGCGTAGGCTGCTTTTGCAGCTTGATAATGATTAACGGCTGTCTTTCCGCCCTGAGTTAACACTATGTCATATTCATGATCAGTGGGTACAACTAAGAACTCCGTTAACTTTTTCACCGCTTCAAGGTGAGCTTTTTCCAACTCACCTGCAAAAACTCCGGTTAATTTTCCCTCTCCATTTATGGTAACGTTTATACTGAAATCCACTCTTGTTGTACGAGCGACTTTTAAGGCAAAATTATGACAGGGGTTGCCCTCTAAAACTAAATTTGTTGCGTTAGGATTGTCCATAAACTCTACACCATGAAAAAGGTATGTCGCCTCAAGATTTATAAGTCCGGGGCAAATTGCCTTCCTTCCCCCTGATACCCCTGCCATAAAATGAGGCTCTACCGAACCGGTTACGATACGGATATCTGCCTCAACAAAATCTCTGTTTATCTTAACTTGAATCCCTTCCACGCTACCGATGAGAAAAAGATCAGATGATGCGCAATCGTGATCTATTATTTTATACTTATTTGTTATGAATTCTCCAAAAGCTTCCTTTTTCCATTTCTCGGATGTGGGAAAGTGTGTGCCGGTGGCCACGATAATCCTGATGTTCTCAGGTCTTACCCCTACCTTCTTGAGTCTTTTTAAAAGAGGAAGAAGTATCCCCTCTTTGCTTTCTCCTTTATAAGGAACAGACCTTGTATTATCAGAGACAGCTATGCCAACGGTAACTTTGGAGGGAGATTTTTTGCGTGAAGCAATAATATCATCGATAGGTAAAGTTCCTATGGGACGTGATAAAGCATTTTCCAAGTACTCTTCGGGTTCCTTTAGGACAGGAACATAACCCGTCTTTAATATCTCACAATCTGGGGGTACCCCTATATTCAAAGTGTCTTTTCCGTATTCCAGATCAACGCTTTTCCAACCTGTAGTGTTCATTTTATGGAGGTTGCTAGAGTTCATTTCCTTTCCTCAACAGGCACATTTTTTATCCTGGCAAAATCACCAGTTCTTATCGCATCTACTAAAGCACCCATATAGGTGTCAATATTCTCTTCCGCTTGCTTCACATCGATATTGCCCTTTGCATCTCTAGAAATTAAAGAAACAGGAGCCTGCTCTAATTTACTCCAGAGTTGAGGATTCTTAGCAGCTTTCAGAATTCTCTCTTCATCTTCATCATTTACACCAACTTCATTGAAGGTGGTAGGGAAGTTGATTCTTCTGAGAAGTTTTATCATACCTTCTGCAACTGCAACACCTAAATCTCTTCCCTGGCATTTTTCTACATCTTTCTTTATATATCCTGCATTTTTTAATATTTTGCCTATCAAGTTTAACTGCTCCTTAATAGCCGGAGCAAAAAACACTGTAGCATAGGGGTTTACCAGTGCACAGGCTCTCCCGTGGGTTAATTTGCTTACCACGGAAAAACTGAAAAGATGTCCATAGTTGGTCCCTCCAATCATAATAGCGTACCCGCCTAAGTCGGTGCCAAGACCTATAGCGACTCGCACATCCTCATCCCCGGGATTATCTATTACTTTTGGTAGATTGTCTACAATTAAACTAATTCCAACCTCTGCTATCTCCATTGCTTTGGGAAAAAATGGCTTCCCGGTTGCTCCATAGATAACTTCCAGGCAATGAGAGATACCATCTAATGCTCCATCTGTGGTGATTGCGTAGGGAGCTCCTATGGTGGTTCTATAGTCAAAAACTGCCCACCGGGGAACAATAGCTTCATCGATGATTAGTTTCTTCTGACCTGTTAGAGGAGCGGTGATATTCGAGTATTTGGTAAGGTGGGCTCCTGAACTGGCAGCAGTTTGAACGGCTATAACAGGAGGAAGTTCTTTGCCTTCCGCATTTAACTTCTCTGTTACCAGCCCCATACCAAAATAAGACTCCACATCATCAGAGTCTAAGATTGTCAACACACTGGCAGCTTTTACAGCATCGATGGTGCTTCCTCCTCCCATGGCAATGATGCTCTCAGGCTTTTTCTTACCTATCTGATTAGCAATTCTGTAAACATCCTCCCGGGGAGCATTTGGCCTTGCCCCAGCGATAATATCTTTAATAGCAATCCCCTTTTTTCCCAGAGAAGATTTAATTTCATCTACAAATTGCTCAATCCATTTTTCTGTTCTCCATCCACTTACTACTAGCATTGTAGATTTACCTGCTTCCCGAGCAAAATCTCCTACCTTTGTTAATGAACCAATTCCAAAAGCATAACTTCCTTTTTTCCATTCCCGGAGAAGACTTATACCTTTCTTCTTATAATCTTGAGTATCCGTCATTATTGAGCCCTGTTCTGCAATTTCTTTATCCTAATTGAAACTTACCGCGTATCTACCTCTCTTTTTTGCAGTTTCTAACAAATCTATGCGGTTTCCATATGTAGTCCGTGCTATTACAGTATTTCCTCAACCGATCACCAATCCTCCACCTGAAGCTAAATACTTAATAGCATATTCTACCCCTTTTTAAGGATCTTCTCGGGGCCTTTAATCAAGGTATCACCGTCACCTCCCCCGAATAAACAAATTTTATTTCCGTATTTTTCCTTTAGTTTTCTCATATCGATTCCCGCCTTAAGCTGTATTCCCTGGTAGCCATCAATTCCTGCTTCTCAAAGGAGAATCGAGTAACGCTTTCTTTTAAATGAAGATGTTTCTGAAATAGTTTTATTTAAATATCAGGACACGTTAGCTCTCTGAGAGAGCCTTTATGATTTCCTGACAGAACTGGGGAAGATCATCAGGTACTCTGCTGGTAACGATATTACCGTCTCGAACAACCGGAACGTCCTGAAAATCCGCTCCTGCATTGATCAAATCATCTTTTACAGCGGTGTAGCTGGTAATCTTTTTACCCTTTACTATGCCAGCTGAAATTAGAACCTGTGGTCCATGACAAATAGTGGCGATCACCTTTCCCTGGTTATAAGCTGTCTTGACAATGTTTAGAGTTGTTTCGTCGATTCTTAAGCGATCCGGTGCATAGCCACCAGGGATAATTATACAGTCGATTTCATTTATGTTTAACTTGTCGATGGTTGTATGTACAAACCTTTTCCCTTCCCTTAATACGATAGGGGGAATTACGGAACCAAATCGGCCAGTAATAGGTTTTTCTGGAAAAGCTGGCCGGGGATGAAACCCAGTGTGTAAAGTAGCTAGAGTAATTTTCGCTCCCTCTTCGCTCAGTCGTAGCAATGGATAAAAAACTTCAATGTCCTCGAATTCGTGAGCTGCCAATATAACTACCTTCTTACCCTCCAATTTAGCCATCTTAACCTCCTTCTTAATTGATTTATGTTCTTTCTTAATCGGTCGTCCGGTCACGATTACTGGCTATGCAGCATTTATCCCTCCTTTTTCCGTAACCAATTTTTCTTTGATTCCAGGAACTATACTCTCTAATCGATCATTTAGTTTGCCAAAACTTGCCGATTTACCAGTAATGAATCAACTTCTATTTCATTTAATTTTAAGATTTTCATCATATCTTGCCACTGTTCTTTTTCTACAGGAACTCCCTCCCTACCCCTTTTCTGAGCTTCTCTGAATTCTATTTCTCCTGGCATCAGAACCTCTTTAAATCCCTCCATAGGAGGGCAGGATTTGCAATCTCTGATTAAGCGATCAACTTTGTGTTTAAATTGTTCAACTCCCACAAAACTTTCTACGTGGATAGCCATCATGAAATAACTTGCACCATAAGGAGTAGCCAGATCCCAGTAAGGTGGAATTTCCTTGGCAATTAGTGATCCTGCTAAAGCAGCAGTGAATACATCTACTACCAAGCCTAATCCATATCCCTTATGGCCACCCATTGGTAAAATAATCCCTTCCAGAGCCGCTTTAGGATCAGTTGTTGAACTTCCATTTCTATCTAATGCCCACCCATTGGGTATCTTTTCGCCTTTCCCCAGAGCTTCGAGAACTTTCCCTCTGGCAACTGCACTAGTTGAAATATCCAGAATTATAGGACTATATTTTCCCGCAGGGATGGCGAAACTCATAGGATTGGTGCCATGTACCCCTTTACGACCACCGAAGGGAGCAATGGTGGGGGAAGCATTGCAGAAAACTACACCTATCATATCTTTTTCTAAAGCTCTTGCCGCATAATACGAAGCTGCTCCAAAATGGTTACAATTACGAACTACCACAATGGCAACAGATCCTTCTTGCGCTTTCTTAATCGCTAACCCCATAGCTTCCAGTCCTGAAACAGGCCCCAGGCTCATATTTGCATCTATTAGTGCTCCGTCTTTATCTTCTTTTAAAATTTGGATTTTAGCATTTGGTTTTACAATTCCTGCCTTAATTTCTTTAACGGCTCTCGTCAATACAGGAATAAATCCATGAGTATCAATGCCTCGCAAACTGGCAAAAACTGCAGCATCGACAACTACTTCTATTTCTTTCTTCGGTACACCTATTTGCCCAAGCACAGAAAGGTAAAGCTCTTTTACCTCATCGTTTTTCATTCTCATATTATTCACAGGAATTTTTGCCTCGCTTTTTTAAAATTTCATAAATAGTTATAGAAGATTTAGTTGCCGGAGTACCCTTTTTAATTCCTCCTTTTTCGCCTCAGGTAGTGACTTAATTGGTTCTCTTGCAAAACCAACCTCTATTCCAATTAGGTTCAAAGCATCTTTGATAACCACCGGGAATGAACCTAAGCTAAAAGCTATCCTGAGCGGAGCCAGTCGACACTGTGCCTTTCTTGCCTTCTCTAAATCTCCCTTAATATATGCCTCGTAAATTTCCGCCACTAATTTGGGAACCACGTTTGCTGTAGCTGCAATTGCTCCTCTACCTCCATACAGAAGTGTTCCGTAAATCAGGGTATCTCTACCACATAGAACAGAAAATTCGTCTGAGGTATTACGAATATACTCGGCAGTTAAAGTCAAATCCCCACTGCTGTCTTTGATTCCCACTATATTTTCTATCCTAGAGAGCCTCTCTACCAGGTCTGCCGATAGATTTATGCCAGTTCTACCAGGGTTATTATAAAGAAGAACCGGTAGGTTCGTAGATTTAGCAATGGTAGTGTAATGCTCGTAAAGCTCATTTTCGGAAGGAGAAATGAAGCAAGGTGTGATCACAGAAACGGCATCAGCTCCGATTTTCTGAGCCATTTTGGTTAAGGAAACGGCTTCTTTTGTAGTTATGGCACCCGTCCCAATGTAAACCGGAACTCTTTTATTAACCTCGTCAACGACGATCTCTGTTATCCTCTTTTTTTCTTCCTTCGTGAGTGCATAGAATTCTCCCTGGCTTCCTATAGGAAATAAACCATGCACTCCCCCCTTTATGAGGTAATTAATTAACCTTCTTAATACAGCTCTGTTGATTTGATCATTCTTATCGAACGGTGTTACCATTGCAGGTATAATTCCTTTTGGTTTAAAAGACACCACTACCTCATTTGTTGTATTAACCTTTCCCACTTATTCAATATCTCCTTTACTCACTTAAAAGATCTTTTTCCACCCCAGCTAAGTGATCATACATTTTTCTGGAAGCTTCTTTACTATCTCTTTTCTTAATAGCGTTGAGGATTTCAGTATGTTGCTGGATGTACTTTTCGGGACGACCAGGAACACTCCAGCTTTTCTCTTTTAAATTTGTCCAGAGCCTCTCCTTTAATGCATCAGTCAGGTGAATCATTATTGAAAAAAGGATAGCATTATGAGCTGCTTTTGCTATATTAGCGTGAAATTCCCTGTCGTATTCCATGATTTTAGGAATAATGGTAATATGGCTTCTCATTCTATCTAAAGATTCCCGCATAGCAGATATGTCCCCTTCTGTTGCCCTTTCAGCTGCAATTTCGGCAATTTTGCTTTCCACTGCTTTTCTTGCCTCCAGAATCTCAAAGGGACTTTCCTCTTCTCTCAGCTCCTTAAATCCTGTCTCATACAAAGCTGATTTGAAACTGTTCTTTATGAAGTTGCCTTTTCCTCCTCTGCTTTCTATTATCCCCAAAATTTCCAGGGCGCTTAGAGCTTCCCTCACTGAGGGACGAGAAGTCCCGAACTTCTCTGCCAGGATACGCTCTGGTGGAAGCTTATCTCCTGGACTTAATTTACCCTCTTTAATTAAGTCTCTGATTTGCTCCACTATCTCCATATATACTTTTTTGGCTTCAACTTTTTTAAACATATTAAGAGAACCCTTCACCTAGTAAGATTGTCAGGCAAGTTTAATTTTATTATAACTAAAAAATAAAATTAGTCAAGAGTATCTCCGGACTCTTCCCCTTCGTCGCTGTATACGATACCCGTATAAATCTTCTACACACCAATACTTTCCTGGCACTATCAAGGTCATTCAATTTCACAGAAATTATAGGGCATAATTCGTCCCTTTGACAAGGGGGCTCGATGATGATAAGATAACGTTGCCTCGAAATTTACTTTAGACAATACGGTTATTTCATACCATGAAGAACATCAAGTTTTACCGAAAACCTGAGCTTGAAAATCCTTGTCTGATAGCTGCTTGGCCTGGTATGGGGTATGTGGCAACTGGAGTGGCTAGTTATCTGAAAAAGAAATTGAAATCCACTCTCTTGGCA
>Ga0114919_10002238_pt1 | contig 15648 bp, 9 predicted proteins | sample BlataG_FD_88682 | JGI IMG/M metagenome (GOLD analysis project Ga0114919, IMG submission 88682) | Deep subsurface microbial communities from Black Sea to uncover new lineages of life (NeLLi) - Black_00105 metaG | ecosystem: Environmental > Aquatic > Marine > Oceanic > Sediment | place: Atlantic... | reverse complement strand
GGGGGGGGGTGGGATAAAGGATTAGTGGGGGGGAAAGGAGAAAGGCGTGTTAGGAAGTGGGGGGGAAATTTTTTACCTCCCCCCCTCCCCCCCCCCACACACACACACACACATTTCCTCTTTTACTTTTGCTCTAATGTATTACATGCCTACAGCTTAGCCCTTTTTTTACCACCATTACCAAGTGTTTTCAATACAGATTCTAGCCTAGCTACAACAGGAGGACTATTTAACAACTTCCAAGCATATTCTGCCTCTTCCTCCATGTACGCCTCCCATTCCTGACAAAACTCCCCTCTCAATAGTCTCTTTGTCTCCGACCTACTGCCATCTGGCATTTTGAGCATACCATTGACTACTTCTAATGCCCTTGCTTCCAGCATGTGAGCTGCTACTACTTCATCTACCAGGTGGATGTCGAGTGCTTGCTGGGGAGAGATGAGCTTGGCCTGGAGGAGGAGTTGATCAGAGATGGGGGCAATGCCGATGACGTCTTGCATTCTCTTTGCCCAGAACTTAGGGACTGATATGCCTAGAGCTACTTCATTGAGACCTATGTGGCCGAAGTCTGTCATGATGCGGTAGTCGCAGCAGAGGGAGAGGGCGCAGCCTCCAGCTGGGCAAGCACCTCGAATGGCAGCGACGGTGATGAGACGGGATGCGAATAATTTGGAGAGGAACCTGTTACTCGTGAGCCAAAAGTTGCGATATCCTTCTTTGGTGGGTTTGAAGAGTTCGGTGATGTCGTTACCGGCTGTGAAGACGTCACGTTTAAGAGCACTGCGGAAGATTACAGCTCGAATGTGGGGATTGGCCTCCAGCTGGTCGAGAGTGTCTGAAAGTTGTTGCCATACATTAAAATTCATAGTGTTGACGGGTTCACGCTTTAATGATACGATGGCAACGCCTCCTGGCTTGATTGAAATCTCCACCCATTGTTGTTTATTTGTAGCCTGAGCACTCTCCATTGTGCCTTTGATGAATAATAACGATTGTGCATAAACTTTAGATACATGAAATACATTCACTTGGGTGCATAGGCCAAGAATTTGTTGGGTCTGAGAGAGAACGACAACGATGACTAACTCTACCTCTCTCGAAACACGCCTCTCACTTGCCTGTCTCTCTCTTCTCTTCTGGGCACAGTTTCTGTCGAAATTACCAGCCATGCGTTTTAGAAAGGTATCTTTAAATTAACTAGGTTACGTGTCCACAATTGGTTTTTCTAAAAAATGAACCCACACTTTTGACAGAGATCACAAATGAAGATGTTGACCGGTGACGAGGGATTAATTGACCAGCACAGTGACTATACATCCCAGTTTATGAACTGTCAATGCTCTCACAACGACTATTTCGATGACGAAGAATCAATTCAAATCCCTATTGGTACAGGAATCACGCCATCATCGACAACTTCACCCTCTTTCCTCGCCTTCGTCGACGACCGACGACCACCTTCAAACAGTTCTGCCGCCTTTTCCCACCTCGTCACCACCACACTCCACAGCCTCAGCAGACTCCAACTCCAACTTGACACGGCTATACATCAAATATATACAAATGACCATAATCTCAGATCAGAGAATAAGCGACTGAAGCAGAAACTGATAGATACAATACGACAACAACAGAGGAAGAGCCAATGTTCACAACCCAATCACAAAGTCGTCAGTGTTGTCAGTGTCGATACATGTATTCAACCTACATCCAAGCCATATCCCCCTGAACCCCTAGACTCCCACTCTAAAAGATCACCATCAACATCATCATCGTCGACTCTTCTACAACTTGAGAAACAAAATACCGAGTTGCAGAGGCAATTGTTGGAAACAAAACATGAATTAGAAGCAGCAATAAGAGAGGCGGCTACTCAACGTAGGAGAGCCAGCAATCAACAACAACAGAATGGCAATCATCAGCAGTATGGTAGCATGCAGTCAAAAAACAATAACAGCAGCTCATATCAATCAAACAGTAGACAGTTGAACATATTGAAAAATAGGATACGTGTGTTAGAAATTCATAATATCAAGTTAAGGGTGGCAAACAAAGCTTTAGCGGAAGAGAAGTTCAATCTAGAAAGCAGTAATAACAATAAAAATAATAGCAAGGTGGGAAGAAGTAGTGGTGGGAATGGTGGCAATATCAGTACATGTGATGCTGACCAGGAAGAAGAAGAGGAGGAAAGCAATGATACTAATATTAGTACTCAGGTAGCAGTACAGAAATGGGAAGCAGATAAAAAGCTGAAAGATCAGCTGGACGCAGCCAGATCCAAATTAAGAGCCACTGCAACTCGCCTCTCCTCCAGTGAAGCATCTAATGCCCTGCTGAAAGGGCAGGTAGACAGATTAGAGAGGGAACTGGTTTCTGAAGAGGGCCGTATTAAATACTTCACACACAGGTTCAAACAGGCAGAAGCTGCTGCTGCTGCTGGTAGTGGTCCTGGATCTATTTCAGTCGACAAATTAAAAGAAATATTTGACAACTTGGATCATCTGCAGCAGGATAAGAGAGACTTGGAAAGGAAAGTATTGGAATTGACAGTATCACTATCATCATTATCATCCTCATCATCATCATCAGATCAATCTGATAATATCAAGAATGCACATCAACAGGAATATGAACCAAGGAGGTATAGTGATGAAGATTGTACTGTTATAGTGCATCATAATGGTACTACAAATGGTACTATTGATGGTACTATTGATGGTACTTTTGATGGTGCTCCTCATCGGAATGATGATTCACAATGGCTTAGGGCCAGCAACTTTCAAACAGCAAATGCCCCTCCCCAATTGCCCCTAGATGCAACAATGAAGAAGGTGGACGATGATAGTAAAGGAAACAAACCACCCAGCAACAATAGGAGCAATGTAGAGCTGATGGAATTGGAAAAGCAACAAGCTCTGGAAGAAACACGCCGGATGAAAAGCTACTTGAAAACTCTCTTGTCTATTCTCAGTACAACATTTTCTAATAATAATAGCAGCCGCCGTCGCCAATCTCCAAGAACCTGCATACCTAAACAAAACGATGGAATACAAAAAGCTATTGAAAAGCTGAAACTGGAGGTCGAGCGATTCAACAAACAAGGAGGGGGTGAAGGTTCTCTCACAGTCAGCAGTACCAAGTACATGCAAGTAGTCAATAAATGTCGTACTCTCAAGGTCCAAATAGACCGTCTTACTGCCGATCTGGACAGAAAGCATCTGGAAAGTGGTGATTCACAAAAATACAAACAAAGAGTGGTAGAACTGGCTGCAGCACTGGGAGAGCTGAGAAGCAGAAACATTGGAGCAGCAGCAAAGAGGCAGTGTGAGTCGACCGCTCTCCTGACAGCAAGAGAAGAGATTATGAATGCTCAAGTTGCTGAATTAGAGAGGGCTCTAGCTGAGAGAGATGCCCAGTTGTCGTATTTGTATCAAGGAGGAGCGGTGAGTCAATTGCAGACATTACTGAGAGAGGGGCTGAGGCCCAGGGACCTGGTGGAGGAGTTGATGAGTGCACGGCAGCAGGTGAAGGAACTAAGGAAGGAGATGGAAAATAAAAGGAGGGAGACGAGGGAAGAGAGGAATGTTGGGGAAGCAGCAGCAGGAGTTGTTGATGATGATGATAATGATAATCATGATAATACTGTTGCTATGTTTAGTGATGATGATGACTGAATTCTATATGTTAACGGGTTACAAAATGAAAAATATTGTCCTCACCTCTAACCACCCTTCATCCAGGATCCTTCAGTCTTGATCATGGATCTTGTACAGCTCCCTCTGCTTCTTCACCACTGGATTCTTTCCCTGACCTTCCCTCTCTATATAGACAGCAGGGTTCTCCGAATTTCCTTTTCTTGTTATATTAACCCCTGGTTTTGTTTCCCTCGTCATTTCACTCTCAGACACCTCTGCTACCTCACCTTCTGCCATGCCCTTGCCGAATTTCCAGGCAACTTTGTCTCCTTCTTCCACTGCCTCGCTGCCTCTCTCTTCAAACAGGTTGGATTGCTTGATTCTTTCTGTCGGTGTTGACATAGTTTATTATTACTTTTTTAGTAGTTAGGGTTTGGGTTTTGTGGTACAGTATGGTCATGCAGAATACATAATGCTAGCTGTTAGGAAGCTACAATGACATTGTGGCAGAAGTCACAAATCCTTATATTGATGAATTGCTACTAGATGGAGCTATATACTCAGGAGTGCAAAGTAACAGCAGCAATAAAGGTTGGGTTTCAATTGAAAATAATGAGGGTCTTTTGTCCAGACCTTGAAACACAATAGTTGGCCAATAAGAGGAAGTTCTGGGATGGGACGGTCAATTGAACATGCATTCCACTTTATTCCAAGGATGTATTCCAAGGAGTATCTAAGAGAGTGAAGTGCCATCAAGACATATTAGACAAAGAAAATGTCTTGATGTACCTTAATTGCTGCTAACATTGAATGAATTGTATAAATAAATTGTATGTATGTATGCAATATCATTTAAATTGGTAATTATTCCATCAAGGGCAATTTAAACACATGATAATAATGATTCATCCCAGTCTGAGAATGTAGCCTCATTCCACTTCCACCCAGAGCTCCATGTTTATAGTCGCTCTTACAATACACAACTCTCCTCACTCTACTGTGTACCAGGGCCATTGCACACATATGACAGGGTTCGGATGCAAGATAGGCGTCGTAGCCGGTACATAGGTAGGGGCGGTCAGGGAGGACAGAGGAAGGGGTCGGGGCTTGTTGACAGTGTGTGGTCATGGTGGCAAGGTCGCCAGATGAGGCTGAGCTGACATTGCTTGGTTGTTGTTGTTGATCTTCATCTGCATTAACCACTTCTTGTTGTTGGTTTGCTGGTGCATTTTCCTCACAATCGACATCAAGACCAGCTTTATCCTCCTTCTCTTCCTCTTCATTTTTGGAACTACTACCATTCTCCAACTGCTGCTGCATCTTCTTCCTCTTCTTCAAAGCAGCAGCCAGTGAAGTATGAAAATTACTCACAGCTATCTCTGTCGGTGTAGCAGGCCAAATACGGAGCTGCCATTCCCCAACCGCCGCTGCAGCTTGCATGGCAGCGTGGTGCAGAGGGTGATTATGGCGGCAATCAGCCACTTCAGCCACCCTGGCATCATTGCTGGGGTCAACTATGATACATGAATTGAATTCTCCGCCTGATTTGGCATTTAGAGAGGCTAGTTCTACTGCTCTAGACATATGGTTCTTCATAACGGCAACATCACCTTGCTGCAACTCCAGACTGGGATGTCCTCTGCGATATGTGAGAGGCCAGTGTTTGCCCCATTCTTTGGACTCATCAATGGTCCAAGGCATATATTTAGGGACAAGTATCTTTTTGATCTCAACTGGGTGTTGCCTGAGTATGTCAGCGGCGGCCTGCGGTAAAACGGAAAAGGCTTGTGCAGCCATGGAGTCGGCGGTGGCGGATGTGGTGCTGTTGGGAACTTGTTCTTCTTGTTGTTGTTCGTTGTTTTCGGCTGGCCAGAGTATAATTTCGAGCTTGACATCTGTCAGTGTGGTTTGTTTGCGCACCCTCTTTAAATGATTGAAAGTAGGGCAGATAAGGAGAGTACTAATAGGCCTAATCAAAGCAGCACCTAACTTTGGCTCAATGCAAGCTACGTATGCATATGTGAGTTCTAAGGTCGGCCTGTCGAATTTGGGAATTGCTACAGGTTCAGCAAATTCAAAGGAGGTTTCATTCTTCGGTAAATCGCCCAGAGGCGGCAGAGATGTCATATTAAATTCTATTTTCCTATGACCTTCACTTGGTCCTACAACTAGAGACATATAAGATTGATAGGCAAGATGTCTGTTAGCATGATTATACATCGACATTGCGGAAAGACATCCTATTTAACTACTCTTCACCATGCATCATCTCCAGCTCCCGACGACAGCGTTTCGAGCGTCTCCCTTCATTTTTTAAACAACAGGGACGTCAACCATCATCGATTCTGCATACTTTCACAGAGACAATTTCTGCAGCTGCAATACCATTTAGTTCCTTGGAATAGATAGATTCAAAATGGTGACAGTACAAGCCCCACCGCCTACACTTAGCAAAGAAGTAAGTTGAAAACGATGGAATTTTGAAATTGCATACAACTCCCGCTTGATAGATATGTCGAGCAACTAACTTTTTCATTTGTACCTTTATAGGAAGAAGAAAACCTGGATTGGGCTAAAGCAATGAGAAAGCGGTTCAGCCCGGAGGGGATGTGCAATGAAGATGGCTCGATCAACCAAGACTTCTTCAAACCAAAGAAAATCATCATCCAGCTCACAGAAGACAAGAAGTGGGGCCCTGCAGAGCGTGACGCTCTCTACATGGGATTAGAAAAGTTCGGTGTAGGCAAGTGGAAGGAGATCATTCAACAATACCCCGAGCTCCACCGATACGACGACCAGTTCATTAGAGTTAAAACCGCCCGTCTCCTAGGCACTCAGAGCTTGGCCAGGCATGTCAATTGGAAGGGCAATAGAGCTGCAGTAGATGCAGAGAGAGAGAAACATAAGACTATTGGCGAGAAGACTGGATGCTGGAAAGCTGGAGTTTTAGTAGAAAATGACGCTGGATCTGTCGCTGTTGCTCTTGCAGAGTGGGATGCTCAACAATAAACTAAAAACCCCTAATATTAATACCTTGTACCTTTTACTAATCTGTAATTTTATATTCTATTCTTTCTTTACAATACACAAAACTGCCCAAACCCGTATCTATTCAATCTTCACAGCCCAACTGCTTCTGGGCAATGATGATGATGCATCAAGAGAACGAGCTGCTGCTTCGGCATTGGGCAATGCCAACACCGCCTTCAACGACCCCTGTAATATGGTCTTCTCAATCTTCAACAACTTGGCTGCGACTGTCCTTCTAGGTCCAGAAGTAGGATCAGCTATAATTGCATCATCTTCTTCTATTGTTGTTTTGTATCCCGATAATCGCTTTTTCAAACATGTAATCAATTGGGCCAGCACCATGCTTTCATTCTCCACCGACAATGCACCGCCTTTCCCTCCATCCTCACCACCACTTGTATCATTATTAAATACAACCCTTCTAACATCTTCTTCTGTTGCAGCATTCACCAGCCTCATATAAGGCAACAATTGATCCGGTAATGGCTCTGCTTTTGTCAACTGGAAAGCTTGCTGCGTAGACAATTGATGTCCAGACAATCTTGTCATTTTTAAACGATACAATGGATCACTGGAAGGAATAGTAATGGTGATTACCAGCTTATCATGAGGATTGTCAGGATCCACTACACCATAATTGATCAACAATCTGGAATTAGGTTGGGGGCCACACCAAGCTACAATTGGTTGACCAGGGGTTACCTCCCTATCCACTGCCAGCTGCACTTCCTTGGTACTGGCATCGTACTTCAACAGAGCGCGACAAGTTGATGAATACGTCAACAGGGGAGGTCCAAGAGGAACAAGAGCAAATCTCTTGGATTCTGCAACACCCTGAAGGTGGACTACTGAAGAAGAAACAGCGGCAAAAGCCTCTCGGAAGACTTTGAGAGGAAACTGCTCTGTGGGGGGCTCAAATCCATCTGCCAGGCTGTAGTTTTTAAACATAGATTTGCTCATATAAAACACAGTGTCTAATTCCTCGTATTCCTTTTCAATACCAGATAGCCTCTCTTTAATCTGGCCAACAACAGGACTGCCAGCTAGATATTCTTCTACTTGGCCTTCGTCCCATAATAGTGGGGTCTTAGCCCCTTGAGTTCCTCGGCCTGCCTGCCTATCTAGCTCTTTTATGTAGGGGTAAAAGAAGGACTTCTTTCCTTTTTTCTTTTCATAAGCTAGGTAAAGGGTGAGACAGGCAATTTCGGAGAGTTTGCCAGTGGTGAGGAGCTCAGCTATGCCGCCGTCTTCAAAGACACTGTCCAATGTGACAATGAGATGCTCTGGAACACGGAGGACTGTGTCGCCTGGTTTGGCTGATTTGGTCGCGACAATGATGTCAACTGGTTGGCCTTCCTTTTCTAATGTTTGGATGGTGACACCTTGATCTGGGAGGCCATTTTCTGTAAGCCATTTGAGCATGGTTGAAGGATAGGTGCTGGCAGGAGCAGTGGTGGCATGTGTAGTGAGGGTTGGTGAGCGATGATGACAAGGGCGTCGAAGGGAAATTGATGGCAGTGCCTGGTATTGGATGGATGGGAAAGTCGTGGGTCAGTGTATATAGGTGATTTTTAATACTAAATTGTTGCGATTGTCCAAATTTCACTCTCACATTTCGCCTAGTAAAAGTGGGTGCCAACTTCATTGAGATTCGCTTTTTGTGCACGTGTATGCAGCTTTTGCAATCACAGTTTCTTAGTATGCTATTTTAGAACATCATCAAAAACGTTATATTCGGTTGATTTTAAAGATGACCGCGAAATCATTCGCAACTTTACCATCTGGGACCACACGTCGACATGTGTGCGAGACGTCTCTCTCCCCCTCTTTCTCTCTCGTCATTCTCCCTTTCTTCATCATCATTTGATGCCAGTTCTTGCAAGGATAGTTATATGAATAAAAACAAAGCATCATGTGCAGAGATACACCACAGCTTCATTATCCGACCTCCACCATGTTCATACCTGAAGACTGAAAAAACAATACCATACACCCCCTCTCTCTCCTCTTCTCCATTCCTATCATAATAATCACTCAGTATACTTTTTGAATAATATACACGAATTGTGCCCCCCAAACCCAAAAGAGTTACTCAGAGCCACATCAATATCATGTCTCTCCTTCTCCTTACCCACTACCACACTCAAATCCACTCCTTCTTCTGGATTGTCTAAATTCAAATTAGGATGCACATACCCTGTCTTCATGGCTTGCAACGTTGCCACCGCCTCAACTGCCCCTGCAGCACCCATCAAGTGCCCTATCATACTCTTAGTACTGTTTATTTTCAAACCTTTATGAGGCAATGCAGTTGTGATAGCTCTGTATTCGGCCATGTCACCTGCAGGAGTTGACGTCGCATGTGCATTCACATAGTTCACACGTTCTTTTCCCACTCCTGCTTTTTCCAGTGCAATATTGATGCAGTTGATGACTCCCCTGCCCTCTGGGTGAGGCTCAGTCATGTGGTGAGCATCACAGGTATATGCTCCTCCAATGAATTCAGCGATGATGTTGGCTCCTCTGGCCTTGGCATGCTCCAGTTCTTCCAGGACAATCACCCCCGCTCCTTCTCCCATGACAAACCCATCCCTATCAACGTCCCAGGGTCTAGAGGCTGCAGCTGGGTCGTCATTTCTTTTAGACAGCGCTTTGCACGCTATGAATCCTCCGATACCGGATGGGATGATGCAAGCTTCAGAGCCTCCGGCCAGCATCAGGTTGGCGTCGCCTTTGATGATGTGGTTGGCAGCGGAGAGGATGCAAAAGTTACCAGTCGCGCAAGCAGTGGAGATAGGATAATTGGGCCCCATGAAACCTATATCCATAGCTAGCATAGCACCTCCCATGTTAGAAATAGCAAACGGAATGCAGAATGGGTTCATTTTCCTGTATCCACTTGCATTCAAGGCCTCTACTGCTGTGGCAAAGGTGTTCATGCCACCCATTGCCGTGCCAATCATTATGCCGCACATGCTCCTATCTAGATCTTTCAGCTCTTGGCCATCCCATTGTAAGCCAGCATCTCCTAAGGCCTTCTTACCAGCTACTGACATGTATTTAATGACATTGTCTATTCTTCTTTCCCACTTCTTTAAGACGTAGCCTTCGCAGTCGAGGCTTTTGATTTCACCGGCAAAGGCGGTGGAGTAGTCTGTTGTGTCAAAGTTTTCTATAAGGGTGATGCCACTGACTCCTGCTAGTAGATTGTTGTAGAAATCATCAATTTCGTGGCCTAGGCAGGAGACGACGCCTTGGCCTGTGACGACAATGCGACGAGGAGGTGCATCGCTGTTGTTGGTTGCTGCTGCTGCGGCTGCAGAGACGTGGAGGCGATGTTTGCAGCTGTGATGAGAATCAGGGCGTGCAGAAGTGGGTCGATTGTGCCTTGGATGCACTGAAGATATACCTATGTTGAAGGATGGTCGCCTTGACAATCTAAGGGAGTGTTCTAGAGAGGTTCCCGATTGCATTAGCACCATTTTCTGTCACCAAATGAAAGTAGCCCTGCAATTGTGAGAGGGCTAGCTAAATTGCAGATTTTTGAGCGATCCGAGGATTCTATGTACCCAATATGCTATCAATAAGTGTCGATCGAGTGTGTAGAGAGCTTAGAAGAAGACGATAAACAATCCAGTTGTCATCAAATATTATCTCTTGCCTTGGTAAGTCTATGTTGTTGCGCTGTTGTGTAAATTTCGATATTTCTTGCGCAGCCAGAGATCAAAGTCCTTCTAAATACGTCGATAACACACACAGGCCGTGGAAATTCCGACCTTTTCTGTTGCTCTCTCTGGAAAAAGCGGGAGGAGCTATGATCAACTAGAGATGGAAATTGATAAATACAGGCGCTATTTGGAAGTATTCACTATATCCACAGATGATATACCTTGTGATATTCAAATTGCAGCCTACATAAGAACAATGACGCAGAATACTAAAACAATCTGTGTCGAGACATCTTCTTACAAAAACTGGGTGCGAACTCTGAAAAACCCCACCCTCAAAAACCCTCATTTCGAATTTTCTCGCAAGACACCATCATTAGCCACTTCTATAGTCAAAGATCGCCACTATTATGAAACATCGACTCTACATGCAACAAGAACAGCTGCAAACACAGCTACAGCCGACGCCACCGACCGCTACTTGAGTTGGGCATCTCAAGCTGGCATCACCTCCCCCAAGGTCACCCAAGCCTTCTTTGGTCCAATAAGAGGAGCCAAAGCACTAGATTATATCCAACCAGGGGAAACATTCATCACTGTTCCCAAGCCCGCTGCATTAGTCGTCGCCCCAAAGGAACGTTGCCCCTGTCCCCCCGACTATATCGACGCTGATTATTACAAAAAAGCACCTTGGTTCATCCAAATGGCAGTGCAACTGCTTTATAATCGCTCTCTTGGCAGGCAATCGCCAGTATGGGGCTTTATAGAGCAATTACCAACCTCTATTGATGCTCCAGTGAGGTGGACATTAGAAGATCTAGACCAATTGCAGTACCCTGAGCTGGCCACACGCGTGATAAAACAGCAGCAGGACTGGACAAGACACTACCAAGACCTGCAGAAAGCTCTACTTGAACAAGGTAGCAGCAAACTCTCTTGGGAGGACGATTTCCTATGGGCAGTTGAGAATGTTTGCAGCAGAGCATTCAGCGGACCTTACACTGGCAGTTCATTGACCGATAAAATAAAAACAGCAGGAGTAGTTGCTGCAGCAGGGACAGCCCTCGTCTTCATCCAACACATCCCTTTAGAACAAGCACTCAATGGTGCAATAGCTGCTCTGGTATTCAATATTATATACGATGTAGTTTTATCGCAGAAATTAAAATGGTATGCAATGATACCCGTTTTAGACGCGTGCAATCATAGTAGCAAGATTGACAGTTGTCTTACTTTTGAATATTTCCAAGATGCTTTTACAGTTTCTACTACTAGTGGTACTAGAAAAGGGGAACAGGTGTTTGTGAGCTATGGTCAGAAGAGCAATGATGGGTTTTTACAGTATTACGGATTTACTGAAATTAGCAATCCCAACGACACCTATACATTCACGGTGCCTGATAATAATAGTGATGGTAATGATGGAGGGAAATGGAAGGCAGTTGTGAATGCCAATGGTACTTTTAGTGGAGAGACACTAACCAAAGCCAAGCAACTAGTGTCATCATTATCGGCATTAAAAGAACAAGGTGGTGGTGGTGGAGAAGAGGAAGAAGGTGTAGCAGCCAGGGAGCTGTTGCTGAAACTGATAGAGGAAGAGCTAGCAAGCAAAGCAACCACACTAGCTGATGATGAACGGACGCTGCAGACTGCTGCTCACTTGCTGAGTGGAAGGGTACGGTGTGCTACTGAGTTCAGAGTTCAAAAGAAGAAGGTGCTGCAGAAGTGCATCGACAAGACTAAGAAGAAGATTAATAAGTTGAAGGGTGGGAGGAGGAGTGACAGCTGACTGTTGGGATGGGTATGTTTCTTGATCAATATTTACTACTAGTAATTATTTTATTTAAGGTGACATGGTAGTTAAATTTACGGTATTTTCCATTTAAAAAACACAAAATGATACGGATAACAAACTCTCTCCCCTTCTTTATGGGAAAGGAGTCACTTAACAGAACCATCTTCCCTCGTTGGAGAATGTCTTCTGTAAAAAATGACGACAAAACAATGGAAAAGGGAAAACGGGAATAGTAGGTAGCAAGAAATAGATCATTGGCACAATCACCAAGCCAAAAATCTTCTACTTTGGCTGTGGAACAGCTGACGTTCTAGCGATTGTCATCGTTGACGCTTTCCTCAACAAATCAGGAGTAGCATGCATCTGCCCTCCAACACCAGGCACTCCCCCAGCATGTGCAGGCCCTGGTGTCACCACTACACTGCCCCTCTGCAGTGGAGTAACACTCATACGAGCCATTCCAGTGGCAGACATACGTCCAGGTCCTCCAGGTGGTCCTGTCATGCTGGCCCTGGCCACGCTGGTCCTGGCATAATTGGCCACACTGGTACGGCTGATACCTTGAGCAGCAGCACCAGTGATTTCCTTACGGTCCACCAGTGTTCCAGCCCAGAAACTGCGACCACGTACGCCTTCCTCATTAAGAACCCACATCATGATCCATTTGATTGGGTCAAGGCCAATGTACCAGATAGCAGCCCAAACCCAGGCCACCACTGCATAGTAGGTGCACCCGATAGAAGAGGCAGTGAAGGTGGCTTCAGTTTCAGCCAGAGGGACCTCTCTGTTGCTGAAGAAGGGATTGTATCCACCAGCTCTACCATCTTTATATGCCAATCTGCAAAACTGGCAATCCTCAATGGCATCTGGGGGGAAGTCGTATCCATTAAAACCGAAAATAGATATGATGGTGGCAAGAGATTGTGCACCGAAGAATGCAACATAGGTGAGTCCTCCAGCCACGACCATGAGAGAATGACTGACTGTACGGACGACAAACACCAGAGCTTGGCCTGATACTGACACTTGCAGGTACATCATTGAACGAGTCATTGCACCTCTCATGAAGCCCTGCTCCGCAATGCACTGATCCAAAATGGTGACGTTGACCACAGAATGGCTCTCATCAGCGCATCTATCAGCCAGTGACGTGTCGCTATATGGAGGGAAGTCGCAGATAGGAGTGTCCGTATTAAGGTCAGACAGATTATTTTCGTCAAGGTACTGGGGAATGTACTCCACACACCAGTTGTACATGCTGTTCTGGCGTTCATCCAGGGTGAACATTCCCAATGAATTTTCAAAAAATGTACTGCGGTTGGCCACGTAGAAGAGTACCCAGGAAGACAGGGTCAAATAGAGACCATAGACAATACCTGTCAAGAAGATGGATTTTAAGTCCCACCTGTTGGGGAGATGGGATGGGGTGACCTTATCCTTGGAAAGCGCAATCATAGCACCGTCATTGAAGACAGCTAGGACGACAATGAGAATGGTTGGGAAGTACCAATTGTAGATGACTGTCAACAAACCGAATGTGAAGACAACACGGAAAGTCATTGCAACAGTATATCTAGAGTAGGTGGTCATTCTCTGGAAAATGCAACGAGCTCCAATGATAGCACCGACAATGGTATAAAGACCTGGCTGGGTGAGAACGATATCAGCAGCACCGCGAGCGGCATCAGTGGCACCAGCCACGGCAATACCGACGTCTGCCTTTTTCAATGCAGGAGCGTCATTCACGCCATCACCAGTCATGCCGACCATGTGCTTCCGCTCTTGTAGAATCTTGACAATTAAAAACTTGTGTTCGGGGAAGACTTCAGCAAATCCATCAGCCTGCTCCACCAGATCTTCAACAGACGCATGCCCATCAACCAGCTCAAATCCAGCCTTGGCTTTAGCCAGTTCTTCAGTGGTGAACATATTGGTACCCATACCCAGTTGTTTGGCAGTTTCTTTACCAATAAGAAGCTGATCACCGGTGATCATTTTTACTCTGATACCCATTTCAAGGCAACGAGCGATGGTCTCTCCGGTGTCATGACGGGGAGGGTCAAACAGAGGGACTAGACCGACCAGCTCCCACTTAGTGCCATTGCTACCATCACCCTCAGCAACAGCCACTCCGAGTCCACGGAACCCACGCAGAGCATACTCTGTGATCTTCTTTGTAGCATCTTCAGTAATGGCGTCAGCGTTGTGAGCCTTCTTGACGACGACTTGAGGGGCGCCCTTCATCACTCTCATCAGCTTGCCGGTGGCCTTCTCCTGGATGAAAGCAATGGTTACCTTGTCCACTGGGTTGAATGGCACAAACTTGTTGAGTTTATAATCCTCCCAGAGAGAATCTTTGTAGGGGTAAGAATCATGAAGGACCATATCAATTGGCTCTTCCGTCACAATATTGGCAGAGAGAGCGCCATATTTCAGCACATCATCAACGTCAAAGCCTTCACCAGGAGCACAGTTTGTCACATCTACCGTGAGCTTGTTGAGAGTCAGGGTACCAGTCTTATCAGAACATAGAATGTCCATGCCAGCCATTTCTTCAACGGCAGACATTCGAGACACGATAGCACCATCCTTTGCAAGGTTATAGGCACCGAGAGCAAGGGTGACAGACAAGACCGTGGGCATGGCAATGGGGATACCTCCGACAATGATGACCAGCAAGTTGGTCAAAGTAGGGCACATTCCTGATCCCCCACTGCATTCATGATCATAGTGACCAAACTGCACACCCAGCTCAATGACAATCCACACACCAATGGTGATCAAACAGGTGAAGCCAATCTTGGTCATAATCTGCTGCAAGTGAGCTTCGCTAGTAGCACCACCCAACAAGGCAGCTGCTCTTCCGAAAAAAGTATTCATACCTGTAGCATACACAACACAATGACGTTCTCCTTGCTTGATGGTTGACCCAGCAAAGGCGACGTCTCCAGAGTATTTCTTGACTGGGAGAGATTCACCAGTGAGAGCAGCTTGATCCACTTGCATTGGTGTCTCTAGGTCCTTGGAAGCAGCTCCATCGCTCAAGATCTTGATGTCAGCAGGGACAATGTCACCGAGACGGACAATAATGATGTCTCCTGGAACAAGCTCTGAAGCTTCAATAGTCGACACGGTGGCATCACGCAACACCTTGGCCTTGGGTGCCAGGGCAGATGTGAGGGCCTTGATGGCCTTGTCGGCATTGGCTTCTTCAACGTAGGAGATGGTGGCGTTGACGATAAGGAGGCAGAGAATGAGGGCAAAATCCACATAATCCAGGAGAGCAATGGCGATGATGGCGGCAGCCTCCATGGCCCATGACAGCGGGTTCCACATGTAGGATAGGTAGACTAAGATGGGGTTGCGAGACTCCTCTGGGAGTTTGTTGGGGCCATACTCAGCAAGCCGTTGAGCTGCTTGCTCTGTAGTCAACCCCTTGTCATTGACCTGTATATGTTTGTGGGAGAGGGGAGAAGGGCGGGGTGGGTGGGTGGGGGAGGGGGGGGGCGGGGGCAGGTGT
>Ga0114919_10002237_pt1 | contig 15666 bp, 14 predicted proteins | sample BlataG_FD_88682 | JGI IMG/M metagenome (GOLD analysis project Ga0114919, IMG submission 88682) | Deep subsurface microbial communities from Black Sea to uncover new lineages of life (NeLLi) - Black_00105 metaG | ecosystem: Environmental > Aquatic > Marine > Oceanic > Sediment | place: Atlantic... | reverse complement strand
GCCGATGGCCCATGATACGCTTAGGCAGGCGCAGCAATTTGTACTCTCCCCGCTGGGCGCGGTAGTAGGATACTACATCGGGGGTGGCGCTGCCCAGGATGACCACAGCCCCCGCCAGCTCAGCCAGCTTCACAGCCACCTCGCGGGTGTGATAGCGAGGGGTCATCTCCTGTTTATAGGAGCCCTCGTGCTCCTCGTCCATGACAATGAGGCCCAGGCGGAGTAGGGGAACAAAGAGGGCCGAACGTGGGCCGATGACTACATCCACGTCCCCGGCCCGGATGCGCCGCCAGGTGTCATAGCGCTCACCCAGGGAGAGCCGGCTGTGGATGATGGCGATGCGACCGGGGAAGCGGGCGGCGAAGCGGCGGATGGTCTGGGGGGTGAGGCTGATCTCGGGCACTAGGACGATGGCCTGCTTGCCTTGCTCTAAGACGGCCTTCAGGGCGCGCAGGTAGATCTCGGTTTTGCCGCTGCCAGTTACCCCGTGGAGGAGAGTAACGACTAACAGGTAACGAGTAGCGAGAGATTGGCCCTCATCGCTGTTTACTCGTTGACTTATCATCTTCTCGATTTCTTTCCCGGCGGCCTCTTGGTCGGGTGTCAGCTTCGGCGGCACATCGAGGACGAATTCCCGTCCCTCCATCGGGTCGCGCCAGACCTCCTTTTCCTCTAGGCTGATCAAGCCATGGGCGGCCAGGTCCCTCAGCGTGCTCAGGTTGCAGCCCGTCTCAGCGTAGACCCGACTTACCCAAAGGGGTCCCTCCGCGCCTTCAAGAAAATTCAATACCTCTACCTGCTTCTGGGCACCGCGCAGTTCAACTATCTTGTTCACCACCTGATCTGGAGGGACGCGCAGGATGACCACTGGCTCCTCGTCGAACCGTTGTACGTAGCCTTTCCTTTCCAACTCCCGTAGCACGGAAGAGGAACAATCTACGTCCCTATAGAACTGCGACAACTCCACCGGCTCGGGGCGGTCGCGCAGGAAGGCCAAGGCAGCGGCCTGCTTGGGGGCCTGGCGCGGGTCCTGGGCGATGGCTTCGTCTATGGCCCCAGGCGAGAGCAAAGGGGCGATAAGGGTGCGCTTCTCGGTGATCTGCACCAGGCCCTTCTCGGCCAGGGCGTGGACGGGTGCCTTGGAGCACCTGACTCTGGCACAGACATCGGACAGGGTGGGCAGAGGGTCCTCGCTACTGGACAGAAATTCCAGTACATCGGCCTGCTTGGACGAATGGCCTAACTTAGGGATGGCCTCGGCTATTTTCTCCTCGTCGGCGATAAGGCCGACGAAGCGGGCCCTCTTGGGTCTCACCCGAGGCTTCTCAAGCTCCGAGCGCTTGATGATTACCCCTCTGCGAGCCAGTTGATCTACCACTGGGCGCGGGTCCGCGATCTTGAGCGACCGCGCCAGGTCTTTCACTCGCTGTTTGCCCTCTTGGCCCAGGAACTCGATCACTACGCGCTGGTCTCGCGTCAGGTTACGGGGGATAGGGGCATCGGCCTTCAGCTCCACGGTGAGCTCAGCGCGCCGCTCCAAGCCAGGGGGCAGCATCAGGCGCAGGCAACGAAAAAGGGGGGCAAGGTAGTAGCTGCTGATCCAGCGGGCCAGATCAATCTGTACCGGGGAGAGGACGGGCTCGGGGATAACGATCTCCTCGATGTCCTTGGTCTCGGACACAGGAGCCCTGTCAGTCAAGCCCACCACGATGCCCTGCAGGCGGCGACGCCCAAAGGGCACCTGGATCAGTTGACCGATGGCCACCTGCTCTCTTAAGGGAGGGGGGATGGAATAATGAAAGGCGAGGGCTAAGGGGCTGTATTTGCTCTCGGGGCCTTCTTCCAGGCCTGAGATTATGGGTCGCCGGATGGGGGTGTTGACGACTACCTCAGCATAGATCATTGCATCAAATCGGCTAAGCCTGATAAATGGCTGCTGCCATGTAGCCGACGGTGTAGCTACCGGGCCGACGGTTACCGGTCACATCGCCGGAGTTGGTGTAATGGAGCACCGTGGCCTCGTTCGCGCCCAGGGCTTGCGCGGTCAGGAGCGCGGCCACGACGGGAGCCCCACCGCAGGCCTGACAGCGGCCTTCGATAAGGGCCCGAGCCAATCCCTCGACGTCGAAGCGCTCCACCAGCTCGATCATTACTCTGTCATGACGTACGACATCATTGTAATCGTAGAGATGTGACAGGTCAGTGCTGGCGATGATGAGCGCTCCCCTATCGCGCAGCAGCTTGGCCAGAGCCGCGCTCAACTCGCGGCAGGCCGCCAGACCCTGGTCGCTGGTCAAGGACTCGCCTAACATCACCGGCAGCAGGGTGAAGGTACCCAGAACCTGCTGGAGGAAGGGGAGCTGGATTTCCAATGAGTGTTCGCCGTCGAACCCTACGCGGTTCAGTGTCACCTCCTTGCCCAGGGATTCTACCAACTCGGCATCAACTTCTACCAGCCCCAGTGGGGTCTCATAGTAGCCCGCCTTGGTGACGGCGAAGCGGCCCAGGTACGCCTGGTGGAGAGGTGAGAGGACGGTCACGGTTTCGAAAGCGGGGCCGTCTTCCAGTTGCTTATAGGCATGGGCCGCTGTGGTGCCGGAATAGGCGTAGCCAGCGTGGGGGCTGATGAGCGCCCTCAACTCTCCTTCCAGTTCCACCTTCTCGGTGTCCGCCAAATAGCCCTCCAGCGTCCGACGCAATGCACCGGGCTGACCGGGGTACCAACTGCCGGCGATAACGGACTGCCGAATTTCGCCTGCTTTTACCTCTTTCATCGAACGCCTCCCTGCAATTCGATCTTTCGCTGTTTCACCTTACACTTCTCGGCGGTGATGATAGCGGCAATGGTCTCCACTGTCTGATCGAGGTGACTATTGCGGTTAACTACCACGTAGTCGAACTCGTCTAACCGCTTCATTTCCTCCTGAGCTGTGGCGATGCGTCTCTTCAAGCCCTCGGATGTCTCGGTTCTGCGCTTTCTAAGGCGACGGATCAGCTCCTCCTCTGAGGAGGCGGTAAGGAAGATAAAGAGGGCCTCGGGCACGAGATCGCGAATGGTGGCCGCGCCCTGCACGTCTATGCGCATGATGACATCCTTGCCGCTTTCCAGGGCCTCCTGTACCTGCTTTCTGGGGATGCCCTTGTGTTGGCCATAGACGATGGCATGTTCCAGAAGTTCACCCCTCTCCAGCATCTCGGCGAACTCCTGCTTGGAAACGAAATGATAATCCACCCCATCTACCTCGTTGGGCCTTCTGGGCCGGGTGGTGGCCGTGACCACGAAGTGAAAGGGATAGCCCAGCCCCCTCATGCGCTTCAAGGTAGCGTCCTTCCCTGCCCCTGAGGGACCGGAGATAACGACCAACAAGGGATTAGATTCAATGTGATAAGGATTGCGTTCCGATGAGTTTGACATCCTTATAGCAGAAGTACGGCGAGGTTCCCGATCCAGGTTTGGACTTGATTCCGGGAGCGGTTTGAGCTATAATTACAACTGATTCCCTGGTTAGGAGGGATGACTTTGCCGATCTACGAGTATCGCTGCAACGACTGTGGGCGGCGGGTGACCCTTTTCTGGCGGAGCTTCTCGGAGATCGAGGAGGCTTCGCCCCGTTGTTCATTCTGCGGCGGAGAGGACTTGACCCGCCTGGTCTCTCGCGTCGCTGTGGTCAGGTCCGAGGAGAGCCGCCTGGAGGGTCTGGCCGACCCCAGCAGCCTGGCTGGCCTGGACGAGAACGACCCAAAATCAATGGCTCACTGGATGCGGAAGATGAGCCACGAGATGGGCGAGGACCTGGGGCCGGAGTTCGATGAGGTCGTGGACAGGCTGGAATCCGGACAGAGCCCGGAGGAGGTCGAGGAGGCCATGCCCGACCTGGAAGGCGAGCCAGGTACAGAGGGCGAGTTTTAGCAGCTAGAGCTTCTCATAGCGCTCCACGTCAACAACGAAGACGGTAGCGCCGCCTACCTGTACCTCCACAGGAGTAGGTATAAACAATTCTCCTGCCTCCATCATAGGCGGTAAGGGGGTAACGTACTCGGTTCTGGTATGGCAGTTCTCCTCGATCAACCTCAGTACTTCGTCTACCGTCTCATTCTCAGTGCCGACACAGATAGTTGTGTTTCCCTCCCGCAAGAAACCTCCGGTGGTGCTGATCAACGTAGCCCGATGTCCCCTCCTTAGCAGGGCCTCGATCAATCCCCTGGCGTCGTCACTGTTGACAATGCTCATAATCAATTTCATCCCCTCAATTACCCCCCTTCAGCGACTACATCTGGCATCCAACTTCGATTCCACCCTGGCCCTGATCAGTGCCTGGATAGCCTCCAAGGGTTGGGTGGCGTCAATCACCAACCAGCGGTCTGGTTCCCTGGCCGCCATCTGCAGGTAACCGTCCCTCACACGGCGGTGGAAGGCCGTCTCCTGTCGGTCCATGCGGTTCCACTCTGTCTTGCCCGCTTTATGCGCAGCCAGCTTGCGCCGCAACCCCTCCTCGACGTCTATATCCAAATAGATTGTCAGATCCGGCTTCAGCTCCTCGGTGGCGAGGGCGGTGATGGTATGCAGCATCTCCAGATCCAAGCCGTGGCCGTAACCCTGGTAGGCCAAGGTCGAATCGGCGTAGCGATCGCAGAGGACGATGCCGCCTTGTGCCAGGTGGGGACGGATGACCCGATTAACTATTTGAGCCCGCGCCGCGGAGAAGAGCAGTGCCTCACTGGCGGGAAGCATCTCGGTGTTGTGGGGGTCGAGGAGGACAGCTCGGATTTGGTCGCCGATGCTCGTCCCTCCTGGCTCACGGGTAGCTAGTGCAGAGTAGCCCTTCTCCTCAAGATAACCGCTCAAAAGCTCCATCTGGGTTGTCTTGCCGCTGCCCTCGGGTCCCTCGAAGGTGATGAATAAACTCAAGTTCTCCTCTTCCCTCACTCTCGGTAAATCCTCACCCTCCGCCTCGACTCCTTGCCATGGCTGTGGGAGACGAGGTTCGCTTGGCGGGCCATTTGGTGCTGGCGGCGGCGGATGTAGGAATTCTGAGGTGAGAGGTTTACTGATTTGGCACCAGCTAGCACCTTTTTGATGGCCTCTTGGGTCTCGCGCATCGCTATGGCGAAGGGGTCCATTTCCTCCACTTCCAGGCCGAAGATATCCGCCAGACAACTCTGCATCTGCTTGATGGTGTTGGAGCGCAGAACATAGATGGGGATGCCCCCCTCTTCTGCATCGGCAATGACCCGGGGGCGCTTGCGATAGTATTGCTTCAATGTGATTACCACCTGAGCCTTTTCCAGGTCGTCTGCGATGACCACGGGAAGGTGGAGACGGCTGGCAGCCTGATCCAAGCGATTGCGGGCTATGCCATAGGGATAGACGTGCAAGGCGGCCAGGGGGGCAGCGGGCTTGGATGGTGGCCGGATGGGCCCTTCCTCCAAGCTGGGGAGCGGGAGCGTTGCCTCCTCGATTTGTATCTCCCCCTGCTCATCGCGACAACGAATTTCGGCCGGCAGAGAGCGCCCTCTCAGGATAGCGTCCACGGCAGCCGCGACATCGTGGTGCACCGCCAGCCGCTGCCGATCCTGGATCTCCACCACCACATCGAAGGTGGGTGGGGCCTTGCGCTCCAGAATAGACTTCTGGGTGCCCCGGCGCCGGGCCTCCTCGTCACTAAGGGTAACGCTTTGGATGCCGCCTACTAAGTCGGCCAGGGTGGGATTCATCATCAGATTGTCCAGGGTGTTGCCGTGGGCCGTGCCGATGAGCTGCACCCCTCGCTCGGCAATGGTACGAGCGGCGACCGCCTCTAGCTCCCTGCCGATCTCATCAATGATGATCACCTCTGGCATGTGGTTTTCCACGGCTTCGATCATCACCTCGTGCTGGAGGGAGGGAGTGGCTACCTGCATGCGTCGTGCCCGGCCGATGGCAGGGTGGGGGATGTCGCCGTCGCCGGCAATCTCGTTGGAGGTGTCAACGATGACCACCCGCTTCTTCTCGGCTAAGACGCGTGCCGCCTCCCGTAGCATGGTTGTCTTGCCCACCCCCGGCCGGCCCAGGAGAAGGATGTTCTTGTCTGACTCGATTATGTCTCGGATGATGTCAATGGTGCCGTAGACAGCTCGCCCCACGCGACAGGTGAGCCCCACGATGTACCCTTTGCGGTTGCGGATGGCCGAGATACGATGCAAAGTACGCTCGATTCCAGCCCGGTTATCGCCGTCGAACTCGCCGACGCGCGAGACCACGTGCTCGATTTCCTTGTCGGTGACCTCGTCGTGGTTGAGGGTGATTTCGTGATTGATGAAACGCGCCTCTGGTTGACGTCCCAGGTCCAACACGATCTCTAACAGTTCATCACCGTCGTTTGCCTCCCCAAGGGCCTGCTCGATGGGGGGTGGCAGAACCACCAACAATGCTTCTAGATCATCGGTTATCTTCAGTTGTTGCATATCTTCTCAAATCACCTCAGATACGCCCAATTCTATTCATGAATTATGCAATGCGTTTTCATCATCGGGGTGGCCGCCTCGGCTCTCTTCTCCAAGGCTGGCACTAGCTTGAAGGTTGGCTCTTTAACCCTGACGGTGGTGTATTTGACCATCACACATTGGCTGGCGAAGAGATGGAAACCTTTGGCCTCGAGCGGAACTCTCAACCCCCCTTGATACCTTCGCAAACAGCAGTAGATGGGGCGGGGCGGATACTCCGCCAAGAGAGAAAGTGATTGTTCGATGAGCTCGTCGGCTCGCTCGTAGGCTTGGGGATGAAGGAGCAATTTCAGCCAATGGCCGGTCTGCCCTTTGCGAATCCGTAAGTAGCCTATGACCTCCCCTTTATCCTCCAGTGCGTAGCCCTCTCGCCTGGCTTGCCTCAGCCAAGGGCCAGGTGTAGCCTCCCACTCCCTTGCCGTTAAGCTCTCCGCTTGTTGCACCAAGCGAGGTGCAACGGTCGCATAGAGTCCTTGCAGCCTCCAGCTATCAGCGGGCTGCTGGGGGCGCACAGTCCTCCTTTCAGGGTGCGATAGATCAGATGGAATCTGTGCCAGGCGGAAGATGTCTTCCCGAGTATAAATACTGAAACCCACCTGTTGGAAGGCTTCGACTTCGGGCCCATCTTCAGGCAGGCGAGCAAAGATGCGCTGGATACCCTGCTCCCCGGCCTCGAGGCACAGGTGCTCTAACAGGCGACACCAAATGGTTATGGCTTCTTCCGCCACTGACGGGGAAGGGGTCAAGTAGACAACATCGGCTTCGGAGCTCTCCTTTCTCATGCGCACCTGGGCGAAGCCCGCCATTCGTCGGCCCTCTTCTACCTCATCGCATATGTAGGTGAAGATCCCTGTTCCCTGCAGGGGTAGGCATCCTATCAGGGTTGCTAAGAGTGGCCTATAAGTTTTGGTCAATGCCTCCTCTAAGTTAAGCAACATGCCTTGATTCTGCAATTTGCTAACCAAGAGGAGATCGCGAACATCGAAGGGTTTAATCAAACCTTACCTCTCACCGCCAATCTCTAGTCAACGCTATCTGGTTCCAGCTTCAGTTCCTTGGCTCGCAAAACAACAGTGCTAGTTCATATTGTACTATCATTTAGCTCGATTGGCAAATGCCCTTCCTGTTTGACTTGACGGGCTAGTTGGGCTATAATAATCGAGCCATAGGCGTTCTTGAAGGGCGATCGGCATGAAATTCCTTCCCAAAAACAGCTCCGGCTGGAAGTGGCTTTATCCAGGCATGGGCGTGAAGCGGTGGCTGCTCTTGCTCACGTTGGGCATTACCTGCATTAGTTTGGGCTTCACTTACTTTCTGGTCAACATCTATCGGCAACAACCTCTGCCAGCTATCTTCTACTATCTCACTCTGCAGTTTGTTCCCCGGTTGGCGCGTGCTGCTCTGTTCGGAGGGATGGGCTTAGTTGCTGTAATGATAGCAGTGGTGCAATTGAGCCGCTCGCTGTTAGCACCCTTCCTGCGGCCGGGCCAGGAGGTGGCGAAGGAGGTCTATCAACATCGTCAGCGCAGCCGGGGCCCCAAGGTGGTTGTCATCGGAGGGGGGACGGGCCTCTCCACCCTGCTGCGGGGCCTGAAGGAATACACCACCAACATCACAGCCATTGTCACCGTGGCCGACGATGGAGGCAGTTCTGGCCGCCTGCGCCGGAATTTTGGGGTGCTCCCCCCCGGCGACTTTCGCAACTGCATCGCTGCCCTGGCCGACGCCGAGTCCCTGACTACTCAACTCTTCCAATACCGCTTCAGCGAGGGGCATAGCCTCGACGGCCACAGCTTCGGCAATGTGTTCATCGCCGCCATGGCCGAGGTGACGGGCAGCTTTGAGCGAGCCATCCTTGAGTCGGGTCGGGTGTTAGCCGTGCAGGGGCGCATCCTGCCCTCCACCTTGGAGAGTGTCACCCTCTGTGCCGACCTGCGTGGCGAGGAAGAGGCAGCAGGCGCTCTTAGCCGGGTGGAGGGCGAGTCCAGCATCACTGCGGCCGAATTGCCTATCGAGCGAGTTTTCCTGGTGCCTGACAAAGTGCGGGCCTATCCCGAGGCCCTGCGAGCTATCCTGGAAGCAGATATCATTGTTGCTGGGCCAGGCAGCCTTTTCACCAGTGTGCTGCCTAATCTCCTCGTGGAGGACATCGCTAGAGCTATCCGCGCCTCCCGAGCCTTGAGAATATATGTATGCAACGTAGCCACCCAAAGAGGTGAGACCGATGGCTTCAGCGTTGGGGACCACGTAGAGGCACTACAGCGCCATGTGGGGCGAGATGTGTTTCGACACGTGTTAGTGAACGACAACTTCAATGTCAAACTCGATTCCTACTCGGCCACGGAATTCGTATCTTTGGACTATGAGGCCGATGGAGGCTATCAAGTTGTGTCAGCGGACGTGGTCGATCCCCAGAAGCCCTGGCGGCATGACCCCCAAAAGTTGGCCCGCAATCTAATGAACTTCTACTATTCTCAGTAAGAGGGCTGAAAAGAGGCAACGGACTTCGGCGAGCTCAGTCGAGCCGAGAAGATACCAACCCTATACATCGGAGGGGATCTGATCAAGGTGGTGGCCTGGTATGACAACGAGTGGGCCTACGCCTGCCGGGTGGCTGACCTGTTCCATTACATCGCCGGGAAGGGCCTTTGGTGTCTTTCCAGTCAGACTCTTGCACAAACGGTAAGAAATTAACCACAAAGACACAAAGGCACAGAGAAAAAATTGAAGAACTTAGTGTCTTGGTGGTTTTATGAGATTTGAACCTTGTTTGATTCCGGCTTGTCCGGGTTAGGATTTTGCTGCAGATGTTCGGAACGAGAGAAAGGGGGCAAGGAGCAAGTTCGCTGCTTGCCGCCGCTCTGAATGGCGCTATTTCCAGGAGGGAAAGGAGATGAAGAAAACAGTTAGAGATGTCAAGGTTGAGGCCAAGCGTGTCCTGGTGCGAGTGGATTTTAACGTTCCCCTGGCTGAGGGTAAGGTAACCGATGATACCAGGATCCGGGCTGCTCTGCCGACGATAGATTATCTACTCGAGCACGGGGCCAAGGTCATTCTGATGTCCCATTTGGGTCGTCCTAAGGGAAAGGTTGTGGACAAGCTGCGCCTCGATCCCGTGCCTGAGCGCCTAGCGGAGCTGCTCGGCAGGCCGGTAAGCAAACTCGATGATTGTGTGGGGCGTAAGGTGGAGGCAGCGGTAGCGGAAATGCGACGAGGCGACGTCATCCTGTTGGAGAACACTCGCTTCCATCCCGAGGAGGAGTCCAACGATCCTGTTTACGCCAGGGAATTGGCCTCCCTGGCCGACATCTTCGTCAACGATGCTTTCGGCGCAGCTCACCGCGCCCACGCCTCAACCGTCGGAGTGGCCGAGTATCTGCCCTCCGTAGCGGGCTTCTTGATGGAAAAAGAGATAACCTTTTTGGGCAAGGCTTTGGCTGCTCCAGATCATCCCTTTGTGGCCATCCTGGGTGGAGCCAAGATCTCCAGCAAAATCGGCCTCATTGATAACCTGTTGACCAAGGTGGATGGCCTGCTGATCGGTGGTGGCATGGCTAATACCTTCCTCAAGGCTCAAGGCCATGAGATAGGCCAGTCACTGGTGGAGGACGATAGCCTGGATGTGGCCAGGGAGACGCTGGAGAGAGCGGGCGAGAGGCTAGCCTTGCCTGTTGACGTGGTCGTAGCAGATCGGTTCGACGCCGAGGCCGACTCAGAGGTAGTGCCTGTGGGCCAGGTGCCAGAGGATTGGCGCATTCTGGATATCGGGCCTGAGACGGTGGAACTCTTTAAGCGGAAACTGGCCGGCGCCAAGACCGTGGTCTGGAATGGGCCGATGGGCGTCTTCGAATTCCCCAGGTTCGCCGAAGGCACCTTCGCCATTGCCCGCTTCTTGGCCGATTTGGAGGCGACTACCATCATCGGCGGGGGCGACGTAGTGGCGGCGGTGGGGCAGGCGGGCGTGGCCGACAGGATAGCCCACGTCTCCACTGGCGGCGGTGCCAGTTTGGAGTTTCTCGAAGGCAACCCCCTGCCTGCCGTTGCAGCGTTGGAAGACAAGTGAGGAGGGATAATGCGTACACCGATCATCGCTGGCAACTGGAAGATGAACAAGACCGTTGATGAGGCTGTGAGCCTGGTGAGAGAGATGAGGCGAGGCCTCAACGAGGTGCGTGGCGTGGACAGAGTGCTCTGTCCTCCCTTCGTTGCCCTGGCTGCCGTGGCCGAGCTCTTGAAGCCAACGACCATCAAGTTAGGAGCTCAGAACATGTACTGGGAGGATAAGGGAGCCTATACTGGAGAGATCTCGCCTCTGATGCTTAAAGGGCTGTGCCAGTACGTCATTATTGGCCACTCAGAGCGGCGGGGATATTTCGGCGAGACCGACGAGGGAGTCAACGGCAAGATCAAGGCGGCTTTCACCCACGGTTTGATCCCCATTGTCTGCGTGGGTGAGAGTCTGGAGCAGCACGAGGCTGGCCAGACCGAGGAGTGGGTTTCTGGCCAGGTCCGCGCGGCCCTTGAGGGTCTATCGGCCGAGCAGGTGCGAAGCATGATCGTCGCTTATGAGCCCATCTGGGCCATTGGCACGGGCAAAGCAGCTACCGGGGCAGGGGCCAACGCTGTCATCGGCCTCACCATCCGTGGAACCATCGCCGACCTCTACGACGAAGCCACGGCTCAAGCAGTGCGCGTCCAGTACGGTGGAAGCGTCAAGCCCGCCAACATTGTTGAGTTCATGACCCAGCCAGAGATAGATGGGGCTCTGGTAGGCGGAGCTAGCTTGAGGGCAAACGATTTCGTGGAGATTGTGCGCATCGCGGCCCAGGTGAAGGGGGTATTTGAGCTTTGAACTTTGAGCTTTGAACATCATGTTTGGCAACTGGACACCACTGATATGGCTCGTCATCTCTCTTGTCCCCCTGTTTTTTATGAAACGCTGGATAAATCGGCACATCCAGGGGCTGGGCTTGCTCCTTATGGGGGACAACGAGACAGCCATGCTCCTGTACTTCGTGCTGTTACTACCTGGCATCCTTATCCATGAGTTGAGCCATTGGCTGGCGGCCAAGCTGCTGGGGGTGCAGACGGGAAAGATATCACTTTGGCCTTCCAGGAGGCGCGGCAATCAAATGCGCATGGGATCGGTCAGAGTAGCCCGTACCGATCCCTTTCGTGCCAGCTTGATCGGTTTGGCTCCACTTATCAGCGGCAGCCTCGCTATCCTAATCATCGGTCAACTGATCCTGGGCCTTAGCGACTTGGAAGAGGTCTTGCCTAACGGAGAGTGGGGGCAAGTTTGGGAAAGTCTCCTGGCCTATCTTCAAGTGCCCGATTTCTGGCTTTGGCTTTACCTCATTTTCGCCGTATCCAATGCCATGCTGCCCAGCGAGACCGATCGGGAGCCCTGGAGGCCGGTTCTCCTGTTCATGTGCTTGGCGGCTCTCTTCTTTTGCTTAACCGGCTGGGTGCGCCAGGACTTCGGCGAGCTCAGTCGAGCCGTGCCAGAGATGCTGGCGACTGCCTCTTTGACTGGCCTGAGTTATCTGGCCTATGCCTTTAGCCTGACGGTCGTGGTAGATGTTATCTTCATAGCCGTTATCGCAGTCTTCGAGACACTTGTGTCCAGACTGACGGGGAAGCGGGTGGAATACTGACAAGAGGTGCCGTGAGTCCAAGCTGAAGGCCTGCTTTACACCTAGGCCGGGAGAGCGGGGGTGTCCCCCGCTTTTTCTTTTCTACTTCTTGCGGGAGATAAAGAGCAAGAGGAGCAAAGTCATTGTCCCTAGTACCAGTAGAGCCAGGAATTTGTGAAGACGGGACGAGATGAGCAGAGCGAGGAGGCCGAAGAAAGAGCAAAAGAGATAATAGAGGAGAACGATCTGGCGCTGGGAGAGACCTGAATCCAGGAGGCGAAAGTGGAGGTGGCCCCTGTCTCCTATGAGGGGGGAGCGACCTCGGCGCAATCTGTCGAAGATGCGCCAGGCTACGTCCAGGATGGGGATGCCCATCACCAAAAGCACCGTAGCCATCTTGGCCCCAGCCATGATGCCCAGGGCTCCCACGGCGAAGCCCAGGAAGAAGGAACCGGAGCTGCCCATGAACACCCTGGCGGGCTGGAAGTTGTAGGGCAGGAAACCCAGAGTTGCGCCCAAAAGGGCCAGGGGCAGGAGGGCCACGCTATGCTGGCCCTCGCGGTACATGTGGAAGGCCAACACTGCTGAGAGGATGGCCGCCACTCCTGCTGACAGCCCGTCCAGGCCGTCTAGCCAATTGACGGTGTTCATCATGCCCATCAGCCAGAAGAGGGTGAAGGCCACAACAAAGGGCCAGGGGAACGGCTCTGTCTGCTGATTGGTGAAGGGGTTGTTAACGTATTCGATGAAGATCAGAAATTGGATGGCGATGAGGGCAGCGACAAGCTGGGCTATGATCTGAGGAGATGTGGGGAGCTCGCGCTTGTCATCGTAGACTCCGACCAGGAGGATGAACGTGGACCCCAGGAGCAGCCCCGCCAGCCTGGTCAGCTCCTTGGGATCCTGCCGCTCCACCGGCAGGAACTGGGCCAGTACTGCCGCGGCTACGAAGGCCACGTATAGCGCCACGCCGCCTAGTCTCGACTTTCTACCGGCGTGCTTGCGCCTGCCCCCCGGCGCGGCCACGAAGCCGTAGCGCTGTCCTAGCAACCGCGCCAGGGGCGTCAGCGTAAGCGCCAGCGCGAAAGCCGCCACAAAGACCAGAAGAAAAGGCATTTCTCAGTGTTATCCGTGTCATTGCGAGCGAAGCGAAGCAATCCCCTACCTCCAATTGCTATCAATGGTGGAGATTGCTTCGTTACTGCGTTCCTCGCAATGACACTATCTGAACTACGTCCCAAACAGCCTGTCGCCCGCATCGCCCAGGCCGGGCACAATGTAGCCTATTTCGTTTAGGCCCTCGTCAACGGCGGCGATGTGGATGGGAACATCGGGGTGGGCGATGGAAAGGCGCTCGATCCCCTCAGGGGCAGCGATGAGGCCCACGAACTTGATGTTCCGAACCCCACTTCTCTTGAGGATGTCCGCTGCTGCTACCGCCGATCCGCCAGTGGCCAGCATGGGGTCGAGGATGAAGGCTACTTCGGCCGTCGCCTTCTTGGGCACGTTGGTGTAGTATTCGATGGGCCGCAGGGTCTCTTCCTCTCGATAGAGGCCGATGTGCCAGACGTGAGCCATGGGGATCATTTCCAGGGCTGGCCCCACCATCGTCAGGCCAGCTCGCAGGATGGGAGCGAAGGCAATTTCCTCGACCAGGACTTTACCCATCGTGCTGCCCATAGGCGAGGTAACGGGGCGTTCCACTGGAGTCAAATCCTCGGTTGCTTCGTAAAGCAGCAACCAGGTTACCTCCCTGACCAACTCCCGAAACCTTTTGGGCTCAGTATTCACATCCCGCAGGAGGGCCAGCTTGTGCTGGACCAAAGGGTGCGTAGATTGAAAGACGCTAGCCATTGGATTCTCTTAATTGGTACATCGGTAGATTGGTAGATTCGTACATTCGTAAGTTCGTAGACTCGTGGACCAATTTACGAATCTACGAGTCTACGAATTTACGAGTTTGACTCGTTACCCTATCCCCCTGTTACGCCTCACCACAGCGTTCGAGAAGTCTCTCCCATTCCTCGTCCACCTTGGCCTGTATCTCGTCAATGACGTGCCGGAACTGCGGCTGGAAGAGGTGGCGGAAGCGTCCCTGGCGCTCGAGCCAAACGATGATGGGCTTCTTCTCTCGCGGCTTGAAATTCAGCTTCCACTGGCCGTTCTCCACTTCGTAGAGGGGCCAGTAACAGGTCTCTACAGCCAGCTTGGCGAGCTCGATGGTCTCTTCGGGCTCATGCCGCCAGCCGCGAGGGCAGGGGGCGATTACATTGAGAAAAGCCGGTCCATCGGCGGCGACGCCCTTCTGTGCTTTGGTCATCAGGTCGCGCCAGCGGCTGGGCGATGCCTGGGCCACGTAAGGAATGTGGTGGGCGGCGAATATCTCGGTGAGGGGCTTTCGCCATTGCTGCTTGCCGGGGATGACCGTGCCTGCCGGAGAGGTGGTGGTGTGAGCGCCAAGCGGGGTGGCGCTGGAGCGCTGGATACCGGTGTTCATGTAGGCCTCGTTGTCGAAACAGACGTACATCATCTTGTGGCCTCGCTCGAAGCAGCCTGAGATCCACTGCAGGCCGATATCGTAGGTGGCCCCGTCGCCGCCGAAGGCGATAAACTTTAGCCCTCTGTCCTCGATCTTGCCCTGACGAACCAGGGAGCGATACATCGCCTCGGCTCCAGCGATGGTGGAGGAGGCGTTCTCAAAAGCGCTGTGGATCCAGGGCACCCGCCAAGAAGAGTAGGGGTAGATCGAGGTGGCGATCTCCATGCAACTTGTGGCACAGGATAGCACCACTGGGTCGTCTATGGCATTGAGGATCTGTCGTGTCAGGATCGGCTCGGCACAGCCAGCGCAGAAACGGTGTCCGGCTACGAGCCGTTCTTCCTTGTTCGCTATCTCTTTCAACTTTATGGCCATTTCGTCACTCCTTTATTCTCTCAGTCCAAGATAACTGACTGGGGTCTTCACTTCGCCCGTCTCGGCAATCTCGGCCAGGTCTTGGGCCACTTGCTCGACGTAGGCGGGGATAATGTCGCGGCCGCCCAGGCCGAAGACGTAGTCCGCCACCCTCGTCGTGGTATTCCCCGCGGCGAAGAGAGCGGCGCAGAGCTCCAGGTAAAGTGGGCCAGGGCCAAGGCCGTCCATCGCTCCGAAGACGATGGAGCGGTCCAGCACCCCCACCGCTTTCACGTCGGCGAGGGCCTCGGCGAACTCCTTGGCGGGGAAGGGGCGGAAGACTCTAGGCTTGAAAAGGCCGATCTTGACCCCCTTCTCGCGCAGCCCTCGCACCACCATCCTGGCCGTGCCCGCGCTGGAGGAGAGGACGACGATGGCCATCTCAGCGTCGTCCATCCCGTAGGCCTCGAAGATGCCGTATTTTCGCCCTGTCAACTCGCCGTATTCCTCGCCCACCTCCACGATGGCGGGCAGCGCCTTGGAGAGGGCATCCGTCTGCTGGCGCTTGTGCTCGAAGTAGAAGTCGTACATGTCCCAGGTGCCGTAGGTGGCGGGGTTGTCCACGTCGAGCAGGGAGTGTTCAGGCTTGTACTC
>Ga0114919_10002236_pt1 | contig 15667 bp, 18 predicted proteins | sample BlataG_FD_88682 | JGI IMG/M metagenome (GOLD analysis project Ga0114919, IMG submission 88682) | Deep subsurface microbial communities from Black Sea to uncover new lineages of life (NeLLi) - Black_00105 metaG | ecosystem: Environmental > Aquatic > Marine > Oceanic > Sediment | place: Atlantic... | reverse complement strand
TACCCATGCCCACTCGGAATAGTAATAATAGGTCCGCCCACTGATTTTCTTGGGTTCAAGTCGCTCCATGCCTCCTCCTTAATGCTCTACAACTACTTTAGGGCATAGGAACGAAATGTCAAGTCTTATTTTATAGGGTATTTGATGGATTTTCGCCTGGTATTTTTAGGGCATAGTCCGCCCGGGGCATAATCTTCTTTGCTTTCAGGTAGTTATGGGATATGATGGTTTATAACTAGGAAACTCGGGCTAGACCGTAGCCTTGTCTCTTACCTTTGTGACCTCTGTGAAATGAATCAAAAATGTACGGAATGTCCCTAGGATCTATACCAGTTCCCTCGTCTATTACTCTAACGATGATATCCTGATCAGTCGCTTCAGTCGTGATTGTAATAGTGCCTTTTTGTTTTGAGAACTTAAAGGCATTGTCCAAGAGATTGGTGAAGACTCTGCGCACACGGTCACAATCTGCCTCGATAATCGGCAAGGGCTCTTCATTTCTGATGATCTCAAGATATTTTTGTTGCTTCTTTTTTGCAATGTCGGCGCCTTTATTTAAGAGGCGCAGTACGAATCCGCCTATGATAACAAGAGATGACTTCATATCATGGGCAATCATGGAGATAATATTCGCCTTTTCACGTTCGAGAACCTTTAAATAGGAAATATCCTGAAAGGCTTCTAACCCGCCGATCAGTTTGCCATGATTATCAAACAATCCCGCAGTATTCATCCTGACTGGCATTGTCTCACCATACTTGTTTCTGATTGTGGTTTCGAGCCGCACAATAGGCTTTTGTCGATTGAGAACCGTTCTTAGGGGGCAATCGATGTTGCACATTCCGCCTTGAAGGATTTCGCCACAATAGCGTCCCATTGTCTCTTTTGCCGAATAGCCGGTCACTGCCTCGGCCCAGGATTAAAGCCAGTGATTTTCAAACCAGAGCTGACCGCAACAATAGCCACCGGCAGGCTATCAATGACAAATTTATAGAAGATTAGGTCCTGAAGGTCTTTGTTATTCCCTCTGGCCGCGTCTGAACTTTGAATAACCGCCTTCATAAGCCCCACCTTCTTGCATTTGATTTGAGAACCGTCCTTCGATCATTTCAACAATCCTTGGTTTCGAAGATTCCTCAATAAGGGATACCAGACGTAAATAGGCCCGTGGCTGAGTATGCCTGAAAATACGGCTAAGAACCAGCCTGTGATTCCAGAGCCTTTGCCGACATACTTTGACATGGTCTTCGGATTAACAAAATAATTCATAAGTGCCATAAGAAGTATGATCACGATCAATGCCGGGAACATCTGAACTAGCATATGTCCGCTTGCTTTAAGAGGCTTCTGCACTTTTTCTGGCTGGAAAAGAAACAGGTACTACATGAGCATAAAGGACATAAAGCGCTCTATTGGCAGGTGAGTGAGGCTGTGGTTGTGTTGGTCGCTGGCGACTCGGAAGAGAGTCGCCAGCGATAGATTGCCTGTTTGTACTTTTTCTACAACCGAGGATCAACGTGGCCAGGACCTCCACACTCCGGTGTATAGCAGGTGACGTTTCTGAAATCAGACTTCTTGCCACATGAAGGGCAAACATCCGGCGGGCTTCCGGCTGTAATCAGAAATCCGCACTCAGGACATTTCAAGTAGGTCATGTTACATTGGGGGCAGATATCCCCAACGAATTTACCTGAAGCTGTGTAGCCACAGTGTGCACATTCCCATTTCTCTTGCTTCTCTGCCATGTTGTCCACCTCCTTTCCGGTTCAAGCAGCATACAGTGGCTCGTCACTCATCTTTTAGGCATATTTCAATTCGCAATTCCCAGAGCGAGCCTTATCTCCAGTTCACCTCAACACTCACATGCCCACCCCATCAATTTTAGTCCCGCACTCAGGGCATTTTCCATCTTGCAAGCGATTTCGTATCAGTGTCAAGCCGTAGCGCTCGATGAGAATGGTCCCACAGGCGTAGCAGTAAGTATTTTCACCCCCCTCGCCAGGCACGTTGCCCTCGTACACATAGCGCAAGCCCTCTTTGATGCCGATTTCACGGGCTCGGCGCAGCGTGGCCACCGGAGTTCGTGGTTTGTCCAGCAACTTATATGCCGGATAAAACTGGGTGACGTGCCACGGCACTTCCGGGCCAACGCTTTTCACGAAACGACCTATGTCACGCAACTCTTCCTGTCCATCATTTAAGCCAGGAATAATGAGTGTTGTTACTTCAACCCACACACCAAGCTCTTTCACCAGTCGGATTGTTTCAAGCACCGGCTTCAGACGCGCTCCGCAGATCTCTTTGTAAGATTTTTCCGTAAATGCCTTCAAGTCGATGTTAATGGCATCCAGATATGGCGCAAGCTGGCGTGCAGCCTCGGCGCTCATATATCCATTACTTACAAACACGTTTTTTATTCCTTCCTTTTGAGCCAGGACAGCGGTATCATAGGAAAATTCGTAAAAGATCGTTGGCTCGGTGTATGTGTAGGCAATTGTTTCACAGCCAGCGTCTTTTGCAGCCGTTACAACCTGTTCGGGTGTGCGCTTATGGCCAATGATTTTTCCCCTGTGTTCGTGGGGATACTGAGAGATATCAAAGTTCTGACAGTGCTTACAGTGAAAGTTGCAACCCACTGTCGCAATGGAAAAAGCCCTTGAGCCGGGCAGGAAATTGAACAAAGGCTTTTTCTCTATGGGATCGATATGCTCGGCAACGATCTTGCCATATACGAGACTGTAAAGCTTTCCGCCCCGGTTTTCCCTGACACCGCAAATACCCCTTTTGCCTTCTTTGATCTTGCACCGGTGCTTGCAAAGATTACAGCGGACCTCGCCTCCCGGAAGGGATACGTAGAACATTGCCTCTTTCATCTAGTCCTCCCTTATAATCGGAAAACAGCCCTTTGGCGCTATTTTTCCACCTCGAGGGAATTTCCCCACAACCCATGGATATTGCAGTAGGCCAGGGCGTGAAATGACTCAAAATCCCCGATCTGGTTAATTTGAAACCGGACGTTAGGATTGGTGTACACGGGAGCGCAGGCAGCACGACCCAGAGTAATCACCTGTTTGTTGTCCTTTCTTACTGCATAGAGTTCAATCCATGCAATGTGGTGTTCAACCGTGTTAGGGTGAAGCGTATCATGACCCACAACCACACGAACGATGTCTTTCCCTGATTTATATCCCTTGCCGATCTCGATGTCGGGGACATGTTTCTCTCTTCCTTCATCGTTGGCTGCCTTGATGATTTGTGCAAAATTCATTTTATCCCCCCTCTATAATTTTTGCAACAACTTGGTTGAACGCTTTTGTTACCTCTGAATCGGGATATTTTTCCATGTACGATTCCCCCGCGTCAGCACACCTTACCATTTTAGCGTCCAAGGGGATTCGACCCAAGAAAGGGATATTCATGGCCGTGGCCGTTCTGGAACCGCCTCCGCTACCGAACAAGTCTATCGCCTTCCCGCAGTGGGGACACACAAAACCGCTCATGTTTTCTATCAATCCGAGGACCTGCATCTTAACGGTTTTGCAAAAATTGATCGATTTCCTGACGTCATCCAAAGACATCTCCTGGGGCATGGTTACGATGATCGCCTTGGCATCCGGGATGGTTTGCGCAACGGTGAGTGGCTCATCTCCCGTTCCAGGCGGGGAATCAATGATGAGATAATCAAGCTTTCCCCACTGTACGCCGGAGATAAACTGCCGGATGACTTGCAGCTTCAAAGGCCCCCGCCATATCACGGCCTTATCCGGATCTCCGGCCATTGATCCAACGGAGACCACTTCCAGGTTCTCTGAATAAGGCTTGGGTCTTATTAGCCCGTCAACACTAGCCTCAAGAACCCCCTTGAGACCCAGTATTCGGGGAATGTCAGGGCCATGGAGATCTACATCCATAAGGCCCACTCTGGCCCCCTGCTTTGAAAGGGCCATGGCCAAATTAGCGGCAACGCTTGTCTTGCCAACACCCCCTTTGCCGCTCATGACCATGAATTTGTGTTTGATTAAGGACAGGGAGTCTTTGATGATCTGATCCTGTGCGGCCATGGCCGCCTGCCGTTCAGATAAAGGGCTGTCGCCTTTCTTTTTCTTGCTAATATGGACAGTCTTGGCCATGTGAACACCTCCTAATCATAAGCAGTTCGGCCCACAAGGTCGATGTCGTGTCTTTTAAAATCTCGGTGTGTTTGATTTCAGGTTTCATAAAAAGGTGGGCATTGGGTTCTTCCACATCGCAATCCAACAGTTGCACCTTTCCGCTCAATGACACAGCCAGATTGGTGGCGATGGGGGTCTTACCCGTGCCCCCCTTCGGGTGGCAATACAGATACCATAATACCTACCCCCGTGTCATGGTCGCCCCGCACTTGGGGCATTTTAGATCAAAACAAGGGGTTCCAATTTGGTGGGGTACTCGTTCACCACAGCTTGGGCAAACGCAGTCTCCACCAGGGCCTGCGGCAAAGCCGCCAGATCTGCCGCGGCCTCCGCCGCCTCGCCCCATGCCTCTACCTGTTCCAGGGCCTTCCCCTCTTGGGCCTGTTCCGTCTCCTCGTGGCATTTTACTTTCCTCCTTATTCAGTGTTTTTCGTATCGTACCCGTGACTTTTTCTGGATGAATAACCATCTGCAAACCATCCACCACCTTTTAGTTCAAAGGTACAGAGTGATATAACCTTTTCTGCTCTCTTATGACACTTTGGACACTCTATTTCCTTCGTATCCATTTTAACCAACTTTTCCGTTATCCTCCCGTTAGGGCACTTAAATTCATAAATGGGCACAATTATTCCTCCTTAAAACTCAGCAGAATCCATAAGTTCCGTTTGTTTTTCACCTCTACCTGTCTTGCTCTTTTTTGTTCTTTTTGCCTTTGATTGTCAAGAGGCTGCCTATTTCCTTCACGTTTTTTGACCAACCGGGACAGAGACTGTTCAATGGTCCCGGATGTGAACGGTCACGAAAAAATTCGACCTGTGCGGTTAAGAAACTATTCAAAATCGATCACGAAAATACGAAAGTACGAAAACACGAAACAAGACATGGAAATCAAGTTACTGGCATTTTTTGGCTCTTCAGGATAATTCGTGAAGGACTTTATCTTTGGTAACGACCGGATAAGCAAGCCTTGGACCCCATGTAGCACTGGGCTTTAGCACGGGCTATCCACAGGATCTCATTTTTTCGTGTTTTCGTACCTTCGTGTTTTCGTGATAATTCTTTTCTTTTTTTGTGTTGTGTAATCTGTCGTGTAACCGCACAGGTGGAAAAAATTAAGCAGGATTACCGAGTAATTGCAAAAAAAGCGCCCCAGATCCGGGGAATATGTGCTTTGAAATATGCCGGTACGCAGACCGGTTCGAGAAAATGCGAAGGAAAAGGGCAGGTCAGTCATTGGTTTGGGAGCGCCCTGGCCCCGCCCTAAGTTCCCCCTAACCATTCTAGTCCTGAGATTGTTTCTCCAGTTCCCCAATCCGTGTGTTAATTTCATCCAGTGCACTTCTCATGGAATCGGCCTCAGCCTTGAGCATACGGGCCTCCTGGGCGGGGTCCGTGGGATAAGGCGGGCCGTACACCGGTGCATAGGCTCCGCCCCAGCCAGGGTAATATCCTCCCCGGCCAAAGCCTCTGCCATAACCCCAGCCCAAGCCATACCCAGGACCAAAACCTCTTCGAAAACCCCATCCCCGGCCATAGCCGTAACCCCAACCATACCTGGGCCTGTATGCTGTCCCAGCAGGGTTACAGAATCCGCGAGCTCCTCCGGTCATCGGACCTTCTCCCTGTGGACCTGTGCCATCTAATCCTGGCATATCAAACACCTCCTTTCGTTCAAAACTCTTCTCCCTAACCGTGTTCCTACCGGCCTGCGTCCCTGGAAGGTACCTGAGAATATCCCTTGATTCGGAGTACGTTTCGCTCAACCTCTCGCTTACTTCGAATCTCACGACACTGTGCCAGATTCACCCATATATTCTTAACCGGTTCATAACCTTCATAACATCTGTGAAATCCTACAATGGCTTTGCCATAAACCATGGCCCTGTAAAGCCATGATCAAAACGGACCCTTCCAAAGAAGGCCACACGTTCCGTGTCATTCCTCACGCCTTTTGGCTCCCGATTTTTTCTCTAAATCCTTGATCCTGGATTCAATGACTTCAATTTGATTGTGTAAGCCCGATCCTTCAATTGATTCAACTCTTCCTCTCTGGGTAGAGAGGCGGCGCCGGGTCGATTCCGACTGTCAGGCTAAAGTCTCTACACGATTGATTTGACGCGGCTTCGCCGCTATCCCATGCATCTACTTTTTCCAAGTGCTCTTTCCATGCAGCAAGCGTTGCCGCGGCCTTCTAAATTTCTGGCGGAAAATGCATGAAAGAGAGCCTCAAGATCAGTAAAGATAAAATCATTTGCAGGCGTTCACAGGTTCAGAGTTCACCGCTCAGAGTTACCTTCCTTTTGTTGGCCTTGATTGTAGGCCAGTTCAGATTTTCGGTCAACCCTGAACCTCTGAATCCGGATATTTCTCCATATACGATTCTCCTGCGTCAGCACACTCCACCATTCCAGGGCCCAAGGGGATTCGACCCAAGAAAGGGATATTCAGTGACCCTCCACATTTAGCGTACCTACAGTCTGTAACTGACCACTTTTATACTGGATAATGGCGTCTATGACGCGGCCATTGGTGCCGGTTACAACCTTGATGCCTGCAGCATTCAAAACCTCGAAGGCGTTCGGGCCGCAATTGCCGGAGATCAATACATCGACCTTTTGATCCACGACCGTCTTTGCTGCCTGGATACCTGCACCTTGAGGTGAATCCAGGTTTTGATTGTTCTTTATAACGTCGTACTCGAGTGTTTTTGGGTCTACGATAATGAAGTATTCAGCCCTTCCAAAGCGGGGATCCATGTCGGAAATCAATTCATTTCCGGCAGATGTAACACCTATTTTCATTGCTGGCTATACCTCCTTTTGTTCATCGTTGGTACACGGACACAAATCAACATATCAGGGGATGGGAGTGTGACTTGGAAAAGGAGGGAACAGCAGCCACTGCAGTGAAACGCATTCCCCCATCCCCTGAACACTTCCCTTGCTTGTTCATAAACAGCAATTGATCTGATCACCTAAAACAAATTTCTTATCAAATGCACCGGCATGCCAATGACAAGTCGGTCCCTTCCAATTGCTCCATATTCACGCGAGTCAGGACAACCAAAAGACAAGCATATTCGGCCTGTCATATAAGCCCTCACTGCAACGCTTCCGCATACAGCCATCACACTGGAAGCCTCCAAATCAAGATCAGTTCCATAGACTTCCTGCCACCTGCGAACCAACCTCATGACGGTCTCGGGCTGAGCATAGGCTATCACTATGTCAGGAGACTTGTTTCTGCCTATCAATACAGCGGTAATTTTCCCGTTAAGACGTGGTGTATTGGCGATGACCTTCTGTGCAATGTCGGGTTTGATCCCTGTCGTCTCGGCCATTTTGCCTGCTATGTTGTCATCTTCCTTAGTCGTCCAGCCGAGGCTTCGGCGTGCGCCGGGACAGTTGACGAGATGTCGTGTCAAGACTATTGGCCTGGTTATTGACTCCTTTATTGCCTCACACAGGCGCATCGGCCTTTTGGCCAAATTCTCCTTCGGTGAACCGTCACGGTGGAATACGATCCCTGTCCAGCGACCGCCGATCCTTTCCTCAAGCAGCTTTACCTCATCCATTGAACAATCTCCTTTTGATGCCCACAGACCTGGTTAAGTGGTTGAGTAGTTAAGTGGTTAAGTGGTTAAGTGGATATTATTATTTGAATTCATATCGTTTGCCTAAAAATTGGACAGTTTGTATGTTTTCAGCTCTAATACGGTGATTTAACATGCTTATTTTCCAACTTAACTACTCAACCACTCAACTATTTGACGATGTCTGGTCTAAATAGATCGCCTCCTGTGGACACTGGGCGACGCATTCGCCACAGCCCATACACTTCATGGGATCAATCCGGGCAATCTCATCAATGGAGATAGCGCCGGTTGGGCAGATTTCCTGACACGCACCGCACGCAATACACTTGTCTCGGTCCACAACTGCGACGACCGGGGAAATGGCGCGACCTCGATCCAACTCGGTGATGCGCGCTCTTATGGCCAGGAGTTGATCCTCCATGGCCCTCGCCTGGGCCTTAAGTGTTGCGAGCTCTTTTTCCGCACTCACTTGCCCATGAATTTTTTGCGGTGTGCCGGGCGCCAGCGGGGAAGGACCTGGAGGGAGCGTGCCGGCCGTTCCCTTTTGCGATCGCTTCGCTACGGTTACACGACGACGCGTGCCGCGAGCCATGCCCCGCCGACCGCTGCCCATACCTCGTCCTCTTCCCATGCTCATACCACAACTGGTTCTCAACTTAGGGCTCTCTCAAAAATAACTTCACATTTTGATGCGCCGACCTGCCTGCCGGCAGGCAGGTCCATCCCGCCTGGCTGCGTTGCTCGTCGCTTAAATAGCTTGCTATTCGCCCGCCTCGCGTCTTGCCATGCGTGCGCCTCGACTCCTGAAAATGCAAATTTATTTCTTCGCGAACCCTTAAGGGCTTCGCCACACAGGCATTCCGCTGCTTCTATCTGCCGCTCGCTGACCACCACGGAAGCGACGGCGCCTCTTCCTGAGCTCTGTGGCACCGGCTGGACAACCTGGAAGAAGGAGTCGAGCGTCGGCCAGCCGAGCGGTCAAGAACGCATCCAGCACATCATCTATTCTGCCGGTCACAAAAGGTATGATTTCAATTCCAGATCTTGTCACGATGCCGGCCAAGGTCCGTGAAATCGCACCGCAGATGAGGACCTCTACATCAAAACGTGACAATATCACTGCGCGCAACATGGACGGGTACTCATCAAGAACGATTTCGCTTCGACTAACCTCCCTGCCACTGCGTACCTCCACCAAAAGCAGGGAGTGTGCAAAGTCAAAGACAGTAGAAACCTGGCCGGCCCACGCGGGGATTGCCACCTTCATGCTTGGCCTCTCTTTTTTCACCTTCAGCCTTGTTTTAACTTAAGCAACCCACGTGCCATTACAATAACAGCACGTCTGGGAGCCAAAAAATGTTTACAAACAGGAAGTTACCGGTCAGGCGTGGAGAAAGGCAACGGGCGATCAGTAGCAGTTCTGCTGCTTACATCGGCTTAAGAGGTAGCATAATTGCAACCGTTCCACAAGATGATAAAGGGGGAAATTAGGATTGTCTCCCGGACGGAGGCACTCGAAGACCCAAGGACTTGATCTTGCGGAACAGTGTGGTCTTGTGGATGCCAAGCTGGCTAGCTGTCTGCAAGCGGTTCCAGTTGTTACGCCGAAGAGCATTCATCAGGAAGGCCGCTTCCATGTGTTTGAGGGACATGAACTCTGTCTGTTTCGGGCAATTAATGCAGGCGGCGGAACATAGCGGCTCGGGGAGATGCCTTCGTTCAATCTCCCCCGAACGGCAGAGTACGAAGGCCCGCTCAATAATATTCTTCAACTCGCGCACATTACCCGGATAGTTGTAAGACATCAAGCAAGTCAGTGCTTCGTCAGTGATACCTACCACCTTCTTGTCTTGTATGCTGTTCAGGCTTGTAATGAAGTGGTCCACAAGAAGCGGAATGTCGTCCGTGCGCTCCCAGAGTGGCGGAAGCTCAATTCGCACTATATTGACTCGGTAGAAAAGGTCCTGCCGAAATCTGCCCTTCGCCACCAGATCTGACAGGTTCTTGTTCGTTGCGGCTATGACCCGCACATCTGCCTTGAGCGATTTGACTGAGCCTAAGGGATCGTAGACCCGCTCTTCCAGAAAGCGCAACAGACGGACCTGCAAGGCGGGTGAGATATCGCCGATCTCGTCAAGCAAAAGGGTTCCACCTTCAGCGATGGTAATACGGCCCGGTTTGTCCTTTCTTGCATCCGTAAAAGCCCCCGCCTTGTAACCAAAGAGCTCCGATTCTAAGAGCGTATCCGGAAGCGCCCCGCAGTTAATGGCCACGAAAGCTTTTCTTCTGCGAGGACTCAGGTTGTGAATGGCCCGGGCAACAAGTTCTTTGCCCGTGCCGCTTTCACCCTCGAGCAAAACGGTGCTCCCACTCTCAGCGATCTGGGGAAGCACATCGAAGATCTCACGCATGCGGTGGCTGCGACTGAGGATATCCTCAAAGCAATAGTCACGTTGGATTTCTTTTCGAAGCTGCTCTATCATCGTAAGATCACGAAAGGTCTCCACACCCCCGATGATCTCGTCCCGCCGATTCTTTAGCACAGCCGTGGAGATACCGATTGGACGACGATTACCGTCTCTGTCCAGAATGACTGCCGCCTTTCCCACAATCGGTTTTCCGGTGTTGATAGTCTCTCGGAGGGCACAGTTGCCTTCGCAGATGTTCGCTCTTAGTATGTCCTTACACGGTTGACCTATCGCCGTATGGCGGGGGATACCGGTAATCGTCTCAGCCGCGCGGTTGAAAGACGTGATACGCCAATTCCGATCCACCGTAAAGACACCTTCGGTGATTGAGTCAAGGATTATATCCCGTTCTTTGGTGGGCATACGATTTCATAAAAGCGTTCAAAGCGCTTCTTGTCTCCGCGGTGAAGGGTGTCCTGGAGGGCTGGCTCTTTTTCTTCAAAGGGGATAGAATAGTAATGTCGCAGGTGCGGAACAACATGGAACAGGGTAAGCCTGATAGATGGATTGTTTCCCGCCATGTAGATAATGTGATCTACAACTCTGAGAGAATTATCAGACCCGTCCACCGCCAGCATGATCTTCATGGAAGTGGTTTCTTCATCCACTACCCACACTGGAACTTCCAGGGCATATTCCATGACCTTGGCGGCCGTTGATCCCATGAAGAAGTCACGGCTCCGCATGATATCCTTGCGTCCCATAAGGATAGCATCGCAGAGCCCTTGCTCAGCCTGGATCAGGATATCCTTGGCCATGCCGACCTGTTTTAGGTGGGCAACTGTTTCAATGTGGCTTTCGGCCACACCCTCACGGCACATCAACTCCTTGTGATTATCCAGAACGCGCCTGGCTGCTTCGGCATTTAGCTGATTGAGCCTGTCAGCATCAGCTTTGACTTTGGGGTCTGTTTTTGCCTCTTCAGCCAGGACTTGAGGAATCATGGCTTGCACAAAAAACAGCGTGTACGTCATCTCCTTTACAACCGAAGACATCCTGGCAGCGTACTTGACGGCCTGCGCTGAATGAATTGAGTCATCCACAGCAACCAATATTTTCTTTCCCATGGTGAGCCTCCTTGTCAGAAAGGTTTTGCCAGCCTTTCTGACACAATTGTACTTTCAATCTATCTTTTTTTGAACCAAGAAATGATCTCGCTTTTCTAATCACCACGCCAACACAGCTGAGGTCCGCTTTCAATGGCATGAGTCTGTTACAACTCAGGCACAACTTGCCATACCATTAAACTTGGCATTGGTTGAGCAGGATGTCAACCGTATGCGTCAAGACTTGTGTTAGCCCCAAGACTCTCGAATGTTTCTTAATTATTGTACAACCCTTAATTCCTTGATACTCAACGTTCCAGCGGGAGAAGTAGATAAGAAATCAGATGAAATGGACAAGGATCAAAGCGGTTTCTTCAAAAAGGTGTATCGCAAAAAGGATGCCTCACCCTGTTTTTTTTCAGAGACGATAATAGTAGTCCAGCCCCAGGTGGGTAATCTGCTCTTCTCCCATGAGATAGCGCAAGGTGTTCTTCAGTTTCATCAATTGAATGAAGAGATCGTGTTCCGGATAGAGATCGGCACCGTATTGTGGACTCTTGAAATAGAAGGAGAGCCATTCCTGGATGCCGCTCATGTCGGCCCGCTGGGCCAAGTCTGCGAAAAGGACCAGATCCAGCACGAGTGGCGCTGCCAAGATGCTGTCACGACATAGGAAATCTACTTTGATCTGCATCGGATAACCCAGCCACCCGAAGATGTCAATGCAATCCCAGCCTTCTTTGTTGTCGCCCCTGGGTGGATAATAGCTGATTACGACTTTATGGTAGAAGTCCTTGTACAAATCCGGGTACACCTGCGGCTGCAGGATGGTGTCCAGAACGGAGAGTTTACTTTCCTCCTTGGTTTTGAAAGAGTCTTTGTCGTCAAGGACCATGCCGTCCCGGTTGCCGAGGATGTTTGTCGAGTACCAACCGGTAAGGCCGAGCATGCGCGCCTTCAATCCCGGCGCCAGGATGGTTTTCATCAGGGTTTGCCCTGTTTTGAAATCCTTGCCGGCGAGGGCGACGTGGCGCTGGTTTGCCAGTTCCACCATGGCAGGTACGTCCACGGTGAGATTGGGTGCGCCGTTTATGTAAGGGATTCCACTGGTCAGGGCCGCATAGGCATAGAGCATGCTGGGCGAGATGCCGAGGTCGCTGTTTTTCAAGCCCGCCTCGAAATTGCTCAGCGAGGCATGCACCTCTGAAGGTTTAAGATAGGCTTCCGTGCTGCCGCACCAGATCATGATGCAGCGTGATACCGCCTGCTCATGTATGAACGTTTCAATATCTGACTTAATGGCCTCAACGAGTTCCAAGTGAGAGGCCTGAGGCTTTGTGTTGGGACCAGTCAGATTCTTGACGAATGCCTGGTTGAAAACCGCCGGCCAGGGCTGCAACCCTTCCAGAAAAGGGTGCACTGCTTCAAGATGTTCGGGCTTAAGGACTCCGGCCTGAACAGCCGCTTTGTAGCAGTTGTCGGGTAGAACATCCCATCCGCCGAAGACCAGGTCATCCAGGCCGGCTAGCGGCACAAAATCTCTAATTTGAGGAGTGCGATGCTCAAACCGTTTGCCCAGGCGGATCGTTCCCATCTGCGTCAGGGAACCAATGGGGAGGGCCAAGCCCCGGCGCACTGCTTCCACTCCTGCCAAAAAAGTGGTGCTTACCGCACCTCCCATTCCCGGAATGAGCACACCCAGTTTCCCTTCCGCCTTCTCAATTTCTTCTCCACGTTTCATAGCTCTCCTGCTCCTTGCTGCATTGTGGTTTCTCCGGGGTTCAGAATTCGTCTTTTGGTCACGTGACTGGTGAACAGATTGTCGCCAAGCCGGGGATTATTGAGTGAGCACTCCGGACATGGAGCGCCTCATAGGGTGGTGACAATCGCCACAATGTTCCATTCGTTTTCGTCAGCACGGATTTCAAGGTTTAAGAACCCGGCACATATTAATGGCTTTCAGATTATTCCTTTCTAAGAAATACTCCACTTCTTTGGGGAAAAGGAAACGCACCATATGTTTATCCTGAAAATGCTGAATTACACGGTCGTCTTTGAAGGTAAAGCAGGTATAAGTAGTGTCAGAAACGTGCTTCATGGCGTCAATCTGAAGTGGTATAGTTACGGTGGCTTTTTTGGTGGATGGCTTGGGCCAGAAGTTCTTCCCGGGTTTGGTCCAGCACAAGAAGCGCTCCATAATTGTACGGAATGACTTCCTGGGTTTTTTCGAACAATGAGTTAAGCATTTCAATTTGAAAAGGTTTTGGGAAACGCTCTACTAGTAGGGTATGCGAATGCGCCGATTCTCGATGTTCTCGAGCAGGTCACGCACTGTGTAAAGAACCACGAACTTCTCTTCCAGTTCTTTGAGCATCTTCGTCGTTTTGTCTGCTGGCAGGGGATTGGTGCGTATGTAGACATTATAGCGATCCTCTTCAGCGGTTTCGCGTGTGGAAAGGATGCTCACAACGCGCGCACCGTGGGAGCGGATCACATCTGCCACTTCTCTAATGGCGCCTGGACGATCCTCCAGGCTGAAAGCAAGCTGCACGCCGCCAGTATAAACCCCCGTGATATTGATCAAGACCTTGAATATATCGGTCTGCGTGATAATGCCGATCAGGGAGTCCTTATCGTTGATGACCGGGAGTGATGAGATCTTGTTTTCCAGCATCAAAATCGCAGCGAATTCCACTGTCTCATCGGGTCTGGCAAACACAAGATTTCTGGTCATAAGATCCTTGATCTTTATGGTAGAAATGAGATAATTCAGTTCATAAACATCCAGGGATGTTGCCTTGGATGGTGAAGCGTCTCTCAGGTCTCTATCGGTAACTATGCCTACTAACTTGCCCTTCTTATCTACAACGGGCAAAGAGCGGATGTTGTTGTCCTTCATCATGATGGAAGCCTTCATCATGGCGGTGTCTTCAGTCACAGTAATGACGTCACTGGTCATCCAGCCTTGTACTAACATTGGCACCTCCCCCTGGTTTTGAGTGTGTCAATATCCGACCTTGTGCGCTAGACTCCTAGCGCACTTGGACACTCAGATCTCACAAACCTCAATGCTAAAGAAAATGTTTATCAGATCTTGCGTGAAGTGTCAATTGATAAGCATAGTTGCATTTTCACGTTCTGTGTGTCCAGGTGTGGAGAACACTTTCATGAAAAAGGGCAAGCTTTTGACATGAGAAATGTGTTATAATAATATGTTTTTAGTAGATGAGATCGTAAGTCTTCAATAACATGGTGTATGAATTGCCTTTTTTCCCCAGTCAGGAAGCGCGACGATTAACCATGGAGAGTCTAAGAGCTGGTTTTCAACATAGCGGAGTCTTTTCGGCAAAATGGAAACCGTAAAGGCGTAGAAGGATCATAGACATGCCATATCTTGTCATGTGCAAAGATTCAAAGGACTATAAGGTGTTTCGATTTTCCAGCGCTGTCACGATCGGAAGAGCAAGGAATAACAGTATTGTTCTGAATGATTTGGAAATCTCCCGTTATCATGCATACATTGAACAGGAACAAGGCAACTACATTCTTTTTGATCGAAGCAGAAATGGGACTTTAGTGGATAACAAAAAAATAGAGAAATGCCTTCTTTCCCATGGAATCGCTTTTCGGATTATTGATTATCTTTTTGCTTTTGTTGAAGATTCCAAAGCAGAAAATATTGATGAAAAAGGCCTTGGTGAGCAAGAGATTTCGGTCTGGGATAAGGATGATCAAGGTGTTGAAACGTTAGTCCCTTTGAGTAAGGAACCAGATGAAACGACGGCTTTGAAAAGCCGTTTGCTTGAAGAAGGCACAGTTGTTGAGGGCGAAAAGATGGTCGCCCTTTATAATGACGTCCTGGCCGTTGCCAGAATCAATGTTCCTGTTCTCATCATAGGAGAGGCAGGTAGCGGAAAGGAACATGTCGCTCATGCTCTCCATGATTTTTCCAAAGGAAGTGGTCGCTTTGTGCCTCTGAATTGTTCTTCTATTCCGGAAGGTATTTTTGAGAGTGAGTTGTTTGGGTCTGTTAAAGGCGCTTTTCACAATGCCGCCGATAAGCCCGGAAAGTTAGAACTGGCAAATGGCGGGACGATTTTTCTTGATGAGATCGGAGACATGAGCCTGTCGCTTCAGCCGAAGCTCCTTAGATTCATAGAGGACAAAATGGTCACGCGGCTGGGAGATACGAAGGTCAGAGAACTTGACGTCAGGGTAATAGCTGCCACGAATCAGGATTTGAGAATCATGATGGAAGAAAAAACCTTCCGGGCAGACTTCTATCACAGATTAGCTTGCATAAAGCTCAAAGTTCCCCCACTCAGAGAGAGAAAGGAAGATATTCAACCTTTGATCGATTTTTTTCTGTCCAGTTTTTCAGAT
>Ga0114919_10002235_pt1 | contig 15667 bp, 12 predicted proteins | sample BlataG_FD_88682 | JGI IMG/M metagenome (GOLD analysis project Ga0114919, IMG submission 88682) | Deep subsurface microbial communities from Black Sea to uncover new lineages of life (NeLLi) - Black_00105 metaG | ecosystem: Environmental > Aquatic > Marine > Oceanic > Sediment | place: Atlantic... | reverse complement strand
GCTTTGCGGATGGAAAAGTGCAGATGCGGCGCCCGACTTGCTCGCGTTGGCCAGCAACTCAAAGAATCCGTCTCACAAGACTGCGGCTCTGCGCGGCTATATTGGCCTGGTTCGAGATGAAAGTCTCCCGACCAAAAAGAAACTTGCGATGTGCAGGCAGGCGGCCTCACTGATTCAGCGCAACGAAGAGAAGAAGCTTCTGCTCGGCGCACTGGCGACAGTACCGGCGGCCGAGGCGCTATCGATGGCAATGGCACACCTGGACAATCCGGCGACGAGGGACGAGGCGAGCTTCGCGGCCGTGGCAATCAGCGAGAAGATTGTCCAGCAAAGCAGCAGCGAAGTTGCCGACGCCCTGCAGAAGGTGATACAAGCCACAGACAATAAAGACGTGCTTCGCCGCGCAAGGGCGACACTGAACAAGGCGAAGAACAAGGTGAAGAGTAAGGCGAAGAGACCGGCAGGAAGATAGGCAACCCGATACGCCGGCGAGAATTAAGGCGGTTAGAGACCAAGCACCAAATGCCCTGCTTCATAATCTATACGAGCGTGGTCATCAAGAATACTGTGCTTGAAAGCATCTAAGTCCGGAGCTATTCGGAAGATTCAAATCCAGCAACACAACGGCGAATTGGCCATCATCCAGGAGCTTGAACGCGGCAGCGAGAGGTTCTTAGGCGACAACAGAACTCTGTTGTCTGGTTTGCAGAATGCACTTGATAATATCTCTTCTGCTGACAATGCCGACCAGTTTACCTCTTGAAGTTACCGGGACCCTTCTGAAGTAATTGTCGGCCAGGCATTCACATATATCCGACAGACTTTCTTCGGTTTCGAAGTGAACCGCCGGCCGTGTCATATAATCACCAACTGTTCCGCCTTCCACATCTTCGGAGCTATGAAACAATCCCAAAACATCTCTTTCGGAAATAATAGCAACCAGGGTCATATCATCTTCTACCACCGGGATGCCGCTGATGTTGTGCTTTTCCAATAGCTCCAACGCCTGGTATATAGGCGTGTCTTCTTTTACGCAGACCACCTTCTCCGTCATAACGTCTTTGGCTTTGGTCATCGCTGCTCCCTTTTTCCTGAGCAACTTGCTTTTATTTACTATTCGGAATCCCTATTTTATAAGGCGTTCGCAACTTTTTCCATCAACTCTGTGCAATCAAACGGCTTAGTAATATACTCTGTGACACTAATAGGATAACACTGTTACTATGTCCAGCGCACGGCTTTCATAATTTCTCTACAGAACCAATCAGGGCTTCCAAAATCTCCCTACCACATTCTTATCGACCCGAAAGTGCCGTAGTATTACCAAAAAAAGGATTCGCGATACAAACTTTTCCGAACTGCTGACCGACTCAATTTCGTACAGACAAGCCTTCCAGTGCCGTTATCGGTCTCCCGCATTGTCTATTGACACAGCATATCCGACAGGTTGCTGTTTTCTCGTCGGCAAAAATGGGAGTAAATGCCCGCTCGAACAGACAAGCGATTTCAAGCAGCCCCATCAGAAAATTACAGCTCAGGATAAACACTTTTCAAATCCAGCTCATCGCCGGTCTCTTTCTGAAGCTCAAGAAGCCGTGCAAAAAGCTTTTTGATTACTCTCCTGTATTTGGGATTATCGGCCAGATTCTTCATCTCCAGCGGGTCGGCCTTTATGTTGAACAGGAGAACCTTCTTAATCTTTGGAAAAAGAATAAGCTTATAAGCGCCTTCGGTAACCATCCGCTGAACACCAAGATACGCCCCATAAACAGCTTCATAGGACTTGTCAACCCTGCCCTCTATCAAGGGCATTAAGCTCTTAAACTGAACGTGGTCCGGTTTATCAGCGCCGGCGAGCTGCAAAGTGGAAGGCATTATGTCCTGCAGATAAACCGCCGCGCTGTTCTTTTTGTTTTTCGGGATTCCGGGGCCGGTAACGATTAACGGCACTCTGACGCTGTGGTCGAACAGGTTTTGTTTGCCCATAAGGCCGTGATGGCCGACGGCGAGGCCGTGGTCGGCGCTGAAGAATATATACGTATTGCCCGCTTTGCCCGATTTTTCCAGTGCATCAAGTATTCTCCCGACCTGAGCGTCCATGTGCGTGATTATCGCATAATACTCCTGGCGGTTAACCTTGACGGCATAGTGTGTACGCGGGAACGGAGCAAGCTTTTCATCTCTGAGGCCCTTGCCGCAGCCAATCGCGTCCTTATAAGGATACTCCGGGAGGAAACTTTCGGGCACTTTGACCTTATCCAGCGGGTATTTGTCCACGTATTCCTTTGGGGACTGCCTCGGGTCGTGCGGCGCATTAAACGCCAGATACATAAAAAACGGCTTGTCGCTCTTCGAGGCCTGCTCGATAAACCCGATGGCATCATCGCCGAGCACCTCGCTCCAGTGCCTGCCGCCCTGCCAGTAGCCGCCGAACTTCTTGTCCCACGGCTTCCACGGGTCCGGCTGTCCCTCTATCGGACGATTGTACCCTTCCTTGGTCTGCTTTGGCATTCCACCGCGGATATTCTTAGTGAATTCAAAAGCCGCTTCTGCATCCGCTTTCACATGCCACTTGCCGGTCATAAAGGTCTCATAGCCGGCCTTTTCAAGAAGCTGCGGCCATAGTTTACCCTGCTGCCGGTACAGGGCGTCGGTTTTACGGTCAACTTTTTGAGCGTGCCACAAAAACAACCCTGTGTTGAGCATTGTGCGGCTGGCAACACAGACCGCACCCGTCCACGAGCCCTGATTGTAGGCATGCGTGAATGTCACGCCATTTCCGACCAGCTTATCCAGATTCGGGGTTTGTACCTCATCATTTCCAAGCAAGTGGACTGTTTTGAACATCTGGTCATCTGCAAAAATAAACATAATATTCGGCGTTTTGTCCCTCTTTTGGACTGCGAAAAGCGCACGCGGCAGCGTCAGTGCCGCTGCTCCCAGGCCCAGGGTTCTCAGAAACTCACGTCTATTCATTTTCTTTTCCCTTCTCTTGTCTTATCTTGTTTCCGGCCCGTCGGTTCACAGGCAGCCGCCAATGCCGCAGGGCCCAAACCGACGGTTGCCACTACAATCTTACTAAGCTCATCACAAGTGTACTGATTTTTAAGAATCTTTCAATTCTATTATTCCGCATTTCAGTTTGCCACTCATTCAAGGCCAAAAACGCATTTCGCAGGATTTTTTTTGCGATATCGTGTAACATAGCTGCCTCTTGCGCAACTATAGTTGTGACGATGGCTGGTGTTATGGCAAAAACTGTTGAGCAAACAGAAAACGACGATTTGGTATCCAGGGGCCGGACCGAAGCCGACGCTCTGGGGCAGCTTTACGAGATGTACTATGAGAGGGTCCTGCGGTTCTGCGTCCACCGGCTCTTTAGCAGGGAAGTCGCCGAAGATGTAACCTCGACGGTCTTTCTCGCAGTGGCCCGCGGTATTCGCAGCTTCAAAGGCCAAAGTGAGCAGGATTTCAGAAACTGGTTATACACTATAGCAGTCAACCAGACGAATGCTTACATAAGAAAAACGTCTCGACGAAAACGGCTTCTCGCAGAGGCAGCCGGCTCAATGAAAGCCGCAAATAGCAACACCGACGATTCAACCGAGCCGAATTGGCCTACGCTTTACGCAGCCATCTTAAAACTAAAACCGGAACACCAGACCATTGTTACACTGAGGTTCTTTGAAAAACTTAAGTTTGAACAAATAGCACAGATTATAAACGCCCCCGAGACAACAGTGCGTGTGACGTTACACAGGATTCTTAATAAGTTGCGAAGGTATTTGCAGAGTATTTTGGACGGAGAAATGTAAGATGTTCAAAGACGAAGCTGAGTTTGAAAAGATTGTTGGTGGCTTCAATATCGACAATAAGCCGAATCCCGTGCACTGCGAGAAGCTGCGCCGGCAAATGCTCTCTGCCTTTGGCGAAACTGCAAAACAATCCGCAGCTGAAGGCACCGCTTTTCAAACTCTAAGGAGAACGATTATGAAAAGCCCGATTGTTAAACTCGCTGCCGCGGCAGTGATAATCATAGCGGCAATGATTGGAGCACATCAGTTTCTCAAGCCGGACGATACAGATGTAACTATGGTAGATGTCGCAAAGGTTGACAATGGCACATCCGAGCCCATCTATACAGGCACCCCTGAACTGGTGGAAATCGAAATCGAGCTGCCCAAGCCGATGTTCGTAGGTACGCCGCAGGATACACGTGTTCCCAACCTTGAAAAACCCCTCGGCAAGCCGCGTCCGCCGTTCCTGGCTCCGGTCGGGACCAAAAATGTCGCACTCGAAAAGCCAATCGCCAGCAGCGACGAAGAGCCAATCATCGGTGAAATCGAAATGATTACCGACGACGACAAAGAAGCCGCCGACGGCAGCTACGTCGAATTAGGCCCTTTCCTCCAGCACATCACCATCGACCTTGAGGCGATGCACAATATATACGCGATTGTTATCTGGCATTACCATAAACAGGCCCGCGTTTACTTTGACGTGGTTGCTCAGGTCGCCGATGACCCCGACTTCATTACCAACGTCAGAACGCTCTTCAACAACGACATTGACAATTCATCCGGCCTGGGCGTTGGAAAGGACAAGCACTATACCGAGACCCATGAGGGAAAACTCATCGATGCCAAGGGCATCAAGGCCCGATATGTTCGCTTATACAGCAACGGCAACACCGGCAACGACTTGAACCACTATATTGAAGTGGCGGTTTACGGCAAACCGGTGCAATAGAATAAGCAACGAGACATCATATCAACCGGCTCTTTATTAAGTGAGCGAGCAGCGCCATTTCGTCCGAGCCGGACGAGGCCATAACAAGCTGCCGCCAATATTTACCGCCGGCGCCAAACCATCGGAAGCCATGGTTTTTTGAAAAAGCGGAATTCAACCAGACTCGATGCAACTTATCGAGCCGCAGGGTGTAAGATAATGTTAAAAGACAAGAATGATTTCGAAGAAATGTTCCAGCTCTCGAAGATTAACGATGAGCCGAATCCGGCCCATCGCGCCAAACTGCGCTGGCAAATGCTTTCGGCCTTCAACAAGGCCGGCCGAGAAACCTTACAAAGCCAAATTATCCGGCAAAACATAAGGAGAAAGATTATGAAAAGTCCAATTACAAAACTCGCAGCCGCAGCCGTGCTCATTGTCGCGGTAATCATTGGCGCCCACCAACTCACACCGAGCACTGCGACCAACGAAAAAACCGGCTCACCGGATCCTATCGGGACGCCAGACGATAAACCCGCCTCTAATATGGCGCCTGTTGATATAAAACTCCCTATGCCTGTGCAGGTCGGCACACTGGAGGATCACCGGGTGCCCAATCTCGAAAAGAAGTCAGACAAGCCGCGTCCGCCGTTTTTGGCGCCTGTTGGAACGAAAAACGTCGCGCTCGGCAAACCGGTATCCAGCAGCGACGAAGAGCCAATAATCGGTGAGCTTGAAATGATCACCGATAGTGATAAGGAAACCGCCGATGGCAGTTACGTCGAGTTGGGCCCGTTCGCCCAGCACGTCATGATTGACCTCGAAGCTCTCCACAACATATACGCCGTCGTAGTATGGCACTATCACAAACAGCCCCGAGCGTATTTCGACGTAGTCGTCCAGGTCGCCGATGACCCCGACTTTATTACCAATGTTCGAACCATCTTCAATAATGATATCGATAACTCGGCTGGTCTCGGTGTCGGCAAGGATAAGCACTATGGCGAGACCTACGAGGGCAAACTAATCGATGCAAAAGGCCTACAGGCTCGCTACATCCGGCTTCACAGTGCCGGTAGCACCAGCAATGATATGAACCATTACATCGAAGTAGAGGTTTACGGCAAACCTGCAGCGCCACCAGAGAAATTGGTGCCGCTGGATATCAAGCTGCCTGAATTTAGCCCATGTTATGGCCTGCTACCAGGGCGGGCCGGTCAACCAAGAAAGCGGTCGGCCACAACTTCTGAGCACATGGTCTTAAAAACACAAGGCCGAGCCAAACGGCTCGGCCTTTCTTTTGCGCTCTTCGTATAGATTACGGGGTTACGCTTTTATTCAACGCCTGGTCTTGGCCGGTTTTCTGTCCGGCATTGCGCCGTAATAGGGATATTTGTCAAAGGCATCCGCCCCGCCCAGAACGCGAGGGTCTTTGGCTGCCTTTAGTTCGGCCATCAAAGCGGCGGAGAGTTTGTTTTTTACCCTGGCGTAGTCGGGCCGGTCAGCGACATTATTTAGCTGCTCAGGGTCCTTTTGCAAGTCATACAACTCCTCAGCCGGGCGTTTTCCAAAGCCCAGCTCAAATAACCTCTTAACTTTTGGGTCGTCGCGGTACTTCAACATGTAAGACTTTGTAGGCGCCGCATCAACGTCACTGTAACCATACTTTGTGCCCAGTGGACGGGATATGTCTATTTTCGTTGGTTTGGCATAACCTCCGGGAGCACCGGCAGGCCAGCGGTCCGGCTTAAAGTTGCGGATGTACAGGAAATTCTGTGTCCGCACCGCCCGCATCGGATAACCGCCCATGCCTGTTTCCTGGCAGGGCACATGACGTTCCTTGCCGGTCAGGATGTGGTTACGCTTCGGGTCCACCCTTCCGGACTTACCCGACGTCAAGACGTCCAGGAAACTTCTCGCGGTCATCTCCGGGGCAGGGTTCAATCCAGCTGCTTCGAGAAACGTTGGCGCCAAATCTGCGAGACTGATAAAGTCCCGGACGCTCCGGCCGGCCTTGACTCTTTCCGGCCAGCGGACCGCAAGCGGGACGTTCGTGCCGAGATCGTATAGATTGCTCTTGCAGCGTGGAAATGGCATGCCGTTGTCGCCGGATATGACCACCAGCGTGTTGTCCAGTTCACCGTTACCTTCCAGAATTTTCAACAACTCGCCGACTTCGCGGTCGAATCGCTGAACCTCCCAGTAATAGTCGCAGATGTCGATGCGAACTTCTTCACTATTAGGCAGGCATTTGGGCACTTGTACATTCTCAAGCTTCATGCCGCTCTTGATGCCGGACTTCCACGTGTATGCGCGGTGAGGGTCATAGCTTCCGAACCAAAAACAGAACGGCTTGCCCTGCGGCCGGGCTTCGAGGAACTGCTTGAAGTTTTGATAGCGCGGCCCGGCGGGGTTGCGTGTTCGGCCACCCGGCTCGTTGCGGCCCGGCCCCCAGCCCTTACGGGTATGACCTACATGGTAACCGGCCTTTTCCAACATATCCGGGTAAACGTCGAACTTTGCCGGCAGTGTGCTCCAGAGGTTGCCTGCCTCTTCGAGCCGCCAGTGCCACTGCCCTGTCAGGATTGAGCCGCGCGATGGCGTGCATGAGGGAGCCGTGACAAATGCGTTATTGAACAGCACGCCCTCGCGGGCAACACGGTCGAATGTCGGCGTTTTGACGACCTTATCTCCAGCAATGCCTGCGTGCGGCCAGGACCAATCGTCTGCGAGGCAAAAAAGAATATTGGGACGGTCCTTAGCCGACCCGTCTGCAAACAACCGGGATGTGCCTGTGCAGCCCGAAAGGGTCAGTGATGCCGCACCGAGGCCCATTGCTTTTAAGAAACCGCGGCGGGTCCCGTTAAAAGTCTGGCTCCAAATTGCCTGCGTCCGGCTTGACGACTCGCTTCTAACGGGACGGGTGTAATTATTTGCACTCATACTCTCTGCTTCTAATCTTCTTTACTGTTTTCGTCCGGCCCAACTTCACTATATGTCCGGCGAGCATCAAAATACAAACGTGCCATTATTCATAATTCACCAAGATACTTTTTGCAACACCTTCATCTATTAACTTTTGCTTAACAAGAGTATTTACGGACTCAACCATTGTAATCATACCGTGCTTTTTGCCGGTTTCGATTATACTTCTCAGGAAGAATCCGCCTTTTCTCCTTATAACGTTCTTCGCGGCACTGGTTACAACCAGCACTTCACACGCCACTCTTTGCCCACCATCTACCGTTGGGATTAGTTCCTGGTGAATCATGCCCTGCAAAGACTCGGCCAGAAGAAACCTCAACTGACCTTCGTCGGTGCCAGGAGCATAACTCAAAACCCGCTCCATAATCTTGTCAATCGATATAACGTGCAGCGTGGAAAGGACCATAACGCCCGTTTCCGCAGCCGCCAGGGCAATTTTAATGGTCTCATAATCTCTCATTTCCCCTATCGCGATAACGTCCGGGTCTTGCCTTAAAGCGGCCCTCAGGCCGGTATAGAATGTCTGGGTGTCCCTGCCTACCTCTCTTTGCCTCACTACCCCGGCCTTATTTGTATGCACGTACTCGATAGGGTCCTCGATAGTAACTATGTGCTTTTTGCAGGTCGTGTTTATCTCATCTATCATTGCCGCCATTGTTGTAGTCTTGCCCTGACTGGTACTTCCCGTTATCAAGACCAATCCCTTCCTTCTGTCGGCCAGGTCCTTGACGATATCAGGCAGATGCAGTTCTTCAATCGTTTTGGGTATTGTGGGAAGAATCCTGATTGTAGCTCCCACCCGGCCGTCAAAATAACCGATATTTATCCGGTACCTTCCGCTTTTATCCACCAGCATCAAGTCGTAATCCAGATTCTTCTCGAACTTAATTTTCTGGTCCTCTGTCAGCAGCTCAAGAGACATTTCTTTGCTCTGCTCGGAAGTCAGCTTCTCTTTTGTAATAGGAACCAGCTCCCCTCCCACTCTGAACAATATGGGGGCGCCGGCGCAAATATGTATGTCGGTAGCTTGCTGGGCTTTGGCGTGTTCCAACAACTGTTTTCTGCTTATCATCTCTCCACTTCCTTTCTTTGGTCCCGGAAAATCTTCAAGCTGCCAACCCGGCGACTTTGCATCACTTCTTTGCAATCGAAGGGGTTTACGTCTCACCGGCGTTCTTAACACCGACATTACTCCGCCATTGAGCCAGGCGTTTTTGCAGCTGGGCCGCTTTTTCCGGCATCTTCTCAGCCAGGTTGTGTTTCTCGCCGATATCGTCGACGAGGTTATAAAGTTCGAGCTTGCCGTCATCGAAGAACTCAATGAGCTTCCAGTTACCCTGCCGTATTGCCCCGGACGACCGTCCGCCGAGGAAATGCTGCTTTTGGAGCGGATAGTGCCAGTACAGCACATCACGCCCGAGTTCAGCCCTGGGATTTTTCAGCAATGGCAGTATAGAAACACCATCGAGCTGCTGGCCTGTCTCCGGTCTGTGGCCAACCAACTCCAGAATCGTTGGGTAGAAATCAACGGTCGTCACGGGCGTATTGCAGACGCTGCCTGGTTTGATAACCCCGGGCCAGCGAACGATTAACGGTTCGCGGATGCCGCCCTCGTAGAGTGTGGACTTGCCGGCCCGAAGTGGAGCGTTGGAAGTTACGCGGTCCTCGCCGCCGTTATCGCTGGTGAAGACCAACACGGTCTTCTCGGCCAGCCCCAGCTCTTTGACTTTGTCCATAATCAGACCGAGACCGGCATCGATGCTCTCAAGTTGGGCAGCCAGATGGGGGTTGTTCCGCCCGGCCCTCTGTCCCTTGCCGGCGCCGGGCTTATTCTCATACTTGACGACCAGCTCGTCCTTACCCACCAATCTGGTGTGGACTGCATAGTGACTTAGATATAGAAAGAACTGCCCGGCTTTATGCCGCTCGATAAACTCAACCGCTTCGAGATTACAGCGGTCAACCAGATACTCCTTGCCGGGCAGACGCTTGTTGAGCCGGCGGTTGAAGTGGTAAGGATGAAAGTAGCTGCCGCCGCCTATGCTGCGATTCTCCGAGATAATAACTTCGTCAAAGCCGTGCAGTTTGGGTCCGACCTCCTTTGCTCCGTGGTTGGCATAACCGGTAAGGTGCCACTTGCCGATGAGCCCCGTGGCGTAACCGGCCCCCTTGAGTATCTCGGCAATGGTGAGGTAATCAGTCGAAAGGTGCTTGGTATCGTCTGGGCGCAGGTAATCCGTGATGCCGACTCTTGCTGGATATTGTCCCGTCATCAGTGCCGCCCGATGAGGTGAGCATACCGGGGCCGCCGCGTAAGCGTCGGTAAACTTCATACCCGTACCGGCCAGCTTGTCGAGATTAGGTGTCTCGTTAAACGTGTTGCCATAGCAGCCCAATTCAGCCCAGCCCAAATCATCGGCAAGAACAAAAATGATGTTGGGTTTGCGTCCTGCCGCCTTAGCTGAAATCTGCTCAGCGGTACTGACGCATCCCGGCACAGCCATCGCCGCCGCGCCCAGGCCCATCACCTTCAAAAAGTCACGACGCCTGTAATCGAAAGAACTCATACTTGTGCACTCCTCTTTTTTATTTGCTTTTTATTACTTCTGGCTCACACCGGCGCGTCCGTTATCTCCAACCGCAGGACTCTCCTGGTCTCGCCAGTCACTTTGGCCTGCTCAGTTATCCTGACCGGCCAAACCCAGATTATCTTCTCATTGTCGGCAACTACAAGCAATTTTGGCCGTATTTTCTGCGGCACCTTCGCCGCCGTTACGAATTTACCAACCTTTTTCTCCGCCCCCAGGCCTAACGGAACAAATCTGTCTCCCGCCCGCCGAGAGCGAATAATTACCGGCGGCTTTACCTTGTCCATATCAAAGAACTCAACGAAGTTGGTTTTGTCCACTTTTAATTCTTCAAACCTATCCGCTGCGGTTTCGAGAATATCGGCCTGTATCAAACACTTTCCGAAGCTTGTTCGGCCCGGAACCTCTAACTCAACTGGCCCGCTGATTTGCTCATCCGGCTCAGTTTCACTGGGGCCTTCAAATATCAGTTTTCCGTATTCGTGCCTAACTGCAAAACCGCCCGGCAGCTCGATTTTCCGCCGTAAGTCCGCTTGGGGACGCCTTGCGGCGGTGTCCTGTGGACTGCCGCCGGTGCTTTGTCCGGCCAACCGCAACACCCTTTCGTAGTGCCGCTGCGTCAAGTCTCTCTCGCCGCTGCCGATGGTTGTCAGCCCTCGCCGAACAAGCTCAACCTTCACCGGCTGGGTCTGCGATAAGAAACCTTTCAAATCCAGCGACACCTTTTCACCGTCACACCTGGCCGACTGCGCCCAGGCCTTTTCTGCGTGCCTGCAAACCAGACTATGGAACCTGCGGGCCGAGAGGGCCAGTTCGGATAACTGCTCCACAAGCGAGCATGCACAATCCCGTTGCAGGGCCGGAAGCAGCCGATGCCGAATATAGTTCCGCCTGTATGTGCAATCGGCATTTGTATGGTCCTGCCGCCATTTTAGATTTCGCTTCTGTAAATACTCGATAATCTCATCGGCGCCGACACACAGCAGCGGCCTGACAAACGTAAATTCACCACCAAATGACCGCATCGGCCAGATGCCTCCAAGCCCGCGAAACCCCGTCCCGCGAGCCAGCCGCTGCACAATAGTCTCGGCATTATCGTTTTTCTGATGGGCTGTTGCTATTCGGCTGCATTGGTTGGCCTCTGCGATATCAAGCAGGGCGGCAATCCGCAGCTTCCGGGCGGCTGTCTCAATCGAGAGTTTATTGCGGCGAGCAAACTCTCGCACGTCCACTCGCCTCGTCATTATAGTTAAGTTCAGCTCGCCTGCCCGGACGGTGACAAAAACTTCATCCTGGTCGGCTTGGCCCGGCCTCAACTGATGATTTATATGAGCACAGAGCAGCTCGGTACCAAGAACGCTCTGTGCCCGCAGTGCGCACATTGCATACATAAGGGCGGTTGAATCAGCTCCGCCGGAGACAGCTAACATCACTCTGTCCGCGGAGCCCAAAAGCCCATTTGCCTCTGCGAAATCGGCCACCTTTTTCTCAAATTCTAACAGCATCTGTCCGGCTACTACATAAAAAAACGGGCCTGATTTTCAGCCAGGCCCGCGGTTAATTCCTAAAAATCCTCACCTCACCTTTTTTCAATGTTATTTGTTCTATTCATCAATCTTGGTCAGCTCGCTTATCCGTCTCTGGGCGAACTGCTTCCAGTTCCTGTACTTTTCGTGCTTACCTTCGGTCTCGATGGCCTGCTGATAGAGTTCCAGCGCCTCACCTCTGCGGTGCAGGCGCCTGTCAAGAATGGCCGCCGCCCTGAATCTCGCAGGATAAATCGTCGCGGGGTCCCACTGATAGGTCCTCTTGAAATATACCAGCGCGAACGAGTAGTCTTTGAAATATTCATAAATCTCGCCGGCCTTGAACGCCGCATCATCGATTTTGTCGCTGGAAGGATGTTTCCTTATAACCTGATTGTACTTATCCAGCGCCAAGCGCATCTGGTTGTTGTTTTTAACAAGTACCAGCCTCTTGGCTTTTTTATGAATTTCCACCGCCTCACCATATAGCAGGTCTGCTTCCGGAATCGACGCAGCGGCCTTGAGGTTCGGCCCGGCCACCACCGCCTCAATTATGTAGTTATACTTCGGCATAGCGTCCAGAGCTGCCAGCTCCTTCTTCGCCCACTGAAGTTTCATATTGTTGCCGGCCTCGGTGTAGTGGTCAATCAGCATTAAAAGACCCTGTCGATAGGCCTGCCGGTTGACCGCCATCTGCTCGACAATATCGACTTCGGCAGCCGCTTTGCTAACCTCAACCACCGGCGCGGTATCAAGCGATGTTCCGAGGCGCGGCCTAAGCTGACTCCGGCCGCTGTCGACGCTACCGCACCCAATCAATACGTTCAATAAGACTACGAGCACTGCGGTCAAAACTATCCTTGCCATAATGGCCTCCTTTCAATCTTAAGCCTAATCTCACGGCTTCCGCCGGAAGGCGTCCCCAAGCGGAGAAACAATTGCTCAATCAACAACCGACAACCTCTACACACATATGTAGTATACGGCCTCAACTCAAATAATCAATTATCAATTGTGACGCCTACCAGTCAAGAATAAACTCCAAAAATAATTTAGCCCGGCATACGGGAAAAAGAAAGGTAATTTTGATTGTGTTTCCGGGTGCCGGTGCGAAACTATCGCTGTTTTGGCCGTCTTTGTCCGGCTTTTCCCAAAATTCGCCTTACATCCCGCGGCTTCAGTCAATATACTGTTGCTGCTGCGTTTAATGCATCGACTGTTATGAAGGGACTGTGGCGATGGCAAAGCAATGGACTGTGGATGAAATTCTCAATACCGCTCGGACGTTTCAACCGGCCTGCGTTATCACCGCTGCGGCGGAGCTGGATGTTTTGGCCTCGCTTCAGCGGCGCACAATGAACGCTGAATCTTTGGCCGCCGAACTCGGCACTGACCCCCGTGCAACAACCATCCTGCTCGATGCCCTCGCCTCGCTGGAACTCCTGACCAAGCAGGACGACAACTACAGCGTCCCTGCGGAGGTGGCCGAGCTGCTCAGCGAAGCAAGCCCCAAGAACGTATTGCCGATGGTCCGGCACCTGGGTAACTGCCTGCGCCGCTGGGCGCAGCTTGCCCGAGTAGTCCGATCCGGGGAACCTGCCGAGCGCATCGGCAGTGTTCGCGGTGAAGCCGCCGACAGGGCGGCCTTCATCGGTGCTATGCACAATGTCTCGGCCTCTGTAGCCGCTGAGATTGTCAACCGCTTACAGCCACTGGACTTTACCCATCTACTCGACGTTGGAGGCGCATCCGGTACCTGGACGATTGCTTTTCTTCAAGCCGTTCCCCGGGCCAGGGCGACTATTTTCGACCTGCCCGAAGTAATACCGATGGCCCGGCAGCGCATCAGCGACGCCGGACTAAGTGGCCGGGTGACTCTTACAGCCGGCGATTTCTACGAAGATGACCTGCCCGGCGGCGCAGACCTCGCCTACATCGGCGCTATCGCTCACCAGAACTCCCGACAGCAGAACCGAGAACTTTTTGCCAAGGTCTGCGCCGCCCTTAAAAAAGACGGCCTCGTGGTTATACGCGATGTGGTGATGGAACCATCCCGCACCAGGCCCGCCGCGGGGGCTCTGTTCGCAATCAATATGCTCGTCGCGACACGAGGCGGCGGAACCTATACCTTCGATGAATTCACTGAAGAGCTTACAATCGCTGGCTTTGGCGAGGTGACACTCGTTCGCCGGGACGAGTTTATGAATTCTTTAATCCGCGCCAGGAAAGAATAAGAATAATCCCCTGCCCCATCGCCCAACCGATCAAAACGGCTATTGCGAGTCCCGATTCATCGGGACGAAGCAATCTGTATTTAGCCTCCGGTTTTACCGCAGGTTTTGACCCACAGAATCGCCGTCGACAAAACAACTATGTTCGTGCTCCATGCAACTTGGCATTTTGACGCCCCACAAGGCGACGAATCTCAGGGCCAGAATCCCCGCAGGTACTCAATGCTCTTCCGAGCAATAGTCTCCGGGTCCGGGTCGTACTTGAAGACCTCAACGCTGAGCCACTTATCGTAAGCCATATCCTTTACGGCCTCAGCGATGGGACCATAGTCCACATCTCCCATTCCTGGGCCGTAAAGGTTGGCATCGTTGACATGAAAATGACCGACGTCCTCGGCCCGCACCGAACGAATAATATCGGGCACCGGCGTCGATTCGGCGCACATTGCCTTGACATCGAGATGAATCTTGAGGTTAGGATGATTGATTTGGCGCACCATTTCCATCCCTTCGGAAACCGTATTTATAAAGTCGGTCTCCACGGGTGAGAGCGGCTCAAGGCATATCGTCGCGCCCAGCTTCTCGGCTTTATCGAGCACCGAGCCAAGCAAATCCACCGCCCTCTGCCATGCGCCTTGTTTGGTTTGTCCGGCTACAATACTTCGCTGCTTGGGCGAGCCAAGCACCAGCACATTGCCGCCCAGCTCGTCGCACAAATCCAAAAGGCAGGACAAGTAATCCCTTGTCCTGCCCCATATCGCATCATCCGTAGTGGTCATATGCAGTCCATCCGGACCGGCAAAGAGCCAGTGCAGGCCGACGACCTCAAGGCCGTTATCTTCGACGATTCGCCGAACTTCTCTTGCCTGCTCGGCCGTGATATCCTGCGCCGAGCGCGACAGGGTAAACGGCGCTATCTCAATGCCGTCATACCCCAGTCGGCTCGCAGTCGAGCAGACCTCGGCCATGCCCCGGCCCTCGAACATCTCGTTACAAAGAGCAAACTTCATCAGACCTTCTCCGGAACAACAAACGGCTCACGGTAGTTGCGCTTAACGAGCATATTAGCCCAATCGCTGTACTCGCCGACAAACTTCTCGGTCTTCGGGTCCATCGTCAGCATCGGCCCCACAGTCAACGGCGTCCCCTTCAGATCGACTTCGTTCGCATTGAGATGGCTCACCATACGGTCGAACGAGTCCATAAAGTACTCATTATCGCCGATAGCCTCCTTTATCTGCTCCACCGACGCCTTCTTGCCCACCAGATGGGAGACGTTGCCCATATGGCAAAGGGCGCTGGAGATATGCCCCTTCTCGATGTCCGCGTTAAGGTCGCTGACCTTATGGCTGCGAACCGCGTCGATAAAGTTCTGGTGATGTCCGCCGCCACCGCCGCCCTTGAACTGCTTGATCTTCTCGCCGTCGTTGGTATAGGCCCAGCCGCCTCCGCCTCCGCCGACAAAATAGCCGTCCTCGCACTGCACGCAAATCCCGATCCGAGTCCCGCGGAAGTTGTCCATCGACGAATCGCCCTTCTTGCGCGGCAGACCACGGACCTCGAAGATCAACGGAGCAGGCTTGTAATCTAAGAGAATAATCTGCGTATT
>Ga0114919_10002234_pt1 | contig 15668 bp, 10 predicted proteins | sample BlataG_FD_88682 | JGI IMG/M metagenome (GOLD analysis project Ga0114919, IMG submission 88682) | Deep subsurface microbial communities from Black Sea to uncover new lineages of life (NeLLi) - Black_00105 metaG | ecosystem: Environmental > Aquatic > Marine > Oceanic > Sediment | place: Atlantic... | reverse complement strand
TAACCCCACCTTTGAAAGCAATGCTGCAACTCGTTCTCCTATGGAGTCCTTACGGACAATCAGCTCACTGCCGGCCGTGCCACGGGCTGCCAGCCTGTGAAAACACGGCCAAGATGGCCGTGTCACCTTCAACGGCTCACCAACGGCATTGCTAATGGTCATTCTCGGATTTAACGAGCCGTACGGGTCCTGAAAAATAAGCGAAATCTGCCGCCGAAGCCGACGCAACCTGACCCTGTCCGCTGATAATACATCGGTCTCTTCAAAAACTACCTGCCCTGCCGTTGCCGGCACTAATCGAACTATACTCCTGGCAACGGTCGTCTTGCCACAGCCGCTCTCGCCCACCAGACCCAGCGTCTGCCCCTTTTCGATACCGAAACTTATCCCGTCAACCGCCCTGACGTAACCAACAGTTCGACGAAGCAGACCTTTCCTTATAGGAAAATAGGTCTTTAAATTCTCAACCTTCAGCAGATAATTGTCTTTGCTTGCCATAATAGTAAAACTGAAAGCTTAAAGCCAAAAGCTAAAAACCATAGCATAAAATTCAAAAGTTTTAAATTTTTAGTTATGGTTTTACATTTTTCGTTTCAAGTTTTTCGCTACTTTTCGTAGCCCTTCGCATACCAGCAGGCAGCGCACCGCCCGGCTTCAACCTCCCTCAGCCTCGGCTCAACCGTCTGACACCGCCTGTCCCCGCAACCTATCGGGCAGCGAGGATGAAACTTACAGCCACTCGGAAAATGCAACGGCTCAGGAACAGTCCCCGAAATTGTCCGCAAGCGCTTACCTGAAAAACCCAGTTGCGGCAAAGATTTTAACAGCCCCTGCGTATACGGATGCAATGGCTCTTCAAAAAGCTCCTGCGAATCGGCCACTTCCACTATTCGCGATGCATACATCACCGCAACATCCTCAGCACGCTCAGCCACAACGCCCAAATCGTGGGTTATCAACAAAATACTCATCCCGTTTTGCCTCTGCAGCTCGTCTAACAAATCCAGTATCTGTGCCTGAATCGTTACATCCAGCGCAGTTGTCGGCTCATCGGCAATCAATAGTACCGGCTCGCAGCTTGCCGCCATAGCTATCATAACTCGCTGCCGCATCCCACCGGACATCTGATGCGGATATTCACGCACCCGCTGCGCCGAATCAGCGATGCCTACCTTTCGCAGCATCTCGACCGCATCCGCCCACGCCTCGCTTGTGCTTTTTTTCTGATGCAGCTTTATGGCCTCAACAATCTGGTCGCCCACCGTATAGACCGGATTGAGACTGGTCATCGGCTCCTGAAAAATCATAGCAACTTCATTTCCGCGAACCCGCCGTATCTCTTTCTCGCTCAACGCCAGCAGGTTTCGACCCTCAAAAACAATTTCACCGCCAACGATTTTACCCGGCGGCTCCGGGACCAATCGCATAATCGAAAGTGCCGTTACACTCTTACCGCACCCACTCTCGCCAACAAGCGCAAAGGTCTTGCCCCTCTTTATCGAAAAGCCAACATCCTGCACCGCCTTTACAACGCCCTCGTCCGTAAAAAAGCTGACACTCAGCCCCTGTATCGATAACAAAATGCCGTCTTTGTTCATACCGCTTTCCTCAACCGCGGGTCAATCGCATCCCGCAAGGCCTCGCCGACCAGATTGTACGCCATCACGGTAAAAAATATCGCCAGTCCCGGAAACAGGGTCAGCCACCAGAGAAACCTGCCCGTAGTACCAACACCCAGACTGAGCATCTGTCCCCAGCTCGGCGTTGGGGGGGCAACACCAAAGCCGAGAAAACTAAGGGCCGCCTCTATAAATATAGCGCCGGCAATACCAAACGTAGCGTTCACCAGCACCGGAGCAATACCATTCGGCAGCATATGCCGAAAAAGAATGCTGCGCAACGGCAATCCGAGGGACACCGCCGCCTGAACGAAATCCTGCCTTCGCAGCTTGAAAAACTCCGCCCGGATAAAACGTGCGTCTCCCGTCCAGCTGGTAATGCCGATAATTATCATAATATTTAAGAGGCTTCGCGGGAAAAACGCCACAATTGTGATAATAAGAAAGAACGTCGGAATTGCCATCATTATCTCGACAATACGCATCCCGACAAAGTCAACCTTGCCCCCGAAATATCCCAGAATCGCCCCTACAAAAATACCGATAACGCTCGATATTCCAACCGCCACAAACCCCACCGAAAGCGATATTCTGCTGCCGTGAATCAACCTGCATAAAACATCGGAGCCGACATCATCGGTCCCCAGCCAATGCCGGCGACTGGGCGGCTGCTCACGCAACTTTAGTTCTGTACGGGCGTAACCATAGGGTATCGGAGCAAAAATCGCATCGCTCGCTTCCCCCGAAGCAACCAGCGCTTTGTAATCGGTAGCATCAAGCCGCCGAGGTACAAAAACAAATGCCAGTATACCTCCTATGAGAATTGTTGAGCTACTGATACATATCTGACGCCAAAACACCGCCCCACGGATAGAGGGGTCAATCCGCCTGCGATTGCGCCGGATTAGCAGCAGCTGAAAAATTCCAACAGTTGCTGCAAGGAAAACACAATAATCATTGGGCCGCAGGTTTCTAAAAAGAGGAAAATGCAACCGGCCGTCAACACGAATCACAAACGGCTTGTCATTTGCAAGGAACGGTGCAAAAATAGCCAACAAAAACAGAACCACAACAAATATCAGACTGGCAGCACTAAGCCGACTTTTGACAAACTCACGCCAGACCATCTCGCCGTAAGACACGCCCCAATTTGCCTTTGCCTGCGATTGTTTACCTGTGGCAGAGCTACTCATAACTTCCGCCGTAAGGCGTCCTGTGGACTACACGGAACTTTCAAAACTTATCCTTGGGTCAGCAATGGCATAAGCAATATCGGCTAACAAAAGACCGATTAGATTCATCAATCCTCCGATGGTCGCCACAGCCATAACCACGTTATAATCACGGGTCGTAACCGCTTCAAACGCCAGCAGCCCCATACCGGGAACACTGAATATCCGCTCAATAATCACCGACCCCCCAAGCATCATAGGCAGCAGGGTAGCCATTATCGTAATCACCGGAATCACGCTATTGCGAAATGCATGCCTGAATATTACGGCCCAGTTCGACAGCCCCTTCGCACGAGCCGTTCTGACGTAATCGGCCTGCAGATTATCCAGCATTCCCGCTCTGACCTGCTTGGTAAGATACGCAAAACCCGCGTATGTCAGACAAAACACCGGCAAAACCAGATGCCAAAGTCTGTCGGCCAGCCACGGGAAAAAAGGCAGCTGGTCTGCATAATTGCTGCTGAGCCCCGCCGGTGGAAACCAATTCTTAAACGTCGGCCCGCAAAAATAGCCTATCAGCATCTGGCCAACCAACATACTCGGCAGCGACCACAGCATAAAAAGGGCCACTGAGCTGGCGCGGTCGAAAAATTGCTTATGCCTCACCGCCGCTAAAACCCCCAACGGCAGCGATACCACATAGATAATTACAAAAGCAATTAAATTTAGCGTCAGCGTAATGGGCAATCTCTCTTTGATTAGCTCAATAACCGGCCGATGATGCTTAATTGAATCCCCAAAATCAAAACGCACCACACGCCACAACCACCTTCCATATTGAATATGAACAGGTTTATCCAGCCCGTACAGTTGCATCCGCGCCTTACGAACATCCGCCGCCCGCTCAGCGTCCATCTGCCCACCCGGCCCCATAGCCAGGCTGACCGGGTCGCCCGGCGCAATCCGACTGATGGCAAAAACCATTACGGTTATCCCCAGCAGCGTCGGAATCATCAACAGTAAACGTCTTACTATGTAAGTTGACACCTACAAACTTCCAATACAACTACGAACTATGAACTACGAACTACGAACTACGAACTCATTTATACCTCTGCTCTTCTTTCGGCACATACCATTCATGCGGGTTCAGCCCCAGTTTGTGGACTTTTACATTCTTGAAACGTTTATCCAGGAAACGCAGTGACGGCCTGGCCCGAAAAAACGTATAAGGCTGCTCCTTATGTAAAATCCGATGGAAACGGTGATACAGCTTGTTACGTGCACTCTCATCCAGAGTCCTTCGGGCTTCTTCGATAATGGCATCCGCTTCGGGGTGGTCAAACCCGACCCGATTGGAACCGCGCCCTTTAATCTGCGATGAATGCCATATCTGATAGGGGTCCGTCAGCACTGTCCCGCCCCAGGCCAACATCGTAGCATCAAATGACCTCGTATTAAGCCGTTCCTCAAAAACCGACCACTCATAAGGGTCCGGAATCAAATCTATGCCTGCTTTTGCCATCTCATCCTTTAACAACTTGGCTATTTGTTCCCCTATAAGATAACCGCTAACTATCATAAACTTGAATCTAAACGGCGCTCCTTTTTTATCCCGCATTCCGTCTCCATCGGTATCGCGCCAGCCGGCCTCGTCAAGTAATTGTCTGGCACGCTCAGGGTCGTACGGCCAGGGTTTAATACTCGAATCATACTGTTTGCCCAGAACATAAAACGGCCCCGTCACGATGCGACCAAGACCTTTCATAAGATGCTTGATAATCGCTTCCCGGTCCACAAGATGCGTCATAGCCAATCGCACCCGACTGTCACCAAAAAACGCAGTACCCTGGTTCCAACCTATGTACGAATAACCCACCCCCGGGTTCCAATAGGAAAGACACTCGAATTCCTTGACAAATCTCTCATCCTCCGACAGCTCAACAAATTGTTCCGAAGTCGGCACCATAAAATCCACCTGGTGCGAACGCAGGGACTGCAGCGCCGCCACCTCATTGGTAATAACTCGAAATACAATTTTTTCCAGCTTCGGCTTTCGGCCCCAGTAGTTTTCATTTCGTCGCAGAACAACTTCACGCCCAACGTTCCATTTCTCAAATAAATATGGCCCGCTGCCCACAGGCTCAGAACGACGCTTATTGAATTCCGCTGGCTCGGAAAATTCGTAAATATGCTTCGGCACTATCGGCATAAGCCCACCTATCTCAGGGCCTTTGAAATACAGCTCACGAAAAACAAACTTCACCGTGTGGCTGTCAATCTGAATTACCTTCTCGATAGGGTAATAATAGTTGGCCAGCGCATGCGCATCCACATCAGGATTTATTATTGTCTCATAGCTAAAGATGACATCGTCGGTGGTTATTGGCGCCCCGTCAGAAAAATGTATGTCTTTCCGCAGCCGAAAAGTCATTTCCAGACCATCAGGGGAAACCTCATAGCTTTCAGCCAACAGAGGTTTGAGTTCGACTTCATCGTAGTCATATTCTAAAAGACTTTCAAAAATATTCCCGGAGGCAATCCACTGTGCGTAAAGGTCTTTACTCGTGACCGGATTCAGTGTGGCCGGCTCAGCTCCAATCCTCCACACCAGCCAGTCGCCCTCGTCGCCGGGATATTCTTCCCCAGGCAAATCAGCCGAGCGTCCCTTCTCTTGGGCCGCCCTCACAGGCCCCCTGTTTTGCCGCGTATCTACAAGATAATTAAGACGCTCATATAATCGGTCCGACTGGACCATCGACAAAACCTGAAGCAAAACGATAATCGACAGTAGAAGAAAGAGGAAGAATGTGAAGATGCCTCTGCGTCCATTCATAATACCAAACCTCCAATGTTTGGAAACGTCATTTTGCGACTTATTCCCCCTGCTTTCGGTTCCACCAAGGCAGGGGCCCTCGCAGAGCTAAACTCGTCCCGCGAAACCGGGGCTCGGTCTCCAGTCTTTATTCAGATGCCTTGGGCCTGGGCTGCTCCGGTAAAGCAATGGGAGCGATGCGCTTGACCCCGTCGCTGGTCTCGCCGTAGTCAAACTTCAGCTTCAACGGTAATCGCCCGGCTCGTGTTTTGTCTCCGAGTAATCTACTATGCTCCTGCAAAAGAGCCGTATAATCACCCCCCTCAACAGCTCTCTTTATCACCGTTTGTCGCATCTCCAGGAGCTTGGCAATACACGATTGCTCTATCTCCACCAGTACCGAAGCCAGTTGATGTTTCTGGGTTGCACTTAGAGAATCCCGCCCCTTAACATATCTCTGGAGCACGTAAGAATATAGCTGTGCGAAGCGGCGGGCCCCCGCTGCTTCGTTTTTGCGAAGCAAAACGGCGGGGGAAGATATCTTCTCGGACAGCAATCTCAGGATGGCAGCATCCAGAAGTTCGTATTGCACCGTCCAGTCAGCGTATCTTTTCATTCGCATATCAGCTATCTGGCCTAATAAATCCTCGCCTTGCGCAACCTTCACCGCAGCCGCAAATTCAGCCATTAAGCGTATCACCTCAGGACCGGACTTGTCAACCAGCTCGCCGAGTCGCTCGACGATGCGGCGTGCCAATTTAGAATTGTCCACCCCTGTAGAATTTAATTGCTTTACAATACCGGCGTTAGTAAGAGAATGAACCGCAAGGTAGCGAATAACCGTATTCTTATCCTTCAGCGCCCCGATAGCCAAATCCGCCAACCGCACATCTTCCAGACCATCCATCAGAATCAAAAGATTAACCTTTACTTTGAGTTTGCGACCTTCCGGCGTTAGTTTCTCGGCGTCTTGAAAGCCCAAAGAGATGTATTTAAGGGCCGACTTGGAAAACTCTTCGGCATATTGGGCTTGAACGCTCGTTTTGCTCGAGCTGCGCGACAGAATGACGGAACGAATCGTTGCAATAGACGAAAAACCCTCGTCTTTGGTCCTGACCAATTCTCGCACCGCCTCATTCACAAAATCGTCAATAATTTGAAAATCACTGCTGTCAAGCACCCCCTTATTGCGCACCCTGTCAATCGCCCTGGTATCGACGGCCTCAGAACCCGAATGCACCGCTAAAACCAAAAATGCCGCCAGAACACCCAAAAACGTCCGTTTACCCCTCATTATTATAAACACCCTCAAAAACAAGCAGATTTCACCCTGGACCTGCGTTCAATATTATCCAGATTAACGTTAACACCGGCTTTTGTCAAGCAAATTCAGACCCCGGCTCGTCTATTCTACACTCGTCTAACAAGAAGTTTTTCTTTACTATATTCGCAAGAGTTCCTGTTCATAAAGCGCAAAAGCCGGTATAATAATATCCAGAGAACCGATAAGCTTTATTATTGACCTTTGAATTACTAATGAAACCTGGGTGGCACCCTCAAACTTGTTTGGGGGTGTTGAAAATGCCTTATTCGAGTGTTTGGGCTAATTGTTTGTTTCGTTTGTTTTTCAAATTGCAATAAAGGGTTCATTTATGGCCGAATCCTCTCCAAAACTTGTTCGCACAGACCCCTTGCGGCTGTATATGGAACGCCACGGCCGGATGGTTACCGACGCAACCATTTTCGCCTCCGAAGCCATCAAGCTCGAACCTGATGCCGTCCGTCAGCTTTACGATGCCGCCTCTCTGCCGCCGGCAAAGAAGGTACTCGCCACCGCCGATATCCATGTCGGCTTCGGCATACCTATCGGGGCCGTGATGGGACTCGACAGCGCCATAATGCCCGCCGCCGTCGGATACGATATAAACTGCGGTATGCGGCTCTTACGCACACCCTTCTCAAAAGGCGACATCGACACCGACAAAATCGCTGTCTCCATTGCCCGTGACATCCCGCTCGGCGAAGGCAAGGCCAATTTGCCGTTGGACAAAGCCGGCATCGAGCTCGTCATCAATAAGGGCGCCGCCGCCGTACCAACACTCGCACAAAGAATCACCCACCGGGCCTGGGAAGCATTCGACCCGGATGAGTTCGCCGACGACATTAAAAGAATCGAAGAAAATGGCCGGCTGCCCTCCGACCCCGCCGCAGTACCGAACGCCGCAATACAAAAAGGTTCCGGCCAGCTCGGCACACTCGGAGGCGGAAACCACTTCATCGAAATTCAATACGTCCAGGAAGTCTTTGACCCTGCCTTAGCGAAAACCTTCGGCCTTTTTGAAAACCAAATCGTTGTAATGATACACTCCGGCTCCCGCCGCTTCGGCTATGAAATCGCCGACCGATATATGAGTATCGCCGCCGGAAGACCGGAAATGGCCGAAAGAAGAAAAATGCTCTCATACCTGCCCACCGAAACCAATGCCGGTAAAAACTACATCGCTGCAATGGCCGCTGCCGCAAACTTCGCCTTCACAAATCGCCACATTATGGCGCTGCTTGTAAGACGATGCTTTAACAGGATGTTCGGCCCAACACCGCTCAAATTGGTTTACGACGTCGCTCACAATATGGCAAAGCTTGAAACACACGAAGGAAACCGGCTCTGGGTACACCGCAAAGGCGCCACCCGCGCCTTCGGGCCCGGGCGTATGACCGCAACCGCCTTCGCAAATATCGGCCAGCCCATAATAACACCCGGCTCAATGGGGACCGCAAGTTTTCTACTTGTCGGAACAGGCAATTCCGATGAATCTTTGTGTTCGGTCAACCACGGAGCGGGCAGAGTGATGAGCCGCACCGCCGCCCTCGGAAAAATTCGCAGAGGCAGAGTTATTATGCCGGCCAGAATTAGCGATGAACGATTCAAACGCAGTATGGAAGGCATAAAGCTCATCACCGGCAATAGACGCAAAATAAAGGAAGAAGCGCCGGACGCCTACAAAGACATTGACGAAGTCGTCAGAATTGTTACCGAATGTGGCTGGGCAAAAACCGTCGCCCGAATGGTTCCTTTAGCCGTCCTGAAAGGCTAAAATTAAGTCTTCTCTCTAAAAATACGATAAAAACAATTACTATATTGCTTATACATATTGACTAACAAGGTCAGGAGATAATGGGTAGGTTGCTAATAGTTTCAAACAGATTGCCTGTAAACGTTGTAAAGCGCGCGAATACTTTAAGTTTTCAGCCAAGTGTAGGCGGCTTGGCTACGGGACTATCTTCATTCTGCAAGTCCCATCAGAGCCGGTGGATAGGCTGGCCGGGAATAGCTACGGATAGAATTTCGGAGGAAGAAAAGCGACAAATCTCGGTCCAGCTAACAGAACAGAATTGCTATGCTGTTTTGCTTTCTGTAAAGGACATCCAAAATTTTTATTACGGCTTTTGTAATAAAACAATTTGGCCGCTTTTCCACTATTTCCCTTTATATACTGCGTATGAAGACCGATACTGGCAGACCTATAGGCAGGTTAATAAAACCTTTTGTGATGCCGTTATAAAAGTCGCTGAACCTGATGACTGTATTTGGGTTCATGATTACCAGCTTATGCTGCTCCCGGAGCTTATACGAGAAAAACTACCCCACGCACAAATTGGATTCTTTCTTCACATACCATTTCCCTCTTTTGAGCTGTTTCGTCTCTTGCCTTGGCGCAAAGAAATCCTAAATGGCCTCCTTGGTGCGGATTTGATAGGCTTTCACACATATGACTATGTAAGGCATTTCCTTAGCAGTACAGCGCGAATAGTAGCAACAGAGCACTCTATGGGTACGTTAATAATAGGCGATAGGATTGTAAAAGTGGATGCTTTCCCGATGGGAATTGATTACGATAGATACGCGGGTGCGGTCGAAAACCCAAAGGTCAAGAAAAGATTGACCACAATTAGCAAGAAAGTGGGCAACCGAAAAATAATCATATCCATAGACAGATTAGACTACACCAAAGGTATTATTCAGAGGCTGGAAGCATTTGATTTATTTTTGTCACAGAATCCCGAGTACAAGGAAAAGGTTACCCTGATACTTGTGGCGGTTCCCTCCCGCACTGGTGTTGAGGACTATATGGAATTGAGGAAACAACTTGAGGGCTTGGTGGGCAGGATTAACGGAGAGCATGGGGTTCTCGGCTGGGTACCTGTATGGTATCTATATCGTTTCCTTCCGTTCGAAAGACTTGTTGCTCTGTACAACATTGCGGATGTGGCTTTGGTGACGCCTCTGCGGGATGGGATGAATCTAATAGCCAAGGAATTTATCGCAACTAAAACAAACGGCAAGGGTGTTTTAATTCTTAGCGAGATGGCGGGAGCTGCAAGCGAATTGGGCGAAGCCATCGTAGTCAATGCAAATAACAAAGGAGAAATCATCGAGGCTATAAAAGAAGCTCTCCAGATGCCCATAGAAGAACAAACTGAACGTAACAGATTAATGCAAAACAGACTTTCACGTTATACTGTCACAAGATGGGCCCACGATTTCCTAGAAACCCTATCCGATGTGAAAAAGACCCAACAGGAACTTTCCGTTCGTAAACTTGCCAAACCAATCAGGGAAAGATTAATCAATGAATATGATAAAAGCTCAAAACGGTTATTCCTGCTTGATTATGACGGAACCCTTATAGGCTTTGCCGCCCAGCCAGAAAAAGCCAGTCCTGACGAAAAACTTTTAGCCTTATTGCGGACCCTTGCGACAGATCCCAAAAATGACGTGGTAATAATCAGTGGCAGAGATAAAGCAACATTAAGTCGCTGGCTCGGAGATTTTAATGCATCATTAATTGCCGAACATGGCGCGTGGATTAAGGAGAGAGACGGTGACTGGCGGGTGATAGAGCCGTTACGAAACGACTGGAAGGATACGATAAGGCCCATTCTTGAATTATACACTGACCGGACACCCGGCTCTTCCGTTGAGGAAAAGGATTTTTCGCTGGTCTGGCACTTTCGTAGATCGGATTCTGAGTTGGCTTACATTAGGACCCAGGAGTTGAAAGGCGCCATTTTGAATCTGACTGCAAATCTGGACATCGGCGTCTTTGAGGGCAACAAGATACTCGAAGTCAAGAATATTGGTATAAGCAAAGGCCAAGTAGCAGAACTATGGCTAACAAAACAGAAATGGGACTTTATCTTAGCTGCCGGCGATGACTACACCGACGAGGACTTGTTTGCAGTGTTGCCTGAAAATGCATATTCAATTAAAGTAGGATATAGTATTTCAAAAGCACGATTCAATTTGGATTCAGTCTATGATCTTAGATTATTACTTGAGCAGCTAACCAAAATCAGCAGTTAATAAGAGGATGATATGTTAAGTCTTGAGGATTTCCGTCACATAGTGCCCGATGAGACGTTAGCCGAAATTTACGCCCGAGCCAGAGGCCTCTACGGCAAACACATTGTTCACCTTAATGCCACATATCAGGGTGGCGGGGTTGCAGAGATCCTCTATCCGCTCGTATTGTTAATGAATGACGTGGGTATAAACGCTGACTGGCGAATCTTGCATGGGAGCCAGGAGTTTTTCGAGATCACAAAGAGTTTTCACAATGCCCTGCAAGGGGCAAAGTTAAATTTGTCTGATAGAAAAAAACGTGTGTATCTTCAAGTCAACGAAAATTTTTCCAAGTTTTCCCACTTGGACCACGATTGTGTAATCATCCACGACCCCCAGCCGCTTTCATTAATAGGGTCTTATAGAAAACACCAACCCTGGATATGGCGATGTCACATTGACTTGACTGACCCGCATAAGGAATTATGGGATTTTCTTAAAGGTTTTTTGCTCAAATACGACCAGATTGTTTTCTCGAGCGAAAAATACTTCAAAGAGGATCTGCCCATAGAACAAAGGCTTATGTTCCCTGCTATTAATCCTCTTAGCCGGAAAAATAAGGATATTCCCGACAAAACCATACTGGAACATATAGCCAAAGCCGGTATCCCGACAGGCAAACCCATAATCACCCAGGTGTCCAGACTTGACCCTTGGAAAGATCCGGAGGGTGTGATAGATGTATTCAAACTGGTTAAGGAGAAAGTCGATTGCAGATTGCTTTTCTGCTACAACGTCGCCAGTGACGACCCTGAAGGCTTGAAGATGTATAACAAGGTTCGGCGAAAAGCCAATAAGTTTCTTAAAACAGGAGATATACTATTTGTTGTCGGCAATAACGAAACACTGGTGAATTCAGTCCAAAGATTTTCCGATGTAATAATTCAAAAATCCACCAAGGAAGGCTTCTGCCTCGCTGTTACAGAGGCACTCTGGAAAAAAACACCCGTTGTAGCATCCAACGTGGGCGGCATACCTATGCAGATAGAGGATGGCAGGAATGGTTTTTTGCTTGAACCAAAAGATACAGAGGGATTTGCAGATAGAATCGTCCATCTGCTGAAAAATCCTAAAGAAGGTGAAAATCTGGGACAGCAAGGGAAAGAAACTGTCAGAGAGAAATTCTTAATAACCCGTTTGCTTTCTGACTATCTGTATATGTTTAATTCTTTACTAAGTAAATAGCAGGCACGGTGAATACTTGGCGATAAATGAGCTGCAAATAAATGATTGGGCACTTTGGTTCTTAGGGATACTTGTGCTTGCGGGCGTAATAGGTCATTTGCTTATTTACAGAATCCTGCTGGCCCTTGCCAGGCACACTGAAGGGATTATAGATGACCTGTGCGTTAAGCATTGCTACCGACCCCTGCAGTGGATTGTGATATTGTTAGTTATACGTTTGGTTCTGCCTGTTGGGTTGTCTGAAGAATATCTTGCCGTCGCAAAACATGCCCTTAGTCTGTTTTTCATAGGCCTGGTTTCACTGCTGCTCGTAAAGACAGTGTACATTTTGGATGAATATGTCGTTAGCCGTTTCGATGTTGATGTAAAAGATAATCTCAGGGCGAGGAAAATTCGTACTCAGTTAAATGTCTTGAAGCGAATAGTGACTATCTTAGTGTGTATTTTGGCTTTGGGCACCATGTTAATGACCTTCGAAAAAGTTCGGCAGCTTGGGACAACTATCCTGGCATCAGCCGGAATTATTGGCATAGTCGTTGGTATTGCTGCTCAGCGAACGATTGGAACTTTCATAGCCGGCCTTCAGATAGCTTTTACTCAGCCGATCCGCATTGATGATGTAGTTATCGTGGAGAATGAGTGGGGCCGAATCGAAGAAATAACTTTAACCTATGTTGTTGTAAAAATCTGGGATCTGAGACGTTTAATCGTGCCGATAACTTATTTCATCGAAAAGCCCTTCCAAAATTGGACCCGGGTCACAGCCGATTTGTTGGGAACTGTGTATGTTTATGTTGACTATACAGTCCCGGTTGAAGCGGTCAGGGTTGAGCTTCAAAAAATCTTGAAGGATTCTGAATTGTGGGATGGTAAGGTATGTGTACTGCAAGTAACCAACGCCTCCGAACACACGCTCGAACTAAGAGCTCTGATGAGTGCCCCGGACGCATCGACAGCTTGGAGTCTTCGTTGCCACGTTAGGGAAAAAATAGTCGAATTTATACAGAAGAATTATCCGGAAAGCTTACCAAAACTGCGTGCCTCGTTAAAGCAGCTCCCTCATAAATAGGTGAGGCGAATTTTGTAACACGCAGCAATGTGGTTCCTTTAGCCGTCCTGAAAGGCTAAAATTAAGTCTTCTCTCTAAAAATACGATAAAAACAACTAACAAATCGTTGCATTTATTGCCTGATGCCTTATGCTAATGTAAAATTGGGTAATCTTTAGCTAAAAGACGACTATGTAATTATTTATCGGAAGGTAAAAAGTGGTTAAACGCCTTGCTGTATTTATGACCTGGCTAACTGTACTTGTCTTTATCGCCGGCTGCACCTCCGGAAAGCCCGATATCAAACCTCCGAAAGACGAACCTAATGAGGTCGAACCCGCTAAATCTGAACCTAATGAGGTCGACCCTACTAAGGCCGAACCGAATGAGGCCGAACCTCCCAAGACCAAACCTCCAAAAGTCGAACGCCCAAAGCCTAAACCTCCGAAGCCCAAACCTGTCACCAAAGTTTCTTTTCACGACAAATGTGCCCCTATCTTAAAGGCCTTCGTCAACGACAAGGGAATGGTTGACTATAAAAAACTAAGGTATAAAAGGTCGGATTTAAACAAGCTCCTGGATGAATTCGCCGACCTCGACCCAAATGAATATAATGCCTGGCCCAAAGAGGACAAAATCGCCTTCTGGCTCAACGCGTATAACATAAAAATGCTCAAAATAATTGTTGACAATTATCCTATTAAATCGTACCCACTGCTCCGCCTTTTTCCAGGTTGGAGCCCTGATAGTATCAGGCACATCGACAAACGTATTGGTCACATCAACAAACAAAAATTTATCGTTAGGGGTGAAGAATTTACCCTTTCGGAAGTTGAACAGCAGCTTTTCCGAAAACAGTTCGACGAACCGCGAGTATTTTTTGCCATATCCGGGGCCTGCCTGTCCAGCCCGCCTTTGCGCAATGAGCCGTATTACGGACACAAGCTCTACAAGCAGCTGGACGACCAGACCAAAAGATTTCTCTCCAGCCCCCGCGCATTCAAAATAGACAGAGACAAGCAAATAGTTTATCTTCCTGCCATACTTCAACCAACCTGGTACGGAAAAGAGTTTATAAGCAAATATGGTACAGACAAAAAATTTAAAGACCAGCAGCCCGCAACCAGGGCCGTCTTGAATTTCCTCACCAATTACATTTCCAGGCAGAACGTATCTTTTCTTGAAGTACGGAATTATTCCGTTAAATATATAGGATATGATTGGAGACTCAACGATAGCTCAAAGTCTACGAACGACGAACTATGAACCGTTAAAAGGGTAAACCACAAATGGTAAAAAAATCGATTCACAACAACCCTCATTGTGACACCAACGAGTACCTATTCACCAGTGAGTCCGTAACAATGGGCCATCCTGACAAAGTGGCCGACCACATATCCGATGCAATCCTTGACGCAATGCTCGCACAGGACCCGAAAAGCAGAGTGGCCTGTGAAACACTGGTAACGACCGGCCTGGTCGTAGTCGCCGGCGAAATCACAACAAAAGCATATGTTGACATCCCGGGCGTCGTCAGAAAGACAATCAAAAAAATCGGCTACGACGACCCGGCCATAGGTTTCGATGGCGATGACTGCGCCGTAATTGTTTCAATTGACAATCAAAGCGCCGACATCTCACAGGGAGTAACCGAAGGAACAGGCCTGCACAAAGAACAGGGTGCCGGCGACCAGGGGCTAATGTTCGGTTATGCCTGCAGGGAAACACCGGCACTTATGCCGATGCCGATTCAGCTCGCACACGCTATAACAATTCAATTGGCAAAAGTAAGGCAAAATAGAATATTGCCCTGGCTGCGACCCGACGGAAAAAGTCAGGTAACTGTCGAATACGAAACCTGTCCCGAGCGAAGCCGAGGGAACAGCAAACCAAAACGCATCCACACAGTCGTAGTATCCACCCAGCACGCGCCGTCAATCGCCTATAAACAATTGCGAAAGCAAATTATCGAAAAAGTCATCCTCCCTGTCCTGCCGAAACGCCTTGTTGACAAAAACATCATATTCCACATCAATCCGACCGGCCGATTCGTAATAGGAGGCCCAAAGGGCGACTGCGGACTGACAGGAAGAAAAATCATCGTTGATACCTACGGCGGAAGAGGCAGCCACGGCGGCGGCTGCTTCAGCGGTAAAGACCCCACTAAAGTTGACAGAACCGCAAGCTATATGGCGCGATACATTGCAAAAAACGTCGTCGCTGCAGGACTCGCAGACGCCTGCGAAATCCAGTTATCTTACGCCATTGGTGTAGCCGAACCTATTTCCGTCCTTGTAGATACCGAAAGAACTGCAAAAATCAGCGAACAAAAAATAAGTGAAATTATAAGAAGGCTTTTCCCATTGACCCCAAAGAAAATGATTGCTCGCTTAAAACTTGCCCGCCCAATCTACGCTGAAACCTC
>Ga0114919_10002232_pt1 | contig 15670 bp, 10 predicted proteins | sample BlataG_FD_88682 | JGI IMG/M metagenome (GOLD analysis project Ga0114919, IMG submission 88682) | Deep subsurface microbial communities from Black Sea to uncover new lineages of life (NeLLi) - Black_00105 metaG | ecosystem: Environmental > Aquatic > Marine > Oceanic > Sediment | place: Atlantic... | reverse complement strand
TGTTGTCTTACCGCTCCGCCTTATTCCCGACAGGCATACTATTCTTTCCAGCTTCTCAATCGCACGTATTTTCTCGATGTATTCGTGCCGGGCAATACCTTTGTCCGCAGGCGATACTTCTCGTGTTTGCCACCAGTAGTTTCGCGCTTTCAGGTAGCTGATTATGAACTCTTTATCCATGATGCAAATATAGTAAGCAAAGTAGATATAAAGGTTGCGGTGTATGTTTGCATTATGAAAGCGAAAGGACGCATTTTCTTCCTTTGAAAGACCTGATGAAAAAAACATAAAGGATGGATGTAACTCCATCCTATGGTTGAAATTTTCTTTTACATCCTTTTCTTTCTTGACACAAACAGATACACCATCGCGAACGCTGCTATCGCGAATAAAATCTCGAACCCTGGCACCGATGACGAGGTAGCAGACGTTGACGAGTTCTCCAGTTGTGCTTCTGCTGATGCTGATGCAGGCATCTCCTGAGACGTTGTAGGCACTGGAGTTGCCGTTGGCGTGGGTGTTGGCGATGCCACTGTTCGAACCGGCGTGATGACGTTTACGGTTGTCGTGTCGGTGTGTCCTTCGCCGTCATCTGCTTCTACGGTATATTCACCGGTTAAAGCTTCGGAAGTGCTGAAAGTGGCTTTGAATTTAATATTTAAATAAATATTATAGGTTATGAAATATTAATAAATAAGAAAAAACAGAAAAATATATATATATCCTCACTTTTTATCCTCTTTATTATCTAAGAAGAAGATAAGAAGATAGAGAAGGGGCAGATAGAAGGGGAGGAAAAGGAGAAATATGAAAAACATCATCGCTTTTACAGCGGTCGTTGGAGGTGGTGAAATTGCAACAACGAATTTGTAGGTCGGTAGGGAAGCATGAAGAAAGGTATATCACGACAATGAGTGCACTTATGACATTTGTGATGATGGTTCTTCTGCTTTTATCCATTGCACTCGTGCTCGTTTCCGTGGCAAGAGCAGATATCGCGGATATAAGAACCTTCACGAGAGAGGGGGGTGTTGTAACATACAACGACACTCTTGATTCTGGTGGTTATGAGAAGGAAACAATTAAGGTTCTCGTGTTCGAAGGTGAAAAGATCTATTTTGTAAATGCTGCGACCGGACCTGAGGACATAATCGTCACAGGACCTTATGAGGATGACGGCGACACAGAACCCGGTTGTAAGGACTATCCACTTGTGGAAGCTAACACATCCTGGGATTGTAGCGAGGACGATGACTACTTCAGCGTAACGGAGGCGGCCGACAGGAGCATCGGCGGATGGTTCGGCGCCGAAGACCATTCTTTCACTTTGGAACTTGAGAATGAGGAAGTGCGAGAGCACGAGAATTTTACGCTGAAGATGAAGAAGAACAACAAGATGGGCGGTGTAATGAAATTGACCATTAAAGATGAAGACGAATTTTTGATAACGAATGTAAGCGGCACATACATAAATGAAATTCCCATAAAGTACGACAATGAGACGGACTTCACCGGGTATGATGGGCATGAGGACGCGGGGATAAGCTTTAAAAATGGAACGCTTGTTTTCGACACAGTAGAGCTCAATATGAAAGAAGGAGTGTACACAATAATCCTCGAGGACTTTGCGACTGAGGTGGAGAAGAAAGAGGATATAAAGATTAAGAAAATATTTTTGGATGTGGAGCTCGAGGAGGATGAAGTCGTGAAGGGCGATGACATTGTAATAAAAATAACGAGTTCGTTCTACGGGGAAGACATTGATGTAACTGTCGGGGACTTCTACAGTGGAACTTCTTTGCCTCTCGATGAGGATGGTAAAATAAAGGTGACGATTCCCACAGAAACAGAAGACGTAGAGTATGGTAAGCATAAGGTGACAGTTGAAGTCTGTGGCGAGACAGAGAAGGTGACAAAATACGTAACGGTAAAAAAGGGTGAGGCAAGTTTAGAAGAATTGCCGGAAGATGCCACTGTCGGTGACATTATTCCTATAGAGGGAACTTCGGACTTCGGTGATTTCGCAGTGTTCGTAATTGAAGATGTGTTTGAAGGAGAAGCACGAATAAGCGATGATGAATTCAAATGGGACTGGGACACGGAGGGCGAACTCGATGGATATCACGGAATAGAAGTTTTCATAGTTAGTGAGCACGCCAATTTTTCCATTGGAGACCATGTCAGTGAGGATTGGCAGAGAGAGAACGGTGTGGATATGTCTACGGGCATATTCCTGCTCCTACCTGAGTTCAGCATGACCGTTTCGAAAAATATAGCCGAAGAGGATGATATGGTAATAAGCGGCACAGCCAAGGGGACCGACCACGTTTATGTTATCGTGATGAACCACAAAGGAGAAGTGATGTTTCCACCGGATGGAACTGCGGGCGTGATAAATGCGAGGGCAACTTCTGTTGAAGGTGGAGAATGGGAAGAAAATATTGGCGAACTCGATAGTGGAAGATATACCGTGATTGCACTTTACGAAGGAAAAGATGGGGTAACAGATGCGATAAAAGGTGGTACATGGATAGCAGGTGGCGAAGGCAAAACTTTGGAGCAGCGAGTAGCGATTCTTGAGGATGCAATGAGTTCGGCAGGCAGTGACGACCAGTTTTGGAAACGTGATTTCTCTGTTTCAACACCGGAAATCAGTTTAAAAGTACCAGAAACAGTGGAAATAGGGGATGCGATAAGTGTGAAGGCAGAGACGAACATAAGAGAAGGCGAGAAGGCGTTTATTTCGCTATTGTTTAATTCGAGCTTCATAAAAAAGACTTCTGTGCTCGTCAAGAATGGCAGCGTGGATGCAAACATCAATACGAGTGAGCTTCAGCCCGGCAAATATAATGTAGCGGTGGACATCTGCGGAAGGGCATCTGATGAAAAGGAGGTAATACTGGTGGAGAAAAAGGAGGAAGAGCAAGAGGGCGAAGAAGGTAATGAATCAATACCGCAAAATGAATCTTTGACGGAGCAGCCGGAAGCAGTAGAAAAAGTGAATGAAAGTGCAGGTGAAGGAATAACGGGAAACGAAAGTGAAAGCAAAGGGAATGAGAGCCATGAAGGAGAGGGACAACGAAAAATACCTGTAAACGTGTGTGATTTGCTTATTGCTGTCGTCGTAGCAATTTCTATTTCGTTTGCGGTGAGGAGGCGGCGTTGATATAATAATTAGACACAGGTTAACACAGATGAAGAACTCAGAAGAAATAAATCGCTGAAATAACTAATACTGAGGAGTTTCTTTAGTAAAGCTGTCTTTTTAAAGAAGAGTTTTAAGAAAAGATTTTTTAAAATTAAAAAGCGGTAAAATATAACTTTTTGGATATACCATGAAAATATCGAAAAGCTTATATAGGGCATCAAATATTATTAAAAAAAGGAAAATAATAAAAAGAGGAGGTGAAATAAAAATAAGTATGAGCAAAAGCGGAAGAAAAATAGGAAGAAGTGTTTTAGCGAGATGCGTAGTCGTTTGCATCGCAGCAGCTTTTATCGGCTCTTCGGCAATTCCAGTTCAGGCATTGGCTGCATTGCAAACAGAGGACACTGTAACCGTCACAGTAAATGCACCAGCGTATGTAGAAGAAACTTTTACCGCGAGCATAGATGTAGATAACATTACGGATTTCAACTCAGGGCAGTTCGACCTGTCATTCGATTCGACCATAGTGAACGTAACCGCTGTTGCGGATGGTCATGTGGATGGTGAAACAATACCGGTAGATAGGTGGGAGTTCATGGATAAGGACAGGATAAGAGTGATTCTTGACGTTTCGGGGATTTCTGGCGTAAGCGGCTCGGGATACTTAGCGAAGATAAGCTTTGAAGTGGTAGGGAAAAGTGGCGATAGAAGCGTGCTGGATATACAGCCCACATCATCAAAGGATGCAGTATTGGTGGATACAGAAGCTGAGGAGATACCCGTGGAGTTGATTGACGACGAGGCGATCGTTGGTCCGAGACCGGTGAAAGTCGAGGTGAATGCACCGGAGTATGTAGAAGAGACTTTTAACGCCACCATAGACGTGGATAGCGTTACGAACCTCAACTCGGGGCAGTTTGACCTGTCATTCGATTCGAGCGTAGTGAACGTAACCGACGTTGCAGATGGCAGCGTAGACGGAGAATCAATACCGGTGGATAGATGGGAGTTTATAGATAAGGACACGATAATAGTGATTCTTGAGGTTTCGGGGATTTCTGGCGTAAGCGGGTCAGGGTACTTAGCGAAGATAAGTTTTGAAGTGGTGGGTAAGAGCGGGGATAGAAGCGTACTGGATATACAGCCCACATCATCAAAGGATGCAGTATTGGTGGATACAGAAGCTGAGGAGATACCCGTGGAGTTGATTGATACCGAAGTAACAGTTAAAGCATCTGTGTTCGACACGGGCGAAGGAACTTATCCAAGCATATTTGGAAGACATGAAGGGACAATTGTACTTTCCAATGATATCGCTGTTCAGAAGATGTACACCTACCCCTGTGTGGGGACGGGAGGGCATTCGGAATACATTAAGATTTGGAATGCTACTGGATGGAACACAGAGGCCGCATGGAGTGGCTATACAGGTGATTGGCATAATATCATTTTTAGCGAGCCATTTACGCTAAAAGCAGGTAAAACATACAACTACATCATAAAAACAGGTTCTTACCCGCAGATAATCCATGAGCATGAGTTTAGTGCAACAGGAGGAACAATCACTTGCAATAAATTTGTGGATGCGAATGGCAGAGAGTGTAACGATTGGATTCCGGCGATCAAACTGTGGTAAATAGTAAAAGAATGAGGGAGGGAGTGGATAAGAGATGAAAGGAAAAGGAAAAAATAGCGAACGGAAAAGGGCATTGAAGTGGTCAATTGCAAGAGCAGGTATGGCCGTTTTACTTGTATCAATACCAATCGTGCTTACCTTCCTCGCAGTTACACCAGTAATGGCACAAGAAGCAGGAGTTACGGTTACGGTTAATGCACCGGAGTATGTAGAGGAAGGAGACACTTTTGACGTGACCATAGATGTGGATTACATTGAAGATTTCAATGCAGGGCAGTTTGACCTCTCTTTTGATCCAAGCGTTGTGAAGACGAAGGAGAAAGATGTTACAGTAGGCCGCATAGACGGTACGGAAATACCTATAACCATGTGTGGTTTAGTAGATTCTGATACGATAAAAATAATGCCGGGGCTTTCTGGGGAGACCACAGTAAGCGGAACCGGCTATTTAGCAAAAATAATGTTTGAAGTAATAGGAAAGGAAGGTGATGAATGCGTATTAGAACTATCTAATGGAGAACTCGTTAAACTCGTTAAAACTGCTGAGGAGGCGCTTGTGGAGGAAGAAATACTAGCGGAGTGGATTGATGATGAAATTAGAGTAGGTGTTGAAGAGGAGGATGAGGAGGAGGATGAAGAAGCGGAAGACATCGGAGAAGAAGTTACGCCAGGGTCTCCAAACATAACGGCCTGGAAACCTGCCGAAGCGGTTATAAGCAATACAGCAGGCCAGTCAAGAACTTTCAATATCTCTATAGACCAAATAACAGATATTAGCTGGCAGATAAATGGTACAGAAGTGCAAACAAATGGAAGCGTAACGGAAGCTGCCTATACGAACACGAGTGCAGTTATTGGAACTTGGAACGTCTCTGCAATCGCAACTAACACAACCACTGGATTATCTGATACGCACATGTGGATATGGAGCGTAACGCTTACTGCAACTGTGACGCCTACGCCTACACTGGCACCGGAAGTAACACCGGCACCGGAAGCTGAAGCTGAAGGAACACCGACGCCAAAGCCAACAGCAACGCCGACCACTGAGGGAAATCCAACGCCTACACCAACGCCAAAGCCAGCAGTCCCAGGATTCGAGGCGATATTCGCAATAGCTGTGATGCCGGCAATTGCATATATTCTGCTAAGGTGGAGATGAGGACGAAGAGTGGTGGAAAAGGATAGACGGATACCGGGCTGGGCGGAAATCCCAGCAAAAATAATAAAAATTTAGGAGAGGAAAAGAAAAATGAAAAGAAAAAAAAGTTCTTCTGGTAAAGCTTTTCTTAAAGCCCTTACAGGGCTTACGGGGTCGTGGAGCGGAGTCCCACATAAGAAAAGGTTTGCGATGGTAGAAATAGCAATCGTGCTGTGTTCGGTGCTTTTAGTGGCTTTACCAGTAACGGGGATTGCCGCTGACCAAACCACGCAAAGAGTAAGTGCATCCGAGGTTACAACCGCTTCAGAAGGCGATTACGTATTGGAAATCTACGGCAATGCAAATGAAGACGATACGATTGACATGCGTGACACAACATACATAAAACTGATAATTTTTGGAAAGAAAGATAAGACGGACTTAGCAGATGCGAACTACGATGGAAAAGTAAGCATGCTGGATGTAGTGCGAACGAAGTTAATCATTGTTGGCAAGGAGGGGAAGCTTACCATCGTTGATGCCGAAGGAGCAGCCAAAGCGGTATCCAAACCTATAGAAAAAATAATTGCCCTAAACTCGGACTGTGCACAAGCTATCAGAGCTATTGGAGCAAAGGACAGAATAGTTGGAATAGAGGGATTTGGCGTGGCAAAGAAGAAGGTATTTTTCCCAGATATATCCGAACTACCAACAGTAGGTTGGGGACATATGCCAGATTGCGAGGAAATACTTGCGATGGAGCCAGACATACTCATTGCTTATGCACCCGGAATATTTAATCCCGGTCATGAAGGGCTTGAAGATAAGCTGGAACCAGCAGTAACAGTAGTCCGTTTAGACCTCTACAGAGCTGAAACAATTAGAGAGGAAATGATAAAGCTCGGATATTTGCTCGATGAGAAAGAGAATGCAAGAGAATACGTTGAATGGCTTGACGAATACGCTGACGAAATAGAGGATATAGTATCAGGGATTTCAGAGGATGATAAGCCCCGGGTATTCTTAGATTGGGGTACTAAGCATGCAGGAGAAAGTGAACGAGATACAGTTGCTGAAGGCTCCGCGTCGCATACGCGATGCGAGAAAGCAGGTGGAATAAACATAGCGGCAGACTTCCCAATGCCATATCTTTCAGTAGGACTTGAGTGGATTTTAGATCAGAATCCAGAGATTATCATCGGTTGCTCCGAAGGGTATAATCAGCGTGGAGGAGGCTATGAAACAGACGATGAAAGTGAGCTGAGAGAGTATTACGACGAGATAATAGGACTGCCAGGGTTTGAAAATAAGACGGTTTATATAATAACCCATGAGGTCACGAGTGGACCAGGCTATTTAGTTGGTCTCGCCTACCACGGTCAGTGGTTCCATCCGGAGCAGTTCAGCGATTTAGACCCGCAAGAGATGCATCAGGAATACGTGGATGAATTCTGCGGCATAGACTTCGACGTGACAGAACACGGCGTGTTTGTGTATCAACCTTGATTGGAGGGAAGTTGAAACTTTCCTCTGCTTTATTTTTTTGTAAAGAAGCGGTAAAAATGAAGAAAAAAATGAAAATCACCTGCATCTCGACGGTCCCAACTCCGGCACTTGCGGCGGCAATGAATGAACTAAACGAAGAATTTGAATTAGACGTGGATTTCAAAATATACTATCCACACCAGATTGACGAGGAAGAGGTTGACAGAGAAACCGTAAAAAATGATTTGAGAACCTCAGACATCGTTTTGATAGACATAAGAGGCGGAGGAAGGTCAAGTGAAATCGCTTACGATGCGTTAAAAGATGCGAAAAACATCGTCTTAAACCTCGTAGGACCCATGAGTAAGCTAATGGAGATAACGAGGTTAGGTTCTTTCGCGGGTACGAAAATCGCATCTCGAATAAGCTCTTCCACGGAGGTGGACAATCCGGAAGAACTGTGGAAGAAGATAGAGCGAGCTCAGAATATGGTGGAGACAGCAGGGAAAGTCTTACCAATCAAATCCATAAAGGATGCGAGGAATTATATTAAGATAACCAAATACTGGAGATACGGGGGCAAGGAGAATTATTATAATCTCCTCTTATTTCTTCTCAGGGATTACCTTAAATATGATTTGCCAAAGGCAAAAGAACCGATTGAATTCCCGGAATATGGCATCTACCATCCGCGTTATGGGCATTTCACGGACTTAGAGAAATTCATCGAAATTTCGGGGTTCAAAGAGGGAACGCCAACCATCGGAATGCTTTTTTATGGTGGGATGCATTTTGATCAAAGTATTGCAACAATAAAGGCGTTTATAAATGAATTCGATGATTTCAACGTCATTCCTGTTTATTCAGATAGTATTCACAACTTGCGGGCAATAAGACAATATTTCTTACACAATGGCAATCCTTTCGTTGACGTTGTGATTAATCTAATGTGGTTCAGGATAAACGGCGGTCCTCTTGGTGGAAACCCGGCTTTGACTGCTGAATTACTGAAAGAGTTGAACGTGCCTATTTTCGCTCCCGCACCTATGTTCGTGCGAGAGGTGGAAAAATGGAAGGAATCGGCAACTGGTCTTTCGCCAATCGAGATTATTGCTGCCGTTATCTGGCCGGAACTCGATGGATGTATTGAGCCCATACCTTCCTGTGGAATGCAAAATATAATGGTCGGGGAGATGGAGGCAAAGGAAGTCGCACCAATTGACGACCGTGTTGCACGCATTACTGGCAGAATAAGAAATTGGCTGAGATTGAAGGAGATGCCAGATAACGAAAAGAAACTCGCTATTATTGTCTATAACTATCCGCCAGGCGAGGAGAATATAGGAAAAGCAGCTTATCTTGACGTTTTTCAATCTGTAAAACGCTTGTTGGAACGTTTAAAAGAGAGCGGATACGCGGTAGAGCTTCCGGGGAAAGAATTATATGAATTATTCGAGGAGAGGGCAATCGTAAACTCCGGAACATGGTTCTTGGAGGATAAAACGCTGGAAAATTGTTATTCCCTCGATTTAAATGATTATCTCGAATTTTTCCACGCACTACCTGCGGAGGTGCAAAACGACGTTATCGCGGATTGGGGCGAACCACCGGGAAATGTAATGACCGTGGATAATACACTTCTGATACCGGGGATTGAACTCGGCAACGTATTCGTTGGAATTCAGCCTGCAAGACCTCCGCTTGATGAATCTGACTTAGCTAAAGCCGCACACGATAAAACAAAACCGCCTCATCATCAATATCTCGCATTCTATTTCTGGCTGCAGGAAGTCTGGGGCGCAGATGCTGTATTCCACGTTGGGACTCACGGTCTGGCTGAGTTTATGAAGGGTAAGGAAGTAGGAATGAGTGCAAATTGTTTCCCGGACATCCTGATTGGTAATATACCGCATCTTTACATTTACCACGTGTTGAACACCTCGGAATCAACAATAGCAAAGCGGCGGCTTTATGGCACGATGATTAGCTACAACTCGCCGCCTTACACCACTTCAGATTTATATGAGGACTATGTTGAGCTACAGGATTTGATTGACGAATATCACGAAGCCATGCTGGAAGACCGGTTGAGAAGTGAGAAAGTGAAAGCGAAAATCCTGGAGAAGGCAAAGGAATTGAAATTTGAGGGTGACAGTATCGATAAGATTCACGAGGAGCTCTACGAGATGAAACGAAGCATCATACCAAAAGGACTCCACATACTTGGGCAGCGGTATGAGAAAGAAGAGTTCAAGAAATTTACCGAATTTATCCTGAGGTATGACCGAGAGGGCATAAAATCGCTCAACCGGATATTAGCAGAATCAACGAGTGTTGATTACGATTCCGCATTGAGGAACAAAGACAAATATGCTTCGGAGCTCGATAAAATAGACAATAAATGTGCAGACCTTGTAGATTGTTGTGTTGAGGAATCGGTTGAAAGTGCAGTCAAGAAAAGCAACGCGGATAGTAAGCACAGAAAGGAGTTGAATAAGACTTTAGCGTTTGGAATCGAAGTGGGAGAGAATTATGCGGATAATTCAAATGAGCTGGAAAGTTGCTTGCGTGGCTTGAATACGGAGTTTATCGAACCATGTCTTGGTGGAGACGTGGTAAGGACACCAGAAGTTCTTCCTACCGGGAGAAATATCAATCAGTTTGACCCTAATAAAATACCAACTTCGACAGCTTCAGAAAGAGGAGCGGAAATAGCCGAGAATACGATAAAGAGATACCTGGAGCGGGATGGCAAATATCCTGAAAGTGTAGGTATCGTGCTATGGGGATTTGAAACGACAAAAACAGGTGGAGAGTCCATTGGGCAGATTCTTCATTATTTAGGTGTGAAACTCATTAAAGAAATTGGCTCATGGTATCCAAAATTAGAGATTATACCCTTGGAAGAGCTTGGAAGACCCAGAATTGACTGCCTTCTCAATATCTGTGGCTTTTTTCGCGATATGTTCCCAAACATCATTCAACTGCTGAATCAAGCATTTACGCTCACGGCAAGTCTCGATGAACCAATAGAACTGAACTTTGTCAGGAAACATTCGCTTGAAAACCTCGAAATGCTGAAAGCAGAGCTCGAAAAAGGCATACTGGACGAAAAAACTGCACATAAAATTGCATGCGGAAGAATATATGGTCCTAAAGCAGGAGAATATGGCACACGAATGCTTCCATTAGTCGAGGACTCCATCTGGAAAGAAGAAAAAGACCTTGCAGAAGTCTATATCCAGTCTATGAACCATCTATACGTGGAAAATATTCATGCACAGAAAAGAGATTCGTTATTCAGGAAGAACCTTGCAAAGATAGATTTGGTGTCGCAAGTCAGAGATTCGCATGACTATGAAATAGTTGACCTCGACCATTACTACGAGTTCTTTGGTGGGCTATCAAAAGCTGTGGAGACCGTTAAAGGCGAAAAAGCGGCTATGTTGATTACTGATACCACAAAAGAGGTGATAAAAACTGAGGACGTTGGGGACGTTATAGTAAGAGGGACAAGAACAAGGTTGCTGAATCCAAAATGGATAGACGGGATGCTGGAACATGACTATCATGGAACACAGCAAATCGCAGACCGTGTAGAAAATACGTTGGGACTGGCTGCCACCACAAATGCCGTCCCTAACTGGATATGGTCTTCCATTGCAGAACGTTTTGTTTTCGACGAGAAAATGAGGAGAAGATTGGAAGAGAACAACAAATTCGCAGCCACAGAAATATTGGAAAAGCTGTTTGAAGCGGAAAAAAGGGGATACTGGGAGGCAACGGAAGAGGAAATGGAGAAAATGAGACAGGCATATTTAGAAATGGAAGGTGACATAGAAGAGGCATTAAAGATGAAATAAAAATGACGTCAAGCACTGCGACCATATCCGGAACGAGAACAAAGAGCGCGGAAATAAAAGAGCAATACAAAAAGTTTATCGGGAGGAAAATCCTATTTATTCTCTTTTCCCTTGTCTTAATTTTTATCATCGCAGGCGTAGCCGCAACGCTTGGCTCTTATCCTATCACAGTCACAGAGGTATATTCAATAATATGGCATGGTCTATTTCAAAATCCGGAAACGACAAAAGAGATTGTCGTCTGGAACTTGAGATTGCCACGAATTTTAATGGGTATTTTAGCCGGAATAGGGCTTGCAATTGCAGGCACGATGATGCAGGGTATTTTAAGAAACCCACTTGCAAGCCCTTTTACTTTAGGCATCTCTTCAGGCGCGGGGTTTGGTGCGGCTCTTGCTATCCTTTTAGGTGCGGGTATTATCGCTGGTGAGACCGGTAAGTATCTCATCATAGTAAATGCGTTTGCCTTTTCTCTCATTCCCACATTTGTTATCTTAGGATTGACTCGTTACAAAAGAGCTACGCCTGAGACAATGATTCTCGCGGGTATCGCAATGTTATATATCTTTAGCGCGGCGACGACTTTATTAATGTACTTTGCCGAATCAGAAGCGGTAAAAGCAGCATATTTCTGGATGGTTGGCAGTCTTGGAAAAGCTTCATGGGATGCCATCCTCCCTGTATCTATCATGCTTGCAGGTTGTGTTCCCCTGCTTCTGTGGAAGTCATGGGACGTCAACGTAATGGGTGCAGGAGATGAAACTGCAAAAAGCCTCGGCGTTAATGTCGAACGAAGCAGAATCCTTATATTGGTTATTGCTTCTTTGATGTCCGCGGGCATTATTTGCTTCACCGGAACCATTGGATTTATAGGATTGGTTGCCCCACACATGTGCCGCATGGTTATCGGTGGTGATAACAGGTTTTTAATCCCTGCTTCCGGTTTTTTTGGTGCCGCCCTTCTACTTGGTGCTGATACCCTCGCAAGAACAATCATAGCACCTGTAATCCTCCCCGTAGGAGTCTTGACATCCTTCATGGGCGGTCCTTTATTCCTTTACTTGATAATGAGAAAAAGGAGGGAGTATTGGTGAAATGAAACTAAAAGTAAAAGAGGTAGAGTTCAGCTATGCAAGCGTGCATGTACTCAAGGATATATGTATAGAGCTTGCCGCATCGGAGATGTTAGGCGTGGTTGGTCCGAATGGAGCAGGTAAATCCACACTGATTCGCTGTATAGACAGGATTTTAAAGCCTCAGCGCGGAATCATACTGCTGGATGAGCGAGATATAAAAGAGATGCGTCTAATGGAACTCGCCAAAAAAATGGGCTATATCCCACAAAGTACTTCTCAAATCTTTCCTGCTACGGTCTTCGATACCGTTCTCATGGGCAGACGTCCCCATATTGGCTGGCAAAGTAGCGAAAAGGACATTGAAAAGGTTTTAGAAACTCTACAAATGCTGAATATCGAAGACCTCGCCATGCGGGACATTAACGAGCTCAGCGGCGGTCAACAGCAGAAAGTGTTCATTGCACGTGCACTCACTCAGGAGCCTAATGTCCTTTTACTCGACGAGCCCACCTCAAATCTTGACATCAGACACCAGCTTGAAGTGATGGACATCATAAAAAACATCGTGAGAGAAAAGGAGCTCTCGGCGATTATGGCTATCCACGACTTGAATTTAGCTTCAAGATACGCAGATAGAATAGTAATGATGAATAGCGGTAAGATTTTTTCCGCTGGTGACCCTGTTTCTGTCCTTACGCCTGAAAGCATAAAACGAGTTTACGGTGTGGAGGCTGAAGTGAACAATAACAACGGAAGACCTTATATCGTGCCCATAAGACCTGTAAAACAAAATGGAAAAGGAACGTGTGAAAACAAATGGAATATGCAATAGAACTCGAGGGTCTCAGTAAGAAGTTTGGTGATTTTACAGCGGTTAGTAACATCAATCTTAACATTGAAAAGGGCGAAATATTGGGTTTACTTGGTCCGAATGGAGCGGGTAAAACGACAATAATAAAAATGCTGGCTACTTTATTCAAGCCCACATCGGGTTTTGCAGAAGTATGGCACCACAATATTCTAAAAGAACAGGATGCAGTGAGAAGGTCTATTGGCATCGTTTTTCAAGACTCCAGTATAGACACGGAATTAACGGGTAGAGAGAATCTGGATTTTCATGCCAGAATGTATGGTCTAAGCAAAGAGGAGAGGGGGAAGAGAATAAATGAAGTCCTGGATTTGGTTGAGCTAAACGATAGAGCAAATGTGTTCGTTAAATTTTATTCCGGCGGAATGCAGCGCCGATTAGAAATTGCTCGCGGACTGATGCACTATCCAAAGGTTCTTTTTTTAGATGAGCCAACGCTTGGTTTAGATGCTCAAACAAGGCACCGCATTTGGGAATATATCAAAAGACTGAACAAAGCTCAAAAGGTAACTGTTGTTTTAACCACTCACTATATGGAGGAGGCAGATTATCTTTGCGATCGCGTTGCAATCATTGACCATGGCAAAATAATCGCCTTAGATAAGCCAAACAACCTGAAAAACGCTATTGGTGAAGACGTAATATCTTTACAGGTTTCTGATGGTGGTAAATTTTCAGATATATTAACAAAGTTTGAGTTCATAAAAAGAATACGTTTGCATGACGATTTTTTATTTCTGAGTGTGGAAGATGGTGAAATAACGATACCGCGGATAATGCGTCTTGCCCATGAGGAAGAGGTTCTTGTTCATTCTGTTAGCTTGCGAAAACCGACCTTGGAGGACGTTTTTCTTACATTCACCGGAAGAACGATCAGAGAGCAAGAAGCAAGTGCAAAAGAGCAAAATAGAATGAAAGCAAAAGCAAGTATGAGAATGGGAGGAAAAAGATGAAATTAATCGATTTTACTGCAATCTATACCATCTGGCTGAGGGAAATGAAGCGTTTTTTCAGGGCAAGAAGCAGACTCATTGGTTCTTTGGCGATGCCGCTCTTTTTTCTCGTCTTTTTAGGAACGGGATTTAACGCCGCTTTTAAATTCCCCGACTTGCCTCCTGGAATCGATTATATAGCTTTTCTTGCGCCTGGCATTATTGGAATGGTTTTGCTTTTCAATTCAATTACGAGCGGGCTGTCCGTTATCTGGGATAGACAGTTTGGATTCTTGAAAGAAATAATGGTTACACCAGTCAGCAGGGTTTCTATTGTCTTAGGTAAAACACTGGGAGGAATGACGACATCGCTACTACAAGGAATTTTAATATTGTTGATCGCGATGGGGATTGGTTTCAAGATAACAGGAGTTTTAGGATTTTTGTCCTCCGTAATATGCATGATTCTAATTGCTACTTCATTTGTTTGTTTAGGACTGATATTCGCATCAATAATAAATGACATGCAGGGTTTTCATTTAATAGTGAGTCTTTTCACGTTTCCTATTTTTATCTTATCCTCCGCATTATTTCCATTAGAGCGATTACCTCTCTGGCTAAAATATTTGGGCTATATTAATCCTTTAACTTATGGTGTTGATGGACTGCGGTATTCCCTTATTGGGGTGGCACATTTCTCTTTAACCCTGGACCTGTTCGTTTTGGTATGTTTTTGTACCTTTATGATATGTTTAAGCACTTACATTTTTAGAAGCGTTGAGGTGGACTGAATAAACTAATTAATGGTGAGGCAGGGCATAGCATTGAGATTGATTCAAACCTCTTCGCATTTTTTTGTTAAATTTATCCTATTGGCTTTATCTTGAAGAATTGGAGTAGATAATTAATAGATATGAACGAGCACATAATTCAAACCATAAACCTGACAAAAGAATATGGAAATATCAAGGCAGTGGATAACGTAAGCCTCAGTATAAGAAAAGGAGAGATATTCGGGCTGCTCGGTCCAAATGGTGCGGGCAAAACCACGCTCATCCACATGCTGTGCACGATTTTGAGACCAACCTCTGGAACTGCTTCAATCAACGGATTTGACATAATCAAAGAACCAGACAAGGTAAGGAAATCAATAGGAATTGTTTTTCAAGACCCAAGTTCCGACGACGACCTCACAGCTTATGAAAACATGGAGTTCCACGCCATGATATATGACATTCCCGTGGAAAGAGCGAATATATTAGAGCTTTTGAGGCTGGTTGAGCTTGATGACAGGGCGGACCGTTTTGTCAAGACCTTTTCTGGTGGCATGAAACGGAGGTTAGAGCTCACACGCGGTTTATTGCATCACCCAAAGGTATTGTTTCTGGATGAGCCTACTCTGGGCTTGGATACGCAGACGAGACGCAAAATCTGGGACTATATACGTGAAATAGCGAACGAAAAAGAAATGACGATCATTCTCACAACTCACTACATGGAAGAAGCAGATAGCATTTGTGA
>Ga0114919_10002230_pt1 | contig 15674 bp, 22 predicted proteins | sample BlataG_FD_88682 | JGI IMG/M metagenome (GOLD analysis project Ga0114919, IMG submission 88682) | Deep subsurface microbial communities from Black Sea to uncover new lineages of life (NeLLi) - Black_00105 metaG | ecosystem: Environmental > Aquatic > Marine > Oceanic > Sediment | place: Atlantic... | reverse complement strand
GTGGGTGTGTGTGTGTGGGGGGGGGGGGGGGGGGGGGGGGGGGGGGTTATGTTTTTTATGTTTTTGTGGGTTGTTTAAATAAAAAAAAAAAAGGGAGGAGTGGGGGGGGGGGTGGGGGGGGTGTGGGGGGGGGGGGGGGGGGGGGGGAGTGGAGCAAGTGGTACTGATTGCAATATTATGATGGATGCTTGTAAATTATAACAAAGATGAGAAGTAGGGGTTGCGATAAGGTAGATGTGTTGAGGTGGTGGTCGGCATGTCTCTCTTTTGCCGAAGGTGGTGTCGGCGACCCTATGATGATATGGTCGAATTTTTTGAAAATACAAGGATAGATGATCTGAAGCTGCATTGTGTTGCTTTATACACTATACTGTATTGCAATTTATCGTGCTTTAGATCGAATAAATAGCCACAATCTTCCGACTTACCCTTTTCATACTTCCCAGAAGACTTCTTAATCTTGAGAGAAAGATAGACAATTATTTTTATCCAACTTGTTCTACAACATGGGACATTGTAGTATTAGACTTAGAGCCTCGAAACATGCGACAGGTAAACGTCCAAAACTAGATTTCGAACATGTTTGCTTGGCAGTGGCTTTCTTTGCTCCTTTTTTACTAATCATTTCATGCGTACGCTATCTCCAGGTCGAATACATAGTACAATTAGCTCTAGAATCGGACACAACGTCCAATCCCACTTTGCTATTACTCCCCGACAATCCCGCCGCTGCACCTACATCATCGTCCACGCCTCATCTTCCAAAGGCCCAATCGTCGTTGTGGACAACTATGACTCCTTCACATACAACCTATGCCAATACTTAGGCGATCACAACTGTGAGTATATCGTCTTCACCAATGATGAGAAGACAGTAGACGAAATTGGAGCCATGAAGCCAGGCGGCATTTTAGTCTCCCCTGGCCCAGGCCGCCCAGAAGACAGCGGCATCTCTCTAGAAGTTATAGAAAAACTTGGCCCAGAGGGTGTTCCAATATTTGGAGTATGTATGGGCCACCAGTGCATTGGTCAGGTATTTGGGGGAGACATCGTGAGAGCTCCTGAAGGAGTAATGCATGGTAAAACCAGTCCAGTCTTTCACAATGGAGACAAAACAGGTCTACTCGGTGGCCTGTCTTCTCCATTCTTGGCAGCCAGGTACCATAGTTTGGTTATAGATAAAAACACATGTCCGTCTGATTTAGAAGTAACTGCTTGGTGTGAGGATGGCACAATAATGGGAGTGAGACATAAGAAGTTTAAATGGATACAAGGTGTCCAGTTTCATCCTGAATCTATAATAACTGATAATGGGAAGAGAATAGTGAAGAACTTTGTTGATTATGTTCATCATTATACTCCACAATAGATGTAAATGCTTAGTATACTTTACAGGGTAGCTGCTTGATGGTTCACGTCGCGTTGTCAGCAAACGACATATATCTACAATTGACAAACATGCTTGAGGTCTGTACCAAATCTTAACTCATACACCAAATATTTGTGTACACAATTGCTTACTACTATCGACATCGACATTTCTAGCTATATAAAAATATAAAATATAACAATTGATCAACAATCTACAAAGTAGTGCCCAGTATTGACAGCTTTATATAAACAAAACACATCACCAGGCTTCTTTCCAGCCACCAAATCTCTAGTACCCTCAAACAGCCACATTCTCTTATCATTATTCTTATTCGTATTACTATTGGTACTGCTACTACTACTACTACTATTACTGCCACTACCAACCTGAGGAGAATGCCTACCATTGACCCAATATTTTAGGGTCAAAGCATGTCTCTTCTGCCAATCACGCAACTCCATCGCATGAATCACCAACCCAGCATCTCTGTTTGAAATGCAGCTGGCAACAGGGAGGTGGTTCTCCACTTGATATCTTGGCAGTATGATGCGCCCCAATCTTCCAGTATCAGTAGCAGTGAGAAGTTTCTTGATCAGTTGTTCACATTGCATCTCTGCTAATTGCACTTTCCCATCTACTTGGAGGTGTACTTGAATGTTCACTATTGGAGGAGATGGCTGTGGTGGTCGTGATTGTGGTTTTGTTGATGACAATGGCGATGGAGATTGCTGTTGTTCTTTGTGCTTATTGACGGCTGCTTCTTTTTCTTCTTTGGAAAAGCCATACTCTTCTTGTTGTTTATGCTGCTGCTGCTGATGTTGTTTTTTAATGATTGCATTGTCAATGGGTGAGTTGACAATGCTTGCAAGTTTCAGTCTCTTCGAGCTACTAGAGTTGATCCTGATGCTTTTAGTGGGGGAGGCCTCACCTTGATACTGGCTATCTGGCTGCTCCTGCTGCTGCTGATGTTGTTGTTGAGAATGGTGTATATATCTAGACGGTTGAATTGCGGGACCACTAAGAGGGGGAGGAGGAGGAAGAACATCTATGGGATGTTTTGACGCTTCCAAAGCCCAATCCATTGATTGGTCAACATCAGCATTGCTGAGGAGCATTATCATGTCACCAAGGTCACCCGACACTGCAGACTGCCGGCGGCTGTCCAAGTTGAAAGTACCACTAGGGAACATGGAGGAAGTGTTGAAAATAGATTGATTGGTGATGTTGTGGTCTTTAAATGGGTTTGCCATGGGCGGGGAGTTGTTGGAAAAGCTGGCGGAATTCCTATTCGAAGGCGAGCTCGAGGAGAGGAGATTGGAAGCTGGGGTGGTAGCTCCGCGAGTATTTTTTGTATAGAGATTTGAATTGTCTTGGGTTTGTAAGGATTTGACACATAGAGGGGTGGCAGAGGCTGAGCGGGTGGAATCGGTGCTGGTATAAGAATCAGTTTTGCAATGCAATGAAAAAACGATGGTTTAGCAACAAAAGGTGCATTGACTGAATCAAAGACCTTGGAAACTACTATAGTTGTTATTTAGATGCAAACTAAACGATCAGTCAAAGCCGTAAGAGTGAAAATCATCATAGTATATGCCTCCGTTGGTGTACCGCCTGGCCAGTCCATGCGTGCCCCGCCTGAATCGTCTTGCACCTTAAGATATGTTTTTATTCAAAATTTCTTTTTATACCCATCTATATTGCAAGGTTCTAGCTCTGTAGCAGAAAGAAAAGAAAATTATTCCTTATGTGTAGATGAAATTTGAGAGGGAAAGAAACATACATACAACTCTCTCTCAGACTTTGAATTAATTCAATATTGGAGCCTCCAGCCTCTCATTCCCTCCCTCGATGATCATGAGCGGTGCCATAAAAGCCTTGGCGCTCTCCCCTCATTCAGATCAACAGTGACAATCACTTCTTATTCGATGTTTCACTTGCTAGAAAGTAAACACCACTAAGTTCGTGAAGCCGAAAATATCAGGTTTTTATAGGGAGAAAAAACCCAGTGATTAGATGGATCTGATCAGGATGGCCAACCAGCAGAGGTTTTCTCCATCCCTGGACAACGAAACTTTCCCCCTACGATCAATCAGGTACGCAGATGCAGTATAATTCATATAATCCGTCCGTTTGACCAGTTTCCGCTCATCTTTTCCTCGCCCATCCCTTCCCCCGACCTCAAAAAACAACAGGCAAAGCTCCAGAACCCAGCTACTCTCTCTCATAGACTCAGTTCGCGGCCGTAAAGTCCTTGTCCTAAACCCATCATTTGTCAGCCCCTTGGGACTCATAGCAGAAGCTCTAGTCCTAAAAGAACATGGCGTCGAAATGTTTGCTCTCTTAGAAGATCATCACCACCACCAACAGCAACAGCCATCATCGGCCAACCTTTCATCGGCTTTCATCGACCAACTTGCAGAAAAAGGAGACGGTCACATTCTCTACCTTGTACACTGCTGGCCAGAAACTATTGCATCTGTCATATCTCACATCAAAACACTCCAACAACACTCCTCCTCTTCCCACAACCGCCACAACAACCGCCACACTTTCCATTTCACACTCCTCCTCCTCCCCAGGTCAACATCAACCGCCACCCACATGCTTGAAGCAGCTGGTCTCTCCGCAGACGTCAACATCAAACACCTCCCCTGTCATTGGATTCCCTTGGAAGAAGATATCCTTAGTTTTGAATACGGTCCTTCAATATTCAAACAACTCAGTGCAGACAAGGACCCCACCTGTTTATGGTACATTGCAGATGCCATGATGAATCTTCAGTATCAATATGGTACTATCCCTCATGTCAAGGGTATCGGGCAGTGGGCTAGTGATGTGGCTAGGATATTGTCAAAGATGAGGAGGGAGGCTGGTCTTGATTGTCCTGCTCCTATAGATAGTGGTAATGGTGGTATCGGAGTACAGTCATCCTCATCATCAGTAGGAGGGATAGATACATTAATATTGTTGGATAGATCAATAGATATGATATCTCCAATGTGTGGTCAGTTGACATATGAAGGGCTACTAGATGAAGTGTTTGGTCTGAGCTGTGGTCAGTTGCGACTAGGACAGCATGACCATCATCAACATGGAAGTGAGCATTCCCCCCCACCCACCACGACCACTTCATCTACAACAGCTATGAGTCCAAAGATACATGGATTGAATTCGGGAGATGCAGTTTTTAGAGAAACTCGGGATTTATTCTACATAGGAGCTAGAAAATGGATGAACGAAACACTGAGGACAATCCAACAATTCCGAGACACAGGGATACACGCTGCAGACTTTTCTCAACTGAAAGGTTTTGTGAGTGAACTGAAGGATAAATTTACCAGGATTCCATTGCATACAAATTTAGTAGAGAAGTTGGCTAATGTATTTCAGAAGAGATCTTTTTTGGCTCGACAGAAGATAGAGGCTGAGTTATTGAATCAAATTGATGACTTGGGTGCAATAGAGGATTTAGTGTATGGAGGTGGTAGTGGAGGGGAGGAGAGTATGCTGCATGTACTGCGTCTACTGTGTTTGTACAGCACAATACATGGTGGGATTTCAAAGAGACAGTTCGATCCATTAAAGAGAGATTTACTGAATGCATATGGCCATAGACACCTATTGACACTGGGTGCTCTAGCACATGCAGGACTGCTGGTGAAGAGAGAAAGTAGAAGAGGAACAACAGCTTTTGGGGCTGCTAAATCTGCCTTTAATTTGTTGACGACTGATGATGGTCCTACTGATGGTCCTATTACAAGTGGTGGTACTACAGAAGAACCAACAGACATTCATTACGCATATGCAGGGTATGCACCTCTTAGTGTGAGAGTAGTGCAACAAGCACTGACAAAGGGTGGTTGGACTGCCGCAGGGTCTGCGTTGAGTCTGCTGTCCCCGAATAGATTTGAAATACTGCAAACGACGGATGAAAATGGCTTACCAGTTGAAAAGAAAGACCTTGGCAGCAGCAGTAGTGGTAGTGGTAATATAGGTAGAGACACTGCTACAGGACCTGGTAGTCATAGTAATAATAGTAATGTTGCTAGTCCAATTGATACTGGTAGTAAGAAAAAGAGGAAGGTGGTCATGGTGATGTTCATTGGAGGAGTGACATATGCAGAGATATCAGCGCTGAGGTTCTTAAGTAGGAAGGCATTAGTAGATTGTGATTTTGTAGTGGCTACTACTGGGATGGTTAATGGGTCTACACTGTTGGCTCCATTTTGTGTTGGCAAGTAGGGTTGGAGAGGGGAGGCAGGGTTGGGAGAGAGAACGGGGAGTTGAGAGATGAGTATTGTGAGGGAAAAGTGGATAGCTGGGCTGAATTGGGCGTAATTCAGAGAAAGTTGCAATCATGAGAATCTTAGATCATGCAACCATCGATCCCAGTTCGATAAATAGCGACGGTATTAGGGCATCTGCCAATGGAAGCGATTGTTTAATCACCGATCCAAAGCTAGCTTTGACAGTCGACTCAATTCTAGTTTTGTCTGCTTTCCTACTCTTTACACTCTACCATGTCTGGTATTATAGCTGGCGATGGAACTTGGGGTTGTTCTCTGCCCTTCTTGCTCGCTTCAATGCCGGCTATCATCGACTCGATGCAACCGGACAACACAGTCGTACAATATTTGTCGCCTCTGTCCTTAATGATGCCGCTGCAGGCACCCCCAATGCAGACATGAACCTTGTTGTTCAAGCTACACGCAACCCCATCACTGCTGCCTCCATCCTTGGCACCGGCAATACCGTTGTCGCCACTACACTGATCAATCTTTTGTTAGATTCAACGAAAATGGACAAAATAAGGGCCATTTCAGCTGCTGATCCTCTCACTGGCGACCACAACCTCATGTCACCAGAAGCTTCCCTCATACTAGCTGTAATAGTACTCTTACTAGGCTTCTTCGCCCTAATGCAAAGCCTGAGACTCTTTTGTCATGTCGGTTATTTAGCAAGAGCAGCAGCCTTTGCCATCAGGTGTCCCACCCATCCCTCTCTGCAGGGTTGTGATGCCTTGGAACTTGAAACATCTCTCAACAGCTGTCTATTAAGAGCTCAGACATTCTTTAGTATTGGATTAAGGTGTCTATATGGATTCCTTCCTTGTGTTCTTGGGGTATTTGGAGGCACTGCATTTTTCCTTAGCACCCTCCTCCTTGTCCTTTTGCTCTTCTTCCTTGATCACATTTAAAGAAAGAAATACCCGGTATAAAACAGTACATTTTCAATCGATCAATCCCATACAGCCCATCCATATACAATCAATCCAGACAACACTCCCCCACCAAGGGACATCATAACATATGTATACCCGTGAATAGAATCGGGAAAGACTTCCAATAGTTTTGCAATCTCCGTCACCATGGTTGACACCGTGGTCAAAGACCCCACAAACCCTACCTGCACAGCTGGCAATAACAGGGTTCCCCAGTAACCTAGAGATGATGACGAAGTTCTAGTGAGAGGACACTGTAATGCAAAGGTGGAGATGCACCCTACAAGGTTGGCTCCTAGAGTACCCGCAGGCAGCCAAGCCCACTGACCTGGGAGAGTGTAGTTGAACCGAGATAAATACCATCTAAGAATGCAGCCAAATGGGGCGAATAAGCTGCAAAACCAAGCTGATCGTAGCCATGTGTGTTCAGTTTCAAGAGCTGCTCCCACTGCTAATGCTGCTGTGCAGCTGATGAATAATAATCCTACGAATGCATCTGTTTTATTGGCATGTTGTTGTTCTTTCAAAACTTCATCTGTCGCCATCTCTCTTGCCATATCTTTTGAACTACTACCTGCTCCTACAGCAGTAGTACCGGAACGAGTAGTATTATCACCTCCTTGTCCAATTTCAGCATCATTTTCTCTGTCTATATGTAAAGGAGAACCGTGATGATGTGGTGGAGGGGAGGTAGGAGCAACACTGCCACTATCACTTTTGGTGGGTACCAGACGGGGAATATCAGGTTCTTCGGCCATTAATTCCGTATTTATCCTTGAACCCCCCCTCATTTCTAATTCCTCTCCCTTTCTATAAGCATTAATCTCTTCCTCTCTAAATTCTAGTCGCGATTTCAATACATCTTCCTTTTGCCCAGAAGGAAGGAGCCATCTATCTACATACAGCGCTACGTGTGTTCCCACTGTAAACGAGGCAACAGAGGCATATAACCCTACTACCAGCATGAACACTGCTTCCAACCACTTATTAGCTGATATAGCTGGGACCATTACCTGGAGCATCCAAGAGGCAAAGGTGGTGAGGCAGCCACAATAGCCTGTTCTTATGCCAGTTTGAAGTTCAGTGTTGAATTGCCAGGGATGTTTGGAGGGGAAGATGGCTAGAGATTTGTCCGTATCTAGGTTTAAAGAGGTGGTGGGGGCAAACATGCCTATGATGAAGCTGCCCATCGTGTTGCTGACAAAATCTCTGAAATAGGTGTTGCCTATTTTTGGGAGGAGAAAAGAGAGGAGGGGATGTTGGGTCGGTGAATTGAAATTGGATGTTGGAAGGGAAAGATTGCGTTCATAGGGTGTGCTTTCGAAACAAACCTTCGAAACATGGCCCCCATGATCCATCACAACCTAATAGAGTGAACTTATCCAGCATCACCCTTGTAAATACCCCTAATTGTGCAAATAAAGAGAGGTAAACAAATAGTTTCGTCAGTTTTAAATAGTTAAACCGTTCCATGTTGACAGCTATTGTCTAGAACGTAACAAAAGAGAGATAGAAATGCAACAGGCATGCAACGATTCCCTTTATTAATCCGATCTAGGCTCTGCACCACCATCACCATCATTCATCCACCGCTCCGTTTCCTTCATTGTCCCACCTCCCGACCACCACCCCTTTTCAATCATCTCAACTCTATGTTGCTTATAACTCCTCCACTGCAGCATCTTGAATAGATGATACGAAGAAGATGCTCCTCCTAGTGCAGCCAGCATTGTTGACCCAGGTCCTAGTAGTGCATTACTACCAGCTCTATAGCTCATTGCACCTGTACGATTTGTGAAAGAGAAAGAGAGAGGGAGATGGTAGCTTGTTGTCTTACTGCTCAATATGTCCCTACATTCATTATCATTTATAACACACCTGTGAATAGCACAGAAGCAATCATACAAGATTGATGAGCTAACTCGTGATCACCTCTCTCTTTATTATTATGTTCAATCACCCAACCACCTAGGCCAAACACAGTGGCCATGGTAAGACCTGCCACTGCTCCTGCTGTTTTGAATCCCGCTCCTGGATAATGAGTGGTGCTGCGGGATATCCACGATGAAGCTCCTCCTACTGCAGTGACTGCTGCCATCAAGTATGCTAGGTCTGGAGAGTCTTTGGGATGGCGGAGAGCGAGAGGAGAGGAGGGAGAGGAGGACATGTGAATGTAATGTTGGTGGGTGATCCTTTGGGTTTAAGGAATTGGAGGTACAGAGTGTAGTGAAATACATGTATATACATGTGCGGAAGTGAATAGTGTGTTGGAATGGGCACAGTGCGAGTCCAAGGAAAGGGAGAAATTGAAAACAGTTCTGGCAACTTCCTTATCTTTCTGTCACAGTGGTGTGTCGTGAGATGTGATGAGGAAGGAGGAGTGGGAAATGATGAAATATGGTACACCCATCTATTTGTGATGTTGTGAATGTTACTTTTGGCTTCTAGGACACTGGAAAGATAGCATTCACGACACCTAGTTGATAACGTTGAGGCATTGAGTGAGAAAAGTATGACAATCGAAATTATTAACAAAGTTCCCGCACAGCTCCCAGAGTTTTCAAACTCGGGCAAGCACATTACAAATGCCAATAGTCTGCTAATGGAGGATAATGAGAGTGAGCCCAACCCAACCAATGAAGACGTGGCGACCATAGACACAATTTCGACTTCCAATGTCTCACACATTCGTGCTGAAAAGAATTTCTGCAAGAAAGGAGAGGTGAGTTAGCGTATCACCACAATTAGTCAATTGCTTGGTCTGTATACGTATTAATTGCCACTTTGGACACTCATTCTCCCACCCACCCCCCCCACGTTGGACCGTCTTCCACCGCCCATTTCTCACCCCCAACATCCTCCACATCTACAGGCTCCATGTGCAATACTAGTCCCTAGAAAATACCTCCTCAAAGAAGGATCCACCCTAAATTATGGCATCAAGGTAGGCAAACAACTTGGAGCAGGCATGCAAGCCCGTGTCTTTGAACTTGTCTTCACCGACGGCACCCCTACGGGCAGAGTGGTAAAAATAGCACACACCGACACCAAACATGCGATGATCAATGCCATCTGGATCTCCATGGAAAGAGAATGGGAAATAGGCACCCAACTCCGAGCCGCTCTTCAGGAGCCTACCGGTCGTCTCCCTGGCTTCATGTCTGTTGAAGATTGCCTGGTTCAATTTGTCGATACCAAAGGGAAGAGAGCCCGTTTTGGTGGCATGATTTTAGAGAAACTCAATGGATGGGAAGTATACAAACGAGTAGATACACCCACATTTCACAATATACATTACGTCAGGGAGATGCTGTTTCAGGTTTTCCAGGCATTAGATAGATCTCAGCAGAAACTGGGGTTTGATCACGCTGATTTGGGGATGAGGAATATTATGGAACACTACCCCCTTACTTGGGAGGATGTTCAGCAGAGAAAGGAAAAACAAGGGGACGGTATTGTTGGTCAACAACAAATGCAGCAACAACAATGTGCAGTATGTGGTCCTACTGATCCCTTTGCTACCACTCCTTTCTCCCAACAATCACAACCTTCAACAAAATCAGCATGCGCCCCAGTAGCCCCTCGTATAGGCTGGTCTACCACTGACGATGGGAGCAAAACCCCGCTAGGTCCAAACATAGAGTTTAAAATAATAGACTACGGAGTGGCTAGATTTGATGAAGTATTAGCGCAAACAGCAGGAGGGTTTCAAAGCAGAGAGACATACGCCAAGCTGAAGAGAATGTTTGCTGGAAGTCACGTCACGTTTGCCAGTCCTGGGAAGAAGGGAGCTCAGATTAAAATGGAAACTTCAGGTGGAGAGCCAGTTGCAAAGAAACGGTGGTATTTGCTACCTACTGGGCTAAGAAATAGGTTTAGAATCAGATCAATTCCAGGTGATACTGGTACAACGGGTACTACTACAGGTCTGGATAGGCCCAGTAATGGGCCTCCTACTCCAACCAGTGGTCCGTCTACTCCTGGTAGTATGTTGCATGAAGAGATGTCTGGAGACTTTCCTATTAGATTACAGAGTATGGGATTCATGGATGAAACAGCGAGATCTCAAATGATGTCTGGCCTGCAGAGTATCAGAGATGACTATGGTGGTGGTAATGGTGATGGTGGCGCTGGTACTAATAACAACAATACTAATGGTCAAGTTGAAGGAATGAATACATGGGCTACTGGTAATGGTGTTGAAGGCCGTGTGTCTGTTGAGATGTGCCCCAATGAGTCTGGAGATCCAACAGTACCACAGACCACTATTGGAGCAGGTCTGGTTGAGAGAATGTACCGTTCATTCTGGAACAGAAAAGGTGATGTATTCCACCTCTTATTAAACATGGCCATTGTGCTGGATAACAGAGTATGGCCATGTAGAGACAGAAACGATGTGCTGCTGTTTGTATCACTTGTACACCACGTGACGGGGGTGAAAATGAAGGCTCATTTTACCAATGAAAATAATCCTGAAACTAAGTGTTTTCTTGGACGGTACAGTAGGATTGATAGGGGGCAGCTTAGCAATGCAGAGGAGATTCAACATAAGCATTTACAGAAGCTGATGGGGTTGAGAAAGAGCTGGAGAACGTGGTTTAGGAGGATGCACATAAGATGGAGGGGGCACATGAAACCGTTCAATAGTGGATTGACTGCAGCGGAGGCATTGGTGGCTCCGTTTTTTAAGATGCATAGTAGGCTTGCCGATGTAGATGGGGAGCCACAGGTGGTGGATGTGTTTGGGCATAGAGATGGGTTTGCTGAGATAAAGAGTGTGTGTGTGGAGACGGCATTTCCAAGATGTGCGGTGATGGGGTGAGGGGCCCCTCCCGGGAGTAACAAACATGTTGGTTTTTTGACACTTCTTTTCTGGAAGCTAGCATTGCTGTTGCATATCTTAGCATTAATTTGAGAATTTTAAAGATGCAGTAACGCTATGCATAGTCTCAATAGACGTGTTTTAATAGTTCAACAAAAAGGATTGTTACAATCGGCTCTGTATCCGATCAAACCACGAATGTCAACGTATCAAACGCTACGAGCACACTCTAGTCGTCGATCAGATACTACAGAAACTGTACCAAACAAAAATGCTATCATTAGCCAACATTCACCAATACAGTTCTCAACGCGATCGACCACAACCACCCTCCAAGCTTCCACTTCTACCACCCTCTTCCTCACCATCGACATCAACTCCCCTATCAGTCTCCACCTATTAGCCCCAATAGACTCATCCACTCACAGTTGGGTCCTTCATCATGTCTCTCCCGACTTTCAACAACATGTAGCAGGTCAAATACTTTCAAACACTCCCATTATTCTCTCCCTTTGTGGCTGGGCCCTCTGCTTCACATCCCTATCACTCCTCCCTTTTATACAACACCAATACCAGCAGCAGCAGCTGTCTAGAGAAGAATCCAGTACACATGCATCTACCACTAGCTATAATAATAATAATATCCTAACAGCACTATCAATAACAGCAGCTACTTTCTTCCTCACAGCCAACCCACTATCCCACGGTGGAGACAACCCCCTGGTGGATACACTGAAACATCTCTTCCAAAGACAACGCCCTCCTTCTCCCCTCTTCCACCACCATACGTATAGCTTCCCCAGTGGGCACACTGTCAATGCGACAATAGTATCTGGAATTCTCCTCACCATCCTCCTTCCCCTTACTTACTGTCATATGTGAGTAGTAGTAATTCCAGTGGAAATGACAATAGTAGTAATGAACAACTACAACGGCAGGCATTTCAATTATTATGGTTGGGATTAGTTGTTACTACAGCTAGTGAAAGAGTGCTTGCTGATGCTCATTGGTTAGACTGATGTAATGGCAGGTGCTTGTCTTGGTGTAGCTGTCACGTCGGCAGTTGCTCTGCTTATTGACTATCAACTCAAAGTGACAAGACAGAAAGAATAATTAAATTCAAATTTTGAAATATATTTGTAAGTACTGCTGTAGACAATAGTTACAAAATGAAATGGAGTTAGATTGGTCTACAAAGTCTAAGAATGCTTGTAAGGAAGCCCAGTAATAACACTCATTGGAGTCGCACCAGTTGAAAACTGCATAGTTGCCACACCACCACCGTCACCGGCTGTCTTTTGAATGAAGTCTTCATACATTTGACTATGTCTAGCTGGCGTTCCTTCCACATACAACTTCAACACCTTACCTGCACCATTTGGCTGCTTTTCAAGCAATTCTTGTGGAATGGCATGCAGAGGATTATTCTCTAAATATAATTCCTGCAGACTCTCACATGCAGCCAACTGGGCAGGAATAGACTGCAATTGATTGTCACTGAGCCACAGTTTCTGTAGACCAGTGAGTTGGCTTATGTGTGGAGATACCGACTGAATTCCGCAGTCATACGCCCATACTTCTTTCAATGCCACCATATCTCCGACAGCAGCAGGTAGTTCTGTGAGATTTGGGTTTTGATACAGACTCAGCCTGCCACATTCAGTCAATTGACCCATTTTGCATGGAAGGGAAGTGAGCTTATTTGAATGTAAACTGAGAGCTTCTAGATGAACTAAATTTCCAATTGAATCTGGTAGAGCATGAAGCTCATTAATGTGTGCACTCAAACGTACGAGACCTTTAATATTGCCTATAGTATCGGGTAAATGTGTCAATTTGTTTGCGTTCAAGCTCAACCACGTCAAAGCAGTGCAATGACCTATACTAGGTGAAAGTTCCTTTAAATCATTGGAATGTAGTGATAACCTATCAAGCATGGTCAAATGGCCAATGGTGTCAGGTATGACATCCAGCTTACAACTATGGAGGTCCAGCCTCTTCAAGGCAGTCAGCTGACCAATGCTTGATGGTAATGATGCCAGTTGGTTGCACTCTGATAAATCTAGCCATTCTAGTTTTGTGAGCATGCCAATATCATTGGGTACTGATTTGATGGGGTTAAGATTGAGCCAGATTTGGATGAGGGAGGTGAGGTGGAAGATGGGGGCAGGGATGTGCGTGATGATGTTGTTGTTGAAGAGGAGGGTGGAGAGGGAGGAGAGGTTGGTGGTGGAGGGGGGGAGGTCAAAGAGAGCATTTTGGGTGAGGCTGAGTTTCTGGAGATGGGATAGACCTCCAATAGAATTGGGAAGGTCTAGGAGACCAGTTTCGGATAAGAAACTGTGGATGGTTGGGAGGGAAGAGGGAGGAGGAGGTGTGAGCGGGGAGAGACCGGTGTGGAGAAAGAACCCAAACCCCGAACGGTTCAATAAACCACGTACAGATCAAAGATGTGTCCTTCATCGTCGACCTTGATACGCCTAGAAGATTTCAATTTTTCCTTGTTTCCCCACTCGAAAGATAGAGAACTTGTTGGATTAGTATCTCGTAGTTGAGCGAGTATTTGTAGTTCTGCTTCCATTGACCGTAACCTCTAATGCTCATAGACAAATAAAATCAAATCAAATCTATTATTACAGCTTTTCCCAATAATTCATAAATAACCTTCCCTCCTGCCCGATGATCACGGTGAGTCCATCCTCATTCATGATCCATCCTCATCCTTCTGTGCAACAACAGCAGTCAGGAATACCAGCTCGTCTATAAACTCTACATTCTCTTCATCCACATACTTACCCTCCAATTCCTCCACTCCACATTTCAACTCTTCATCCGTACAATGTGAAAAGGTAGACCAAAACCTATTTCGAACCATTTCAAACCATGTTTCCTTCTTCAATATCGCTTCATACATTCTCAGAGTCGCCTTGACCCCATGCAGCCCTGCTACCTTCATCTCTTCTACCACATCCTTCCAGTCAGGCTGGTTGGCAGCCCATATCTCCTTGGCCTTTTTAAAGAGTGGATATTGAGGGTACTGTGGTCGAGTGATGATGGTGATAATGGCTCCTGGGGGAAGATGAGCTGCCGTTCCTCGGAACATTTCAATTCTTTGATTCTTTGGTATATGATGGATAACCTCTTTTAAGAGGACTCTGTGGCATATATGGAGTGAATATGTAGACTGTGTTGAGAGGGAGAAGGAAACTGCATCCATGAGTACTGGTTCTACATTGGGGTGTTGACTAGCTTTTTGGAGCATGGCGGCACTGCTGTCGACACAAAATGCAGGAGGGGAGGGGATGTTGGCGGCTTCTACAAGTGCTTGGGTGAAGTTGCCTGTTCCGCCACCTAGATCTGCTATTCTATATGTCTATGTGTGAGAAAAAGGAGAATGGAGGGTGAGAAGACATGCACAGATGGGTGGGTGGGTGGAGAATATTGTTGGTGTCGTTGGGGCAGAATAACGTACCGATGGTTGGGTGGGATTGATGGCAAACTCTTCCAACAAGGCTTTAATGATAAATGATCGGTATTCAGACGAATTGTAGAAGAATGCGCTCTCATAATTGCTCGCTACTTCAGAATAGTGATCGGTGGATTGTGTCATCTTTTAGACTCTGGCGGGAATCACCCTTTGGGGAGATGCATTGGTTAATTTGAAGATCAAAGATGTCAATCACAGTGATTTAAAATGATAAAACTAAACAGATTTGGCACATTCAAGACTTTGTGCAAGTTGTTGAAAGCCCCTTCAGAATATAGACGAGCCCCATGAAATAATAAACGGTATTTTAATCAATAATTTACGCACCAATGTGTCTATAAATCGGATAAAAACATGCAATAGCCTCCAATCACTGCACAAATTTCAGATTAAGATTCAAGCTCATTCCACTTGCTAGCGATAAACTTTAGCGATACGACGACTTTAGCACATGTATGAACCTAAAGGAAAATATCATAGAGGTAACACCCAACAAAGCAACAAACACTTGCCCATCTGGGTGATCACTCCACCGATGCCAGGCAATCAACCCTAACCTCCCTTCTCCTCCTCCTCCTCCATTTTCTTCTTCGCAGACCATGATGATGCTGGTCCATCATCAGATGCAGCAGCTGTCAAGGGAGCTTTCATTAAAGACTGTAAGTCTGGTCCATTCAGAGAAGAAACCCTAAATTTTTCCCTCCCCCTCTCTCCCTCTCTACATTTTAGCTCCCCCCTCCCACCTCCCCCTCCCCCCCCCCCCCCCCTCCTC
>Ga0114919_10002229_pt1 | contig 15676 bp, 16 predicted proteins | sample BlataG_FD_88682 | JGI IMG/M metagenome (GOLD analysis project Ga0114919, IMG submission 88682) | Deep subsurface microbial communities from Black Sea to uncover new lineages of life (NeLLi) - Black_00105 metaG | ecosystem: Environmental > Aquatic > Marine > Oceanic > Sediment | place: Atlantic... | reverse complement strand
TTTCGCAAGTAAGCTCTTTGTACTCATGCTTTGCATGCCAGGTCTGGGCCAGGGGTCTGGGCCAGGGGCATAACCAAAAAAAAAGATACCCATACCCACCAATAAGCTTGAAAATCAATAGGTTAGGTTTAACTATGGCGTGACCGTGTCTGGTATGTATAATCTCTGCTCGGCGAGAAGAAATCCCCGAACCCTTGAGCAAATGCAACTCATCGGTGGTGATTGAGTAAAACGGATCTCTCTTTTTCAACGATGTGGCTTGAGTATCGGTTGCGCCCCTCAGTCATGGTTCCGTCTCAAGGCGGAGCCATTGGAAAGGGCTTGACAGGCTGTTGCCCAAACGGAAATCCCTTTGAGCGGTCATTAAAACGTTTTTTGCTAACAAATCTTGGCGAAGCGGAAGATAAGCGATGTCAACTGTCTGAGCCCTAAAGGCGAGTTTTGACATCGCCTGGAGGGAGCCTTAGATTTGTCAAGAAACGTTTTAGACCAAGAGAAAAGGGATTTTGGCAACAGCCCGTTGACGAGTGACATTTCTGAAGTGTTCTGTTTCCGGTTGCATTTTGGCTACTATTGGTTTTACAATTGTATAGTACTGTTATGGGGAAGAGAAACACTTTGAGCAATGGCAAGCCAGTAATTAGGCCGAGGAGGGGAAAAGGGGAACCGCTCCTTGGTCCAGACGCTATTTTGGTCGCCATTCCATCGGATCTTATGTTTATGGTTGATCTCACCCATGCTGAGAGAGTTGTCCCGAGAAGCCTGAGCCCCTTCAAGCTCTTTATAGCCAAAAGAGGGAAGAATTCTCCCCTAGCGCTGGCAGGCCCTCTCTTAGGTGCACCCCAAGGGGTGATGGTCATGGAAAAACTCATAGCCTTAGGTGCAAAGAGGCTCTGGGTATTAGGATGGTGTGGTTCTTTACAGCCACATCTTCTCATAGGTGACATAGTGATCCCCACTAGCGCTCTCTGCGAAGAAGGTACCTCTGCACACTATTCTGTGGACGGAGAAAAAAAACAGACAAGTGCTCTTCTCAACAAGCGGCTGGAAGATGCCCTGGTAAAAGCCGCCCTCCCTTTCAAAAAGGGGCCGGTTTGGACAACGGATGCCATTTACCGGGAAACAGAGAAAAAGGTTCTAGCCTATGGAAAAAGAGGTTTGCTGGCCGTTGAGATGGAAATGTCTGCGCTTATTACCGTTGCTGCCTATCGTTCAGTAGAGATTGCAGGTTTGCTGCTTGTATCGGATGAACTCTTTTCTCTGGACTGGCATGATGGGGTTGGATCTCAAACCTTAAAAAAGGTATGCAGAGATGCTGGTCACCTACTCCTCGATTTGTGTATGGATAGCGGGTGAGCCTTCGCCTTTTTTGGGATATGGCCTTTCGAAAGCCCGCCTTTCCAATGGATCCCCGCTGTGGGGTGAACGGATAGAAGGGGAGTTCATTAGAAAACTATGAAGGAAACAGAAGATATAGAAATCGAATTAGCTTCATTGAGGGAGCAGATAAACTTTCACAACTATCGGTACTATATCCTGGATGACCCTGAGATATCAGACGCCGAGTATGATCGCCTCTTCCGAAGGCTTCTTGACATAGAAGAGAGACATCCAGAGTTGGTTGTTCCGGAATCCCCGAGCCAACGGGTAGGAGCGCCTGTTGAGGGTGGTTTTAAGCCTTTCAAACATAGTACTCCGATGCTCAGCCTGGAAAATGGTTTCTCAGATAAGGAGGTTAAGGATTTTGAGGACAGGATCAAACGTCTCCTAAAATCTTCAGAGCCTATCAGCTACACTGTAGAACCAAAAATGGACGGCCTTGCTGTTGAACTTGTTTATGAAAGAGGTATCCTTAGAGCTGGCGCAACAAGGGGAGATGGTTATACTGGAGAAGATATAACCTCCAACATCAAGACGATTCGATCCATACCATTACGGCTTTTCCCACCTCAAGATGGCCGAGATCTTTCTGAACGTATAGCGGTGCGGGGTGAGGTCTACATGGAAAAAAAGGCCTTTCAGCGGCTGAATAAGGAAAGAGAGAGAAGAGGCGAACCTGCTTTTGCCAATCCGCGGAATGCTGCTGCCGGTTCTGTCAGGCAACTGGATCCGGGGATAACAGCCCAACGGCCCTTGCTCTTCTTTTCTTACGGAATCGGAGAGGTAGCAGGATGGGACTTTAACTCGCAGATTGAATTGCTAACCACCCTGAATGCCTGGGGGCTCAGAGTGAATACCCGGTACATCAAAAAATGTGAGGATAGTGACGAAGCTATTGCTCATTGCCACTATCTAGAGGGCATCGAACATGACCTCCCCTACGAAATCGACGGCGCTGTCATTAAAGTGAACACCATTAATCTCCAAAAGACTCTGGGAGAAAAGTCAAGAAGTCCTCGCTGGGCCCTGGCCTATAAGTTTGAACCAACCCAATCGACTACCAAGATTGTAAAAATTGATGTTCAAGTTGGAAGAACTGGTGCCCTGACACCGGTTGCGCATTTAAAACCGGTAGAGGTGGGTGGGGTAACGGTGAGCAGGGCAACCCTCCATAACCAGGAAGAGATTGAGAGAAAAGACATCAGGGAAGGTGATACTGTTATTGTTCAAAGGGCTGGGGATGTTATCCCTGAAGTGGTTAAGGTCGTAACATCAAAGAGGAGTGGAAGAGAGAAACCATTCGTCATGCCTGACCGATGCCCTGTGTGTGGATCCGAGCTTATATCTCGAGACACTGAAGTGATTCTCAGGTGCAGCAACCCCGCATGCCCAGCCCAGGTAAATAGAGGAATAAAGCACTTTGTATCAAAAAAGGCAATGGATATAGATGGACTCGGGAATAAGTTGGTGGATCAGCTGATTGACAAAGGCCTGATAAAAGATGCCTCCGATATCTATCATCTCCGTATTGAAGACCTGCTCCCCCTGGAAAAGGTGGCTGAAAAATTGGCCACCAACATCCTCGATGCTGTCAACCGCAGCAAAAGCACTACCCTACCGAAGTTAATTTACTCCCTCGGCATTCGCCATGTAGGTGAACACGTGGCCAGGGTTCTTGCCAAAGAGTTCCGGAACTTTGAAAACCTGCGGCGGGCGAGTTCAGAAGAGTTGGTCTCTATTGGGGAGATAGGACCGGAGATAGCTGACAGCATTGTCTCTTACTTTTCCAACGAAGAGAACCTTTCCCTCATAAATCGTCTCTTTGCAGCTGGGATAACGATTGAAGAAATACCTTTCGAAGAGGTGCCTCTGAGAGGATACCCCTTTTCCGGAAAGTCATTGGTTCTAACAGGGACTCTATCAACCCTAACACGCCCAGAGGCCAAAAAACTGATTCTGGAAAGGGGCGGAAAGGTTGTAACATCACTCAGCAGTAAAACCGATTTTCTGGTGGTAGGCGCATCACCAGGATCCAAACTTGCCAAGGCAGCAGATCTGGGTGTTCGTATCTTGAGTGAAGAGGAGTTTTTGAGTATGTTACGTGAGGAAACTTAAGATGGATACTATCAGGGCTCATCTCATCATTGAAGGAAGGGTTCAGGGTGTCTTTTTTAGAGACTCGACAAGAAGGGAAGCGATTGAGTTGGGCCTTAAAGGGTGGGTAAAAAACCGGTTTGACGGAAGCGTTGAAGTCGTTGCTGAAGGGCCCAAGGAAAAGGTTGAAACATTAATAGCATGGTGCCATCATGGCCCTCCAATAGCCAGGGTAACAAGGGTCCATGAAATCAAGGAAGATTATACTGGGGAGTTTGACTCATTCAGGGTAACATTCTAACAAGAAAGGAATTCTTTGATGAATAGAAGATTCTATATCCTCCTGAGCACAGTTTTTCTGCTTCTCCTTGTGTTTCCTGCTGGATGTGCAACAGGCCCCTCATTGTTTTCACGGGCACTGTCAGATAATAATTGGCCAAAAAAACGGGTCATGGTAATGCCTGTAATAAATCTCGGGCTAGCTTCAGATGAATTAGTTGATGCGGTGAGCGAGGAGGGCAGTACCATTTTGCAAGAAAGTGGATTCTTTATTGTTTACCAGCACAATAAAACGACACAGTCTTATTCCCTTCAGGTTGGTAAGCCAGTTGATCCAGAGTTAGTAAGAGTTTCCCAGGAGAGGGGCATAAATGCTCTTATCTTTGAAACGATAAACCCCATTGAAGTCGATCTGGTCAGAAAGGGGATATGGCCGTTTAGGAAAAGAGCTCAAAGATTCACTGTATCAGTGAATATAAACATAGTGGGTGTCAATACCGGCACTGTAATCCTTGGTGAGGATATTGCCAAAGAGGTTACCTTTTCAGGTGAGGAGATTAAAACAGAGACAGAAGAAACCCCTTATGCAGAAAAAAAGAGAAGGGCTTTTAAAGAATGTTTGCCAGAAATCATCAAGAAAGCAGCAAAGGCTACCACCCGTTCGCTGAATCAGCAGGTGTGGACAGGGAGAATCGTTTCTCTGGATCAGCAAGGAATCATGGTCAATGCCGGCCGCGATGTAGGGCTTAGGCCAGGCGTTGTTCTTGAGGTCTTCTGCACGGGTGAATGCATTACCTCGTGCACCGGACAAACCTATGAGTTACCGGGCGTGAAGGTGGGGGAAATAAAAATCGTTGTGTTAAAGACACGTCATTCCTTTGCTGAAGCGATTAAGGGCAATAGTTTCAAACCAGGCCAGATAATAAGAGTTAAGGACTAAGAGGAGAGCACCTCACGGGGCCACGACAGAATTTCAACTAAAAATGGGGTTGATTCGAAATAGCTTTATGAAAATCAAGATTATTGTAAGAATTCATCAGGGGTTAAGACAGTCCCAGGGAAAACATTCTCGAAGTGAATCTTATCCCAGGTAACCATTGTTGAAATGAAAGGCAGGTCTTTTTGTGCCACAGCCACTACTAAGGCATCACCGAGGGAGACCCTATTCTTTAGCAGATCAAAAATCTCCTTAATAGCAATATTCGGAAAGCCTGTTTCAAGATCAGGAGCAGGCAATACGGTTACTTGGTATTTGTCTCGAAAGTAGAACCATAGTTCGGTCAGCTGCTTTTCATTGAGATTGAATGAGAGGATTCCACAAAGCTCCAATAGGTTGACAATGGTGGTAAAGCCGGTTTGCCGTTTGCCTATATAATTGAGAAATGCTCTGTTATTTCCGTAAGCAACGTCCCTTTTGTATCGGAGGTCGATAACAAAGACATTTGTATCGACCAAAACTAACCCCTCTTTCGGATCCACGCGGTAGCCTCCCTCCATCCATTGAATTTAGGCTCTGTCTTTTGAAGACTCTCCTCAATATCCCTCCATGCTTCATCAAAAGACCTTAGTTGCTTTAAGGGTTTTTTGTCTTCGATTTTTGGTGGAGCAATGATAGCTACCGGCTTCCCTCGGTAAGTAACCGTCATTTGTTCGCCCGACCTGACCTTTCTGATGACTTCCCCCGTCTTCAGTTTCAATTGCTTCGCCGTTATTATACCCATAAAACTGCTCCTAAGTAGTTACTTGGCTTCCATAGTAATCACTTCATTTTCACATGTCAAGCATAATTTGCAACTGACCAGGATGGGGTCTGGCCAAGTCATTTTTGTCGGCAAAGCATCTGGAAATTGCCTAGTCGAAGGTAGCGCATGTAAGGAAGTCGATGACAAAGAGAGGTCAGCTTACACGTGTGGGCCACGGAAGTGTTCTGTGTGGGATAAATGTATCACTGCCTCCACCGGGCAAACCTATGCTTTGCCCGGCCAGAAAGTGGCAGAAATCAAAATTGTTACCCTGAAAACACGCTACTCCCTTGCCGAACCAGTTAAAGGAGATGGCTTTAAGATAAGGCAGATCGTGAGGGTGAAGGATTAGGAGGAGAGCATCTCCCTGGCATGGGCGAGGGTCTTCTCAGATATCGTTTTGCCACCAAGAAGCCTGGCAATCTCATTGACCCTGCCTTCCCTATTTAGCGAGCTTATGAGAGTGCGGGTCCTGCCTTTACTAACCCTCTTCTCAACCAAAAAATGTTTCTCGCCGGAGCATGCTATCTGAGGTAGGTGCGTGATGCATAAAATCTGATGGTACTGGGCAAGGGAGCGCAGTTTTTCACCAATGATAGCAGCTGTAGCTCCCGCAATGCCAGCATCAATCTCATCAAACACAAGGGTTTCAACTAAACCGGATCGCGCCAATATAGTCTTGAGGGCAAGCATGATCCTGGATAGTTCTCCACCAGAGGCAATCTTGGCCAATGGTCTCAAATCCTCACCTACATTCGGTGATATCAGGAATTCCACAACATCGATACCGTCGGCGCTGATAGCAGAATCAACTATGTCTGCCAAATGAGTACCACCGACTGATGAAATAGAGCTAAATCCAATGTTAAATCTGGTCCCGGCCATACCTAATTGATCGAGTTCCTCTAATACCCTCTTTTCCAGTGTCTCTGCTATTTCACGTCTCTTTTGAGAGAGGCTGGTGGCCATTCTCATTAACCCCTCTCGTTTTTCCTCAAGCTCGGTCTCACCCCTTTTGAGTTCCTCCTGCTTCTGAGCCAGTTGATACCTCTTTTGAGAGAGCTCTTCCTTGAAAAAGAGTATCTCTTCTATAGATGAACCATACTTCTTTTTCAATCGCCTGATGAGTTGCAATCTCTCCTCGATTGCTTCTAGCCTTTTGGGATCAACCCTGAGCTTAGCGTAAAAATTCCGTAGCTCCAAGGCCAAATCCTCCACCTGAAGCTCAACTGACTCCAACTCTCTCTTAAAATGATCCAGATTGGAGTCCATGCTAACGCCCTTGTCCATTTCTTTGGTGAGAAGGCTCAAGACAGATAAGACAGATTCATCCTTTTCATAGAGGGTGTGATAGCCTCTAAACACTATATCCATTAAGGTCTCGGCATGCATAAGCCGGCTCCGCTCCTCCTCGAGCCCTATATCCTCACCGGGAACGAGCTTTACCTCTTCAATCTCCTGGATCTGAAATTGTGTAAGTTCCCGTTTTTCCTCTTCTTTTTGTAAATCGTCCCGTAGTTTTTGTAACGTTTCCTTATGAGCGTAATAGTCCCGGTAGAGACGAGTAAATGTAAGCCTCTGTTTTGTTAGGTCACCAAAATCATCCAGGATAAAAAGATGGTTGTCGGGCCTTAGTAAAACCTGATGCTCGTTTTGCCCCGAGACACTTATCAGATGGAGCCCTAGTTGGGAAAGCATGTGGAGTGTGGCCAGAGAGCCATTGATCCTTACCCTGCTCTTGCCCTCCTTAGAGATGGTCCTCTTTATCAACACTTCTCCATCAAATGGTATGTCCATATCGGCCAATATTCTGGAAAGAGGAGATTCTGCAGGAACCTGAAACAGGGCCTCAACCACTGCCCTGTCGGCACCAGTTCTGATAAGATCAGGGGATGCTCGTCCCCCGACGATGAGATTAACGGCATTGATGATAATTGATTTTCCTGCGCCAGTCTCTCCAGAGAGTATATTTGATCCTCCTGAAAAGCTGATAGACAGAGCGTCTATAATTGCAAAATCATTGATAGCAAGGTGAGTCAGCATGGATCAGATCTGCCCCCAGGTTACCTTGACTACTTCCTGATGGGTTGTGTCACCGTTGAGCATCTTTTTGATGGCATTTTCCCTGAGCGTAACCATATCTTCCTTACAGGCGGTCTCCCTGATCATATCGGCATTTCCCTTCTCGGCAATCAAATCCTTGATTGTCTCTGTAACCGGTAGGGCTTCAAAAATACCGAACCTTCCCAAGTAACCGGTCCCCCTGCATCTAACACAACCCCTACCCCTGGTTAGCTCAATCATCCCTTCTTTTCCGGTCTCGATTCCCATAGCCATAAGCTCTTCGCTGCTGATTTCAAAGGTCTCGGTGCAGTAAGGGCAAATCTTGCGGAGGAGTCGCTGGGCCAAAACACCAATGAGGTTAGAGTGGATAAGAAAACGGGGAACACCAAGGTCCACCAAACGGTTAATGCTCAGAGGAGCATCTTTGGTATGGAGGGTTGAAAGCACCAGATGCCCGGTCAGAGATGCCTGAATAGCATTCTGCGCCGTCTCCAGATCTCTCATCTCCCCAATCATAATTATGTCAGGGTCCTGCCGTAGGATATTCCTCAAAATACTTCCGAATGTAATACCCACTGCCGGCTGCACAGCTATCTGGTTAAAATCCTCATACACCATCTCAATGGGATCTTCCACAGTGGTGATGTTTCTCTCCCCTGTAGATAGATACCTCAAGGTGGAATACAGGGTGGTTGATTTACCGCTGCCAGTAGGACCACATACCAAGACAAGGCCATAAGGAAGACTAATAAACTGCTGGTATCGCACCTGGTCCAGTGATGTCATGCCGAGCTGGCTGATATCCCGGAACAGGATATCCGGATCCAGTATACGCAAAACGGCTTTCTCACCAAAGGCTGTTGGTACTGTTGAAACCCTGATCTCCGCCTCAAGTCCTTGGCCCCTGTCAATCTTTATCCTCCCATCCTGGGGACGTCTCTTTTCCGTCATATCAAGGCGCGAGAGGTTCTTGATTCTAGAAATAAGAGCCCCATGAAGGCTTTTTGGCAATTCGTAGATGGAATGTAAGATCCCATCAATACGAAGCCTGACCAAAGTAGTATTTCTCTTAGGCTCAATATGAATGTCACTGGCCCTCTGATCAAAGGCGTAATTAAAGAGGTGGTCAACGGCATTTACAATGTGGCGATCATCTGAGGGGAGATCCCTAGCTTTTTGGAGCTTCACATACTGCTCCAGGTTGCCGAGGTCAATCCCAGGGCCCGAGAACTGCTGATCAGCTGCAACAATCGATCGTCTGAAGCCATAGAATTCATCTATGAGCTTGATGATATCAGATTTGGTTGAAACCACAGGCCTTACTTTTAGTTGAGTAACCCTACTGATATCGTCTATAACCTCAAGATTATGGGGATTTGGTGTAGCTACCGTCAGCCATCCATCTTTTACACCAACAGGAAGAACGAGATGTTTCATAGCAAAAGATCTGGGAATCATGCTTGTTACCAACTTGAAATCAAGCTTGAGTGGATCTACCTTCTTATATTCTATTCCCCACTCCTCAGCCAGGGCCTGGTAGATGGTTTCTTCATCGAGCTCCCGTGTTGGATCATCTTTTCGGTTGAGTTTTAAAAAGCAGATAATATCAACAATCGTTATGGGATTAGTTATTCTGGAAGAGGAGCCTCCTGATGCGTCCCTAATAATCCGCAGATTCTCCAGCTTCTTCTGCAGGATGTCCTTTTCCCGGAAAATCCCTTCTCTCTGCCCTTTTGAAATAAGCCCCTGTTCAAAAAGGATACGACAAACATTTTCTGGTAACAGGGGGGAAGTGGAACGTTTTTTCATGGTTTATGCTTTTCTAATGATAAGCGGCTATATAAAAATCCCACCATCATTCTTCTGAATCAGGATTGGCCCCTGTTCATCCCATGAACTATACTGGGGAAAGAAGTGAATTGCTCTCTATAGATATCACTTCCTGGTTCTGCAATCAAAGCCTTTTTACCTCTCTGTCTTTCTTGGCAAATATGCTCTGGGCTACCATCAAATCCTCATGGGTGTCTATGCCCAGGACCTCATGCTCTTGCTCGGCAAGGGTAAAACCAACCGTCAGCCCATCATTGTTCAACAGCTCAACTAAATCAGTAATAAAATACTCCTCGACAACTACTATCCGGCCATCTCTTTTTTTCTCTACCCGGTGAGGTATTTGTTTCAGCCTCTCAAGGTATTCAAGGAGAATGGCTTTATTGGCTGCATATATGCCTGAGTTGCAGATCTCAAAACGGCTCTGCATCTCTCCTGGATATTCATTCCAATATCGCCACTCGATAATCCTTTTGACCGCTTCATTTTCTGTCTCTAAAACACCATACTGGGCTCTGTCCCTTGGTTTAAAGCCCAGAACAACGAGATCCTGATAACTCAGGTGGCTGAGAAGGTTCCGATAGGTTGATGCCTTTACAAAGGGAACATCGCCCATAGTAATAATGAGATTCTCCTGATCTATGTCTTCTAAGAAACCCTGTGCAGCTATGAGGGCGCCCCCTGTTCCATTGGGCACAGGTTGATCACAGTAAAAAACGCCAAGATCACGAGTGGCCTTAATCACTTCTTCCTTTCTGTGGTGCACCACCAAGGTCTTCGGTCCTGCTGGCAGATTTTTCATAATTTCAGAAAATATCGGATACTCTCCTCTATAAGGGTCTGACCCGGGGACCAGAGGCAGGAGTATCTTATTACCAGAATAATCCTTTATCCTGCTTCCATAACCCGCAGCAAATATAACAGAGGCAGTTCTCGCTTTCCTCATTACAGATCCTTTTCGCTCTCCTTTTGTTCAATAGTTTCTTCGGCGATTATAACCCCTGCAACAAACAAAGGTGAAGACCATCGCCGAGAGAGCCTTCAATCTAAAAGAGGTCGTCTTCTTTTCCTGCATCCAGCTTTAACCAGATCCTGTAGAGTTTTTCTCCACCTTCCTCAAAGCATTTATATCCTGTAGAGTCGATCTCTTCTACCATAACCTCTCCTAACTCTCTGCATTGAGCCAACCAGTTTTCAAAATGTTCACCACCACCAAAATAGGCCTTTCTCCATCTGTTTCCTTCAGCATCTATCTTCTCTTTGACCAGCTCTTCTTCCGCCATTTTTTCTTGGATTGTCTTACTCTCGCAGCTTTCCTCGGAAACCATTTCCCCCTCCTCGGAAGAAGTATTCAACGTATCAGTAATGGCCCTATCCGCAGCCACCTCCTTTTAGATCTTGGGCCTAATCCTCAGATCTCTTCCCGCTCAAAAACTATAATCTCCCTAATCTCTTGTCAATGGTCGCTGGTATATGTACTTACAGGCAATTGGTGAATGTAGAAGAAAGCCAAAATCTCACCTTTTCGCTCGATTTCATAGTATCCGTAGAAAAGGCAAATACCTTTACATGAAAATGAGATCAAAAGGTTTTTTTCATTATACCAAATCTTACACTAACTGGGGCTATAAAATCTTTGTAGGCGTTCACAGGTTCAGGGTTGTTTTTTTGACCTTCACTAACCTTGAACCTCTGAACCCTTTATGAAGGATGTGCCAAAGGGTTCATAGGGTATGGGGTACCCGGGTAAACACAGGCATTCCGTTTCGGCATACGCGTGTAGGCATATTCTTTCCTGATTACCCCCCTGCTTGGAAATGCAGGCGAAGTGGCTAGTTGCCTGATGAGAAAAATGGGCTAAGCGTTAGTCAAACGATAGGCGGAATACAGTATCGTGGTGCTAGAGAAAAAGCTTACGGAGTTTTCGGTTGATCTCTTCGTTGAAAGGTCAGCTCAGTATCTTGCTGCAGAAATGCACCGCAAATGTGCTCTGAGGCAGGCAGAGGACTCACCTTTCATCCTCATGATAGGTTTTTATCACTGCATTTACGCTCCAACAAATCTGACAGCTTTTGAGGAGTGAAATCCAATTTGGCAAATATCCTCTTCTCAAGATCATAGGTTTCATATTCAAGTGCGAGTATCTGTTGTATTGCATTCTTATCCATTCCTTTAACTCTATAGCGTTTTTTTAGATCGGCAAATCGCTCCGCAAGAGTTACGACCTTGGTATGCATCACCCGCTTATCCGAATAATTAATAATTTCCTCTTCTGATAACGGTGGGGAGTTTCGTCCTTCTTGGAGCTTAATATGCTCGGCAACGATTTCACCAATCCTCTGAAAACCAAGTTTCACAAGAAGCTCTTTACCAGTTTTGGCATGGTCTTGGCCTGTGTTGAGACCTTTCATCTTTGTTATATCGTGCAGAAATGCCGACGCCTGAATCTCAGGTATGCACAGATTCTCCCCTTGTTCATTAAGCTCTTCTGCCAACAGAACTGCCACCTTACAAACCGTCTTGCTATGCTGAACAATATGATCAGGAACATGATATCTCTTAAGCAGCTTGCAGCATTTATCAATGGAAGGGACCTTACCTTTAAGGGCTATACCCATGAGCTACTCCATTCTTTGGGAACAAGGATATACCCGGCTTCTCAACTCAATTCTTTTTGCATTTCCGCCCAAAGGGGATGCCCAGTTTCCTCATTCTCTTGCGCAGGGTTGAGGGATTGATTCCCAACAGGTGGGCCGCTCCCCGTTCCCCCCCAACCCTACCACCGGTCATCTCCAGGACCTGGCGTATGTGTTGAGAGACGATCTCATCAAGTGCCAGCGAATCCTCGCGTTGAATACCCACATGAGGTCCGGGGCCTACTCCTGGTTCAAAGGGAGCTTCGGATTTCACCGGGGCTTGGAGGTCGCCAAAGGCAAGGGGTTCTCCCCTGCTGAGGATAAGGGCCCGTTCCACCGCGTTCTCCAGTTCCCGCACATTGCCCGGCCACGAATAGGCCATGAGCCGGTCAAGGGCCCCCGGAACCAGGGTTGGTATGCCCTGCAGGCCCATCTCCCGAGACTTCTTTTCTATGAAGTGCTGCACCAGGGAGGAGATATCGCCCCTTCTTTCCCTCAGGGGTGGGATGGCGATGGGAAAGACCTTGAGCCGAAAGTAGAGGTCTTCGCGGAACTTCCTATCCCTGATCATTACCTCCAGGTCGCGGTTGGCGGCGGCGATGACCCGGATATCCACCTTGATCGGCTCCGTTCCACCCACCCTCTCAATCTCCTTTTCCTGCAATACCCGCAGAAGCCTCACCTGGGCCTCAAGCTGAAGCTCGCCCACTTCATCAAGGAATATGGTTCCGCCGTGAGCCCGTTCGAAACGCCCTCGCTTGCTGGAAATCGCTCCGGTAAAGGCACCCTTTTCATGACCGAACAGCTCACTGTCGATCAGGTTCTCGGGTATGGCCCCACAGTTGACGGTGATAAATGGGCCATCTTTTTGCATGGACAAATTATGGATGGCCCCGGCGATAACCTCTTTGCCTGTGCCTGTTTCTCCTGAAAGCAGTACTGGGCTAGAAAGTGGCGCAACTTGCCGCACCATCTCCATCACGCTCCTCAGCCCGAAATCAGCCCCGATGATCTCCTCCCCTGCAATCTGTCGGAGCTCACTGTGGAGGAAACGGTTATCCTCGGCAAGGAGCTCCTTGAGCTCGAGCAATTCCCTGTATCGTATGCTGTTGGACAGGGCTACAGCAAAGGGTTCCCTTAGTAGTGAAAGTAGATCGGCATGTCCCTCCGTGAAGATGCCGCTTTCGTGTGCAATAAAGATCACTCCCCCGACGATATCTCCCCTCACTATCAGGCGGAGGATCAACAGTGAGGAACGCTTGTCTAGTAAGCCAGTGGATATCCATAGTCTAGCCGTAGGGTGCATATCTGCACGTTCCACAACTAAGGCCTGCATATCAGGGCGGCTCAAAAATCGGCGTACATCTGACGGAACGGAGACAGCAAGGTTGAGGAGCGAGCCGCCTTCGGCTGAGGCACTCGCAAGGGCGACGTGCTTCCCCCTATCAGCTTTGTAGTGAGTGAGAACCACACTGTCCGCCGGGATAACCTCCCTGATGTACGTGAAGCTTTCGTAAAGGGACGTTTCCACATCCAGGCTTCCGCATATGCGCAGTGTGGCCTCACGAAAAAATTCATTCTCGTCTATCCTCATGACTTCCCTCTTGTAGTAATGAATCTGTCCTATAGGACACTTTATGGCCAAATTGTACCATAGTCAATTAAAAAAACGTACTATAGGACACCTCGAAACAGTGCTTAGATTATAACTAATTGACTTTACTATAGAATATATTTTGGCACGTTCTATGCTCAACAGCAAGTCAAAACCTAAAACGGAAGAGGGAAAAGAATGAGATGGATGGAAACAATCAAGGTTCAGTCGGCTACTGGCAAGGAACAGATTATAGTTAACGAGCTTATCGCACTGGCACGCGAGGTCCAGTTGAACGCTAACGGCCAAGGATTGCGCGAAGCAGCAGTCTCTAGCCATTCCTCAGTGCCGGGATATTTTGCACTGAGACTGTTCTGGGATAATGATGATCCCCAACCCCGGGGAAGCCTTGTGGGGTTGAGCCTTACCCAGAGTCTAAAGGTCTTCGGTCTTGTAGATCACTCCGTGTGGATTGAAATGAGCGAAACGGAAGGAGGAAAAGAAAATGAGCAATAGAATTCACCAAAGACGTCACTCCGGAGACGTTCACACCTCCAGATTCGCCTTCTGGATCATACGTTTGATGCATGACAATCCACTTCTGCCGATTTTTCGAGATCCCTATAAGCTTTTGAGGGCAGCCGGTCTACAGCCAAGTCAAAAGGTACTGGAGGTTGGATGCGGACCGGGCTTCTTTACCATCCCCGCGGCAAGAATAGTGGGAGATGAAGGCCTTGTTTATGCTGTAGATATCCATCCCCTCGCGATAGGGCGAGTTGAAGAGAAAATCAAAAGAGAGGGTATCAAGAACGTCAAACCCTTGCTTGCAAATGCCTCTGACACCGGACTGACAGATGACAGTTTTGACCTTGCCTTCCTGTTTGGTCTCCGCTACGTCTCAGGCGGCCTAGCGAGTCTATTATCTGAGCTTCATCGTGTTTTGAAGCCAGGTGGCCAGCTCTCACTGGAGAAAACCAGGGGTTCAGAGAAAAACCTCATTAAGGAGGTAAAGCGCGCAGGCTTCGCATATTCAGAGAATCGGGGAAGGATTTTCTTATTTCGAAAGACCAACAGAAAAGGAACATAACACCATGAGAAAGAACACGATAAATTTTTGGACGAACATACTTACTTTTATCAACTTTATCTTTGTCATCTTTACCGGGATCTTGCTCCGGGAGTTTCCCGCTGAATTGAGCGGAGCAACTCTGCTGGGGGCTGTTCGTAAGGAGTGGGTAGATCTGCACTGGGTACTCTCGCTCTTACTCCTCCTTTTCATCTTTGCCCACATTGTTCTCCACTGGGGCTGGGCCAAGGGGAGCTTCAAAAAGTATCTGAGGGTGGGCCCAAGGGCACTGGCTATCACCGCGACCCTGATAGTTCTCCTCGCCGCTATCGTGGCGCCGGTTTACCTAACAAAGGACCTGCCCAGTAGAAAAGACGTTCAGGCGGCCTATCCGAAGACAAGCTCCACTCGTTCGGAAGATACTGTAAATTACGGCCAATCTGTTCAGCCAGAGGGTACATTTCTGGGCAGTGATAAAGGATGACATCCCAAAGGGAAAGGTACCAAGATCACCGAGGTGCAACTCGCCGTGCACCGATACCCAAAAAGCAATGAAAAAAGGAGACATAAAATGAGTGAAGTCACGAGAAGGGTTTTCTTAAAGGCCGCAACCGGCATAGGGGCAACGTTAGCAGTGGGCAAATACACAGACCTACGGAAGTTTAATCTTTCAACACTATGCGGCTCGGCCGAGGCGGCTCCGGCAGGAGCACAAAACCTTATAACGGTAGTCAGCGATGTGGACGCTCACTCGCAGTGTCGAATGAGGGCCCTCGTCAAAGGCGACAAAGTGGTCAATATTCAAGGCGATCCCACAGACCCCGAAAGTAAGGGTGAACTCACCCTGAGGGGAAAACACATGAAGGAGATCCTTTATGCGCCCGATAGGCTCAAACACCCCATGAAGCGAGTTGGGGCGAAGGGTGAGGGAAAATGGGAGAGAATCTCCTGGGATGAAGCCCTGACGACAATCGCGAACAGGCTGAAGGGG
>Ga0114919_10002228_pt1 | contig 15677 bp, 7 predicted proteins | sample BlataG_FD_88682 | JGI IMG/M metagenome (GOLD analysis project Ga0114919, IMG submission 88682) | Deep subsurface microbial communities from Black Sea to uncover new lineages of life (NeLLi) - Black_00105 metaG | ecosystem: Environmental > Aquatic > Marine > Oceanic > Sediment | place: Atlantic... | reverse complement strand
GTCCATCCGGGCCAGCCCATCCAAGAAAGCCTCCAACTCCGCCACCGTTGCCGCCTCCAATTTGATTGTCGAGGCTGCCATTGGCAGCTACACCTCCTCCATTGAGGCCTCCTCCTCTACTTCCTCCAACCTCGTGTCCAAAGATAATGTTGAGATTGTCAAGAGAAACAGCCATTGCTCCGTTCTTCTTGAACCCCCCACCAGCACTACCTTGACCAACTTCACGTCCACCTCTGAGGTTGTGGACATCGTCCCTCTCGCTGCTGCCAGCTCCACCAAAGCTGCCACTGCCGCCGTCATAGTTGACCTCGAGACATCAGAGGATGAATCAGACATCGATCTCTCTCATGAGGCCTTGTGTCGCTTTGGTATGACTTTGGACCTCAACTCCTCATTCTCATCCGTTTCCTCCCTGTCCTCCCTGTCCTCTGAGGTTGGCAGTGACATTTCCACCATTGAGGCTGCCGCCTCTGGCTCCTCGATTAGTAGGGCCCTTTCAGTCACAACAGTTGAACCCGCCGCCTTCACTGACTACATCACCACCGCCTCCGTCATAGTTGACGTCGAGCCCCCCGCCTTTGCCACCATCGTCCCTGACGAGGACACTGCCCGCTTCCGTAGCAGCATGTTCAAGGCTTCGAGCCTAGCCTCCCCACCACCCCTAGCCATTGAGAGTGCGGTTGATGACAATGACAACGATGAAGAAGACAAGCAGCAGCAGCAGCAGCAGCAGGTTAATGCCCACCTTGATGCCAATGTCACAGACTCTGATGATAGAGCTCTCCAGCTCTACCTGCCCAACACTACCACATATACTACTGAAATTAATGACTATTGCAATGTTGTGCCGCCACCACCAAGACGGAGTACTCCACCTGTTGACGAACTTCTCGTATTGGGTTCATACACATTTTATGGCACCTTTGTGTCTGGTAACCCAGCATTAGATACTTTGTATCCCCAGGAGATTGCAGTATTGATGTCGGTAGATACAGGGAGTTTTTCCACCCAGACCACCACTCACTCCATCATTGAGATCACTGAGGAGGAGGAGGAGGAGGAGGTTACAATAGAGGAGGAGGAACAAGAAGAAGAAGTAGTAGTAGTAGAGGAGAAGAAGGAGGAGGAAGAGGAGGCACTGGTGCTCCCTCTCTGGACACTCTTCCAGGCCAATGCTGTAGCACTGGCAATGGACTACTTTGGCTATACCTCACTGGCCTATGAAGAACAGAACCTCCCACTCTGGTTCATGTTCTCCGACCACAACCTGACATATACTACTGATTTTTTCTCCAGCGCCCACGCAAATGATGAAGAAGACCAGATGCCATGTTGGATGTTGTTCCAGCAGGAGAAATCCCCCTGGAAACTTGCATCTGTCCATTTTGGGCATTGGTCGGTAGAATTTGAGGAAAGAGAATTGCCCCTGTACTGGTTGCTTAAATTAGATAAGACAGTCAGCTACATGCTGACTTGCTGGCACTTCACCCCAGCCAAGACGGAAGCCGAGTGGCTCATTTTCAATGGTGTTGAGAGGGAGGAGAAGGTCGAGGAGCCCACTTGGAGGGCTAGAGTGACTAGGACACTGGGAGCTTTGGTGAAGAGGGTGACCAGGGCCTTGGTCAAAATTAGCAAAAGAGCATCTTCTTGGTTCTTCACCAAGAATCCAGTGACCCACCACTTGTTGTGAAGAGATGATGAGATATAGGAGAGAGGTATAGGAGAGTCTGGGGTTTTTTTGAGGGCGAGTTTGGAGAAGGATATTTTTTGCCCCCAGATTCTGTCGGAATATAGTCAACTTTTAATTGGTTAATATAATAGGAAGGATTACAGTGTAGATAGATATAGAGTTACAAAATAGGTTCTTTGTTGTAATACACACAACAACCCAATCAAATCAAATCGCCGAATCAGGTACGTACCTGGTAATCACCACTCTTGGTCAATTTTCTCACCCATTTATCTACTTTGTATCCACTCTTATCCCAAACCTTCAAATACTGCACCCTCACTGTACTACTGTTGTACATGGGAACCTGAAAGGTCATACTCAGAGGGGGTCTTCCCCACGGCTTTTTCTCTCTGGTGGTGGCTATCAGCTCTACGCTGGCAGACAGGGAATGTTCAGTCTGTCCTGGGAACTTTTTAATCTTCCAAACAAGAGCGTGTCGTTTGGGATCATATTTTGATTTACCTCTGCTCGTTTGGATATTGGCTCTGGCCGTTTGTTCGGGGACGGGGATGAGGATGACGACGCTGCCTGCAAATGCACTGGTTGGGAAGGCGCTGCGGACTTTAACGGTGACGTCCAGCCTGGTTCTACCTTGCTCAGTTAACAAAGCAGATGCTTTGAAAGGGAGATCGATGCCTTCAGTGGACCTGTAGCGCATGAGCTCAAACTCACCGTCGGGGGGAACAAAGGAAGCTACCTTTTCAGCATGGAACCTTCCCAAATTAACACAAGGATGGAATGTCACGTCCTCTAGTGCATCATTCAGGCCAACTTTCACTTCTGGCATTCCTGACAAGAAACACTTCATGACCACCTTCCCTTGAACTTCACTACGCAATATGCTTCCCTGATTGCTCATCAACATTGATACAGTTTCTATGACATCCAGAAACACTTCATTCTTCTTGTATCTAATACCTTCCTTCCTCCACCCTACTGCACCAGTAACTTGCAGTGTAGAGCTCTGTGCTTCAGCTGCTCTCTTCTTCTTGGTGGCTTCAGTGATGAAACCTTTCTGGAAGACCATGCTTTTGAGAATTGTCGGGTCGGTGAGTTGGGGGTAGCCAAAATCTAGGATTTCATCTAGTAACTCATAGATAAGTACAAAGTTGCCTTTAATCACTTCTTCACTGAAGTCTCCAGAGCAGTAGGATCTGACAAGTTCTACGATTCTGCTGAGGAATTGGACGATGAGCATGGCGTTGGAGTTGGCCTTTGTGAGGGCGACGAGGTAGACGTCATTGGCTCGGAGATGGGCCATGGTGTGTTCTCCAAATTGTCGGAAGGGAGCTTTGGAAGCTGCATCTGTGTCTTTGGCGTTGATGACTAGGGATCTGAAAGCGTTGGCTAGTGTACGACTGTTTCAAGGTGTTGGGGGTGAAAGAGGGGATGGGGGGAGGGGGGAGAGATGAGATGGGCTGAGATGTGTGAGAGGGAAAAGATAATTCAATTAAAAAATCTACTTACTCTACCTCATCTCTATATATGCGTTGAATGAGTAAATCGCCACGGGCACTAATGAAATAAAGGGCACCAAGAGACTCCATCTATGTTTGTATATGTAAAGAAGAGAGAAAAGGGGTGTCGGTCGGTGTGTGGGAGGTCGATCAGTGAGCCTGAGATTAGCACTGATTGTTCTATTAGCGATGTCCAAGTCCAGATTTGAAAATAAGGACCTATATATGACGTTTTAAACACAAGGAATGTGTATGTATCTGGCCTGAAATCGGTGATATTTGACTCTGTGGTAGTGTCAGAATAATATCAGAATGATCTTTGACGTTTTATGGACATAAACAGCCAACGCTAGGGAGACTAAGATGATCGTGGCGATGTCTACAATCTAAAAACAAGTTTTGAATACGCTAATTATGACTGTGGAAGTGGCAATCATGGGCCCTTGAAGGGCAGCAACGAAGCAGGAGAAAGTTTTAAGGGATGGAGCCAACCGAGACACCCCTGATTAGTTTTTAACAAATATTATACCGGTGTCAACGTCTTTCATACCAACTTGGTAACCAGCATCTTTAAGGAAAACACTGCAATTTCTCGACTTTGCATCATTTTTTGTTCTTAGACACGATAATATCAAAGACAATCACTCTCAAGGTTAATTCTGATTAGAATTGTGTACTTTGTATCATAGATTAGACATGGCTGCCATCATCAAAGCAGTGGGAGGCATATTTCGAGGTGCAGGAAGGGCAATCGATGAATTAGGGTGTGCACTTCAAGGAAGTTTAGCTTATAGAGAGTCACGTAAGTATCTTACAAGCACACACATCATGCCGATTCAAATCTCTACTCGCCTTCTCATCACCCATTCCTCCCTAACTCCCTCATCGCTCATCACAAACAGTGAACCGAGCGCAGACGGTGATGGAACTCACCGGCCTTAAACCCCGACTAGGCAAAAATGTCTTCGTAGCTCCCAACGCCTCTGTCATTGGCGATGTCAAAGTCGGCTCTGGTTCCTCAGTTTGGTACGGAGCCACTCTCAGAGGCGACGTCAACAATATCACCATTGGAGAACAAACCAACATTCAAGACAATGCCATCATCCACGTCGCTAAGAACAACGCCCAAAAGAAACCAGCTCCCACCATCATCGGGAGCAATGTAACCATTGGTCACGGAGCCACAATCCATGCCTGTACAATAGAGGACGGCGTTGTCATTGGCATGGGCGCCACCATAATGGATGGCGTCGATGTCAAAAAAGGCGCCATTGTCGGCGCAGGCGCCATGGTCACGCCCAACACTACAGTCAATGCTGGCGAAGTATGGGCTGGAGCACCTGCAAAGATGCTCAGACAGATAGCACAAGGTGAAACTGCCTTTATAGAGCAAGCAGCTGTAGATTATTCTCAGTTGGGGGCGGTACATGCCGCAGAGTGTGCTAAATCATTTCCAGAGGTGGAATTGGACAAGGCTAGGAGGCATGATAAGACAGTGAGGGACCCAGATTATGATAATCAGAGAGGGGTGAAGAGGGATCCTGAGACCAGAGAAATCATTGCTGTTGCTAATACTACGTGAAGGAGAAGGGGGGAAAAGGGGAGAGAGAGAGAGAGAGAGGATGAATTGTTATTAGAATATTTAGGTAGAAGGCTTAGTAGTTTTAATGTGTAAAATGATAGAAGTTACATAACAGAGAGTATGCTCTACCTCATTCTACTATTTGAGTAAGGAACCCCCCCCTCACACCGCTCGCTACTATCTTCTTTTCCTGCTACCACTTCTTGTCCTCTTCCTCCTCCCTCCCCCCCTCCTCCTTCTATCCCTACTATCCTCACTACCACTATCAGATGATGAAGAATATAGAGAGCTACTACTACTGCTGGTATAACTAGAAGTAGATCCACTATCACCACTTCTACTACTGGTTTTAGTCGTACTACTATCACTATCACTATCACTATCAGAAGATGAAGATGAAGATGATGACGGAGATGAACTTCTCCTCTTCCTTCTTCCTCTACTCTCACTCTTACTCATATTTTTCTTCTTCTTTTTATCCTCCTCTGCTGCCGCCTTGAGAGCAGCAGCTTGTTGTGCAGCTTGAATCTGAGCCTCCTTCAGTAAATCCCTCATCCTATCAGTCACCGCTCCCAACCCAATAGAAGTGAAGAAATTGATAGAAAACCTCATATTCTTAGCACTATCAGTAGGGAACAACCCCTCAAACCCACCTCCTACTGGATCAGCCACCTTGTCAACCAACTTCTTCATCCCCAGCTCCTCTGCCAGCTCCTGGAATAAAAACTTGATAAAAATACGAGACGATGATGTCGTATCCTCCTCTGTCAATCTGATGCATCCCATCACGCTCCAAGGTAGTGCATCAGTAGCAAGCAAGTGTGAAAACAGTTTCGCTACATTTCTTACTTTATTTGTCTCTAATCTATGCACCAGTGTGTATTGAGAATGAAAAGCTTGAGCAAATCCTTGTTCGTAGTACCGCCTGAGTTTGCAGAATCTCTCTGCCAGCAGGGAGTACATTTTATTGTGAGTCTTCTCTTGGCTGGCACATTCAATGATCATGGTGACTATTTCAAAGGAATGCTTCTCGGGTATGTTCATCCTTAGGATTTTGTGCCCTGCTTCTTCATGTGTCAGGGACGATTGTATTGCCAAGTAGATGGTGCGGCGAAGATTCACCAGGTCTGTTCCTGTAAGATCTTCTATCTCTTGATTATTATTATGAGTAGTAGTAGTAGTAGAAATAATACCACCAGCTCCTTCTCCCTCCTCCTCCTCTTCATCACTGTCGTCTTCTTCCTCTTCAGATGATGAAGACTCTCCTCCCTCTTCGTCACCACTGCTGCCATCATCATCATCATCATCGTCGTCCCCGAGCAATTCCTTTTTTATAGCAGAATATTCAGCCTCATGCTTATCATAGTCAGGGTCAAATCTAAACACATCCAACTCAGTATGTGGTTGTACTGCATCATCCAGACTGACTTCATGCGTAATCTGATCCTCGATCTCCACCAAATCTAGTCCTTCTCGGACAGCAGGATTATCTGTGGCAAAGCCCTTTTTCCAACTGGCAAATAATGCTTCTACCACATATTGGGTGCGTTTACTGACATTAGTACCTTCCTGTACGATGTCTCTCAGTCTGTCGTACACGGCACGGAGGCCAGCCGCGTTGACGTCGCCCAAAAAGGCGCCAACTTCTAAAACAAAGGCACAGGCAACTTGAACGGAATCGTCAGATGGCTGGGAAAGGAGGAGAAATAAGACTTCTAAAGCTAGTAGTTCGTGTGCAACTTGTTGGTTGACTAGATGGGCTATAAACCGCAATGAAGCAGTGCACAATGGCTTGTCGTTTCGTTTGAATGCCTTTTTAAACTGCAGCACTATTCGATGCAGCAAGAGCTCCCCAATTTCAGGAAATTTGGTGTTGACGACGGCTAATAAAGCTGCATACACTGGGGTGAATAGAGGGGATGCTACTTGGCTCTTTAATAGAGCTTTACACAGTAAACCATGGCCTCTGATCAGGTTCTCTGAGAAGAGGTCTGGAAGGATGTGTTTGACGTTGATGACGTTGGCCTTGTTGACCAGGCCATTTAGGGATTTGCGGAGAGCGTCCCATGTAAGCCGTTGGTAAGCTTCACTGGTCTTGTCAGTCTCTGCTGCCATCATCTGGGCAAGCTTAAATGGAGGAATGTAGACTCCACCAGCCCTGCTAATGGGAGGGAATGGTCTGGTGGTGGCGGCAGGTTGAGGAGGTGGGGGGGCTCTACGACCGTTGGATGTCGGGACGGCATTATTTTCAACTTCTGGCAGGTTGCCACGTTGCCTTTTGGGGCTGCGTTCCATGATATGACAGAGTTATTTTGAGGTGTTTTCGAGTTGGAATTATTGGTGATTTTGTGTTATTCGCCCAAATCGCCACTAGACGAACACCGATGAAAATCAATGAAATCTGCACACTATATAACTTAATTGTATGCTTATAGTCTGTCAATGGTTTAAATATACCCATGCATATAATTTGGTTAACTTGAAGCTGATCTATTGAGAACCTCTTCCTCAAAACTTTTGAAACATTTTTTCAACGCTCTCCCCCAAGCAATCTAGCTTCAAATCCAGTGATTTCCACCCTATGCCACTATTAGTTTCACTTAATTGATTACCATCACGTTTTCAGTAAAGCTCAAACAGCGCCATAGTAGAACCATGCCATATAATCTGGAGATCAAAATAATGTGCACTTTTCCTTCTTCCTTATCACATAGTAGACATAAGCTAGCGCATTCATCTCCTAGAAACTATAGATGCTCAACAATTAGACCACAAGCCCTATTTCAACTCTTTGGCGGTTCGACATCCACACTGTCTGAACGACCTCTGTACCGACAGTCTGATTCAATATCCACAAAAAACATTGGCAAAATCAGCCCCATGGGCATCGGCACTTGGGCCTGGGGCAATAAGCTCCTTTGGGATTATGATGAAAGCATGGACGACGAGCTCAGACAAGTTTTTAATACATCCCTTGCCAGCGGAATTAACTTTTTCGACACTGCGGATTCCTACGGTACCGGTAAACTCAACGGCAGATCTGAGCAGCTACTGGGGTCGTTCCTCGACGACTACCCTGGAAGTAATAAAACTAAATCCAACGTTAAAATAGCCACCAAACTAGCAGCATATCCATGGAGATTAACTCCCAACCAATGGGTCAACGCCGCCAAGGCAAGTTTGAAACGTACAGGTCAAGATCAACTAGGCCTTGTTCAGCTTCATTGGAGCACCTCCAACTATGCCCCATTACAAGAACGATTGATGTGGGATGGTCTAGTGGCTATATACGAGCAAGGACTAGCTGAAGGTGTAGGTGTATCAAACTTTGGACCGAAGCAATTGCAGAAGATTCACGCATATCTAGAAAAGAGAGGTGTTCCACTGACAGCGGTACAAGTGCAGTACAGCTTGTTGAGCAGGGGGAAGGAACAGGAAGCAGTCAGAGCTGCTGCAAAGGATCTAGATCTAGCTCTTATTGCATATTCTCCTCTAGCTCTTGGATTGTTGTCTGGAAAGTACCATCTCAATACAATTACTAATACGACTAATAGTAATAATAATAAGTTGCAAGAAGAAGCAACGGTGGTGGTACTACCAGGAGGACCTAGGGGATATTTATTCAAGAAGATTCTGCCTGGATTGGGCCCCCTACAACAAGTAGTGAGTGAAATAAGCCGTAATAGAAAAAAGACAGCTTCCCAAGTGGCAGTCAATTGGTGCATATGCCAAGGGACGGTGCCAATAGTGGGGGTGAAGAACATGGGTCAGCTGAAGGATAATATGGGAGCCATGGGATGGAGGTTGAGTGAGGGTGAGGTGGAAGCTTTGGAGGATGCTGCAGATATGGTTCCTGTGCAAATGCAGCAGAATATCTTCCAAACAAAGTAAGGTCATTGGGGTTGGTGGTTGGGATGTGGAGATGGGCTTTGGCAGGTGGTGATAAACTGGATACTGATGTAGCTGGAGGGCGTGTAACACAAGGTGATTATTGACACCATCTTGAGTTTCACTTAGATTTATCGAACAGAAACAAGTTCAGACAATATCCCTGATACCTTGATCGCTTTTCTTGGAAAATGAAGATGTTATCTTCACAACTATGCTCTTCGGTCCTTAGAAACTCTGCAATATACATAACTACAAACCATCTCACATATAAATGCAATAGGGTAGCTCGCCACAACAAACATTGCCCACCGACCTCGGCATCTTCCTCGGCACCTCTCCCCTCTTCAGACGACCCTCCTCCTCTTCCTCCTCCAGCCGGCATCGTTGGCTGGTGGAAGACACAACAAGCCAAGACTGCTGAACTCCGTTCCAAACTCGCTTCACTAGGATTAGCTGCAATACTAGCCTATGGCATGTTTGACGGTCTCTCCTATACCATTGCCTTTAGCATCGCCTTTCTGGGTTATGAGGCGCAGACGGGTCTGAATCCCACTCAAAATGTAGCAGATATCATCAAAATATGCATTCTCATGTGGGCAGGGAATAATGTCACACGCCCCTTCCGTCTAGCTGGAGCAGCAGCACTTGCTCCATTCATGGATACTACGATGATTCGTATTCAACAAAAGTTGAGATTGCCCAGCAAGTTTTGGGCATTTGCATTGGTTGTTGCAGCTGTGGCGTCCATTTGCTTGGGCATTGTTGGTGCTTTGTTCTTATCCAGGTGGGTGGTGGCTTGATAAAATGTCCATCCATTGTAAATAAATTATGTATATATATTACTTTTAAAGTATGTCAAATCATAGCTGCTTGTGAGTCTATATATTAGTAGTTACACATGCAGGGAGGGGAATGAGAGAAGCTAAAAAATAAGTTGTTGAACAACATTGCTTTTTTGACCATGTAAGTTGCATAGGAACTAAAATATTGTGCATGGGAAGGAAGAAGAAGGAGGGAAATAATGTGAACATCTAATGCACAATGCTTATTCTACATTGCTCTCTTGGCAGCAATTAACCAGCTATTTTTATTGCTGTCATTGCTGGTACCTGCGTTGTCGTTGCTCTTCTCATTGATATCATTCTTAATATCATTATCATTATTAATGTTGTTGTTGTTGTTACGGCCCCTACCCCTACCTCTGTTGCGACGGCTACGTCTACCACCTCTTCCTCTCCCTTCTCCTACTGCAATCGTAGGTAGTAGAGTGCCGGCTGGAGATGGCTTGGCAAGTGCTTCTTGCTGAGCTTTTTGTTGTTTGTTACTCTTGGCCGCATTCTCTGCATTTGTCCTCTGCTTGACCACTGCACATGTCAAAAGTGTCACAAATGATGTACGCTCCATAACGGCCTCTTCAACTTCTTCTTCTTCTTCAGATAATGGTGGGGATACAGCAGCATTAACACTCTTCTCAGCAGAAGTATGGCTATTCCTACTGCCCACCACTCTGGCTTCCTCTCTCTCCCTGGCTTTTTCCTCCATACAAGCTGCTTGGGCAGCAAGCTCGGTAAGACCGGCTTCTTCTCTGGCATCCTTCATGAGGCCATAAAAGAAGGAAGCACGATCACTGCATTCCAAGATCATAGTGTTGGGATCAAGAAGGGCTTCAAGGAGGGCTATGTCCTCCTCCTCCTCCTTCCCCCTCTCCTTCATTTCCTCGCCTTCTTCTTGAGGTTGTTCATCAGTGAGGACCTTCTCCTCCTCCTTCATTTCTTCTCCTTCTCGGGGTTTTTCATCAGTGAGGGCAGTGACTGGGCTGGTAGTGGTGGTGGTAATGATGGTGATATGGGCAGTGGTGGCATCCTCTATGGTACAGTCAGCAGGTTTTGGTGAAATGTTTTGTTTTATAATAGCGGGAGTAGCTGCAACCATCACTATTGGTGGCTCTTTGCCCTTTTCATCCTTCATCTCCTCACGTACTTCCAATTTCACTTGCACTTGCTCCTCCTCACCACCGTCACAAGCAGCAGCTGACGCCGCAGCAGCAGCACGAGGAGAAGGTGAAGGTGGAGGCATGGCAACCCAGCCCTGGGGGTAGTATGGAGCCCCAGGGTGAAACATATACTGAGGATGGTGCTGATAATGGTGAGGTGGTGGTGGTGGTGGGGAAGGACAAGGAGAGTAGTACATGGGAGGAAGATGCTGGTAAATGGGAGGAGGAGGTTGCATGGCATACCCGTTGATCATGGATACCCGTGGTGGTGGTGGGGGTGATGCTTCATCAGTTCCTGGTGGTGGTGATGGTGATACAGATGATGACTGTGGTGCCAGCATCTCTGGATGATGATTGCTACCAAAGTACACAGGGTGTGCCCAGTAATGAGGAGGTGGAGGAGGGTACAAGGGCCCATATGGTTGCTGGTAGTGGTGTTCAATGTACCGAGCGTGGGGAACTGCATGATAGGGGGCATGGCTAAATGGCGGTGCATGTTGTGGCTGTGGGGTCCCTTGGAGTGGCACATTGGTGTCATTGTTGTTGCTACTACGCGTCTCTACACGCTGCTGCTGCTGATGGCGATGCATTGTAGGAGTGGGAGATGGAGACAGAGGAGGATGGGATGCTTTGGCTGGTGATGAGGAAGACGACGATGACAATGACGGTGCTCCTGATGGAACAGTCTCCTTCTTCTTATTAATAGTGATGATGGTGCTCTTGTTGGCAGCAGGAGCAAGAGGAACAAGGGGGGCAGGAATAGGTGCAGCAGCAGGGGAAGAGGAAGCAGAAGAGGGGCGAGAAGTCCCATCCTTGACCATGGCTGCATAGCTGACAATGACAGGGGCAGTGACCTTTGGTGGTGGGGGAGGTGGTGGTAGGGGGATGGTGATGCCATGCTTTGTAATTTTACCATTGTCCATAATGGTGGTGCGCTTGTTGTTGTTGTTGCTGCTGCTGCTGCTGCTGCTGCTGCTGTTGTTGTTGCTGTTGTTGTTGCTATTATGATTCTTCTCGGTTTTGTCGCCGTAAGCATTCGCACCACATACAGCGGGAATGAGAGTCTCCTTCGTGTTGCTGTTTGTAAGCTTGGCACCTAATTGCTCAATGGACACTGGAGCTGCTGCTTCCTCTTCTTCTTTATCAGGAATGAAGAAGGGATTGTCTCTCAAATAGAAGGCGGTGTTGTTCTTGTCATTGTTGCTATCAGCATATGCTGCTGGGGAGGTGGAGAGGGCTGATGATAGAGAAGAAGGGACTGGGGTAGACGTACCGCTACTGCTGACACTTGCTTCAATCGTCTGCTTCTCCTTCTTGCCTTTGTTTTTTTTCTTCTTCTTCTTCTTCTTCTTCTTGTTGTTGTTGGTGGTGGCGGCGGTGCTAACAAACTGGTCTCTCATGACTTCCAACACCTTCTTGTTGATGTTGGTAATACCAGCAGCATGAGCTGCTGCACCTTCCTCCACCAATAAATTCGTCATCATCATCTTAGCCTGGCCTTCAAGATAGTCAAAACGACTTTTAGTCAACTGTCCAAGTACCATGGCGCCATACTCTGCAGCAAGATCAGCTCTAATGCCAGCCATAGTGGGGGTGATGGGAGTAGTACGAGTACCACCCGCAGCAAGAATGGCAGCCTTCTTTTCCAACTTGGTGTTGTCGATGGCATTTTTTCTAACTTTCTGCGATGCAGATGATGATGGCGATGATGATACCATTGCAGGTGGAATCAAGTTGATCAACCCTTCCAAAGTAGTGTTCAGTAAACTGATGACATGGTATCCATCTTGGCAATATGGGGGGGAGTCTGGCTCTCGACCTGATGCTTCGGAGAAGGGGGAATGTCCGCAGCTGTCTGCAAAGCAGAGGAGCAAGTCACAAACATCGGTGAGTGAAGCTGCATCTTGCAGCATTTTGTCAGCCTTTGAGGTGAAGGTGAAGGGGGAGGAGCATTCCAGGCCAATAGCTGCAGCTTTAACGCGTGAGGCAAGGCCTCGCCCTGCTTCATTGCCTTGGCCTATGTTTAGGATGGCAATCTTGGTGGCTAGATCAGCAGAGTTCCAATAGGTGACCAGAGCCTGGAAGTCCTCTCTAGACTTGGGAGAAAGAGACACACCAGCAGAGGAGGAAGGTGTGACCCGAATGCCCGCATGAAGAGCGAGGCAACGGCGAGCGTTGAGCTCAGAAACAAACTGCTGCTTGCAGCGGGCGCAGGAATGCATCACGTTACCTTTGCTGCTGCCGTAGAAGTGGTAGTCATTGTTGTCGGTGAAGCTATCCATGTCAGTGTCGATGACGAGGGGCTTTTTGTGTGGGAGGAAGTAGCCACCTGGTGGTGGTGTTGCTAGGGATGAAGTAGAGGTTTGGGTCTTTCTATTATCAACACAGACACGCTCTGCCACTGGAGCGGGGTCCTCTGCGGAAGGAGAGGCCAGACGACCAAGGGTTGTCTTGGTGGCATTGTCAGTGATGTCTGGGGATGGCCCATTTCCAGTCTTGGGGGTGGAGACTGAGAGCAGAGAAAATGGTGCCTTTGCGGCAGAGGGACGGTAGAGCGAGGGCTGGCTACGGTGGCGGTTGTCAGTGGGTGATTGAGACTGGCCATTGGCGTCTTTGCGTGGCTTCAGTAGCGAGGGGAAGTGGATCTGAGCATCAAAAACTTCATGGGTCTCGCATTCAATGTCGGAGGTGGTTTTGTTATTCGCGACAACTTCTAAAGTTGTCTTGGCAAAAGACCACAATGAGGACTCAAACACATGTTTTCCAAGTCCATGCCTATGCTCCCACGTGAATGACTCATTGGGGTGGTCAAGTTTAGTCAGGAGGGCGCTCTTGCCGTCTGGGTAAGTAATGGTAATACACTGCGACTCTGATTTCTCATCAAGTTGTATGGTCACTCTTCCACCTGAAGCAAGCGTAACTTGCTCGGGACGCATAATGCCACCCTCATAGATGGTAACGGTCACCGCTCTCTTAGGTTGCTCGGGGCTTGTGTTGTTTTCGGTCATCTCTCGATCGATTAATTTTTGGTTCAATACGTCTGAGTGATATATAAGATAATACCACCACTATTTGGCAACAGAATTGCGTTATAAAAAGTTAAAAATGGTGACTCTATGTTGCCAGGTTGTTGGTTTTATCTCCTCGTCACTCAACTGCTACCCCACTCCGATCCCATGCTCTCCATTTGAAATTTAACTCCTGTCTTCTCCAAGAAGAGGAGGGCAAGAGAGAGGGAGGGGTCCTCTCCCTCTCACCCACGGTATGTACAGAGAGCTCTCTTTCTTCCTCTATTTGCATTTAATCAATTGGTATCATGTGTCGTAGCATTGCATTTTCATATATGCTCTTGGAGAGTGGGACATGGCCCAACTCAGTGGAGGATGGAGACAGTGGCCGTCATCCTCTGTGGAGAGAGAGCAGGGCCCGGGCACACCCAGGGTTTGTGAAAATGATACACTTTGAGGTGTTACAGGGATCGTTGGTATAAGGATCGGATAATATAGCATCACAATACATTGTACAGTCCCAAAGTAAGTGATATCTTGCCACTAGTCTTCGACTTTTCATGCATCTCAGTAACTCCAGCTGGACTGAATACAGCTTTGTTGCTCTTCTCTCGCTAACACATCACCTACACCTCAATAAACGTAGGATCTACAATGATTCCAACTCAATCATCCTCTCTTTTCCAAGGCAAACGCATCTGCCCTACACGTCCATCACTCCGTCAATCCAGACCCTCCTCTTCTGTCAAGTGCACCGCCAAGGCAGGAGCTCAGGGCAAGGTCAAGAAGGTCGTCTTGGCCTATTCAGGTGGCCTTGACACTTCAGTCATCCTAAAATGGCTCCAGGAAACTTACGACTGCGAGATTGTCACGTTCACTGCCGATCTCGGCCAGGGCGAGGAACTCGAACCAGCCCGCCAAAAAGCCGAGGCAGCTGGTGTCAAGGAGATCTACATCGATGATTTGAGAGAAGAATTCGTCAGAGACTATGTATTCCCAATGTTTAGAGCCAACTCTCTTTATGAAGGCACCTATTTGCTTGGTACTTCCATCGCCCGCCCTTTAATTGCCAAGCGCCAGATTGAAATCGCCCAGGAGGTCGGCGCCGACGCCGTCTCCCACGGAGCTACTGGCAAGGGCAACGATCAAGTCCGTTTTGAGCTGGGCTACTACGGACTCAAACCAGACATTAAGGTCATTGCTCCATGGCGCGAGTGGGACCTCAACTCCCGTACCAAGCTTATTTCCTACGCAGAGGCCCGCGGCATTGCAGTGCCTGCTGGCAAGCGTAATGAGCCACCATTTTCAATGGATGCTAATCTGCTTCATATCTCCTATGAAGGCAATGCCTTGGAAGATCCTTGGGTAGAGCCAAGTGAGAGCATGTTTACTAGATCAGTATCTCCAGAATCTGCTCCAGATAGACCAAGTTACGTCGAGATTGAGTTTGAAAAGGGCGACCCAGTTGCCATTGATGGCGTCAAGCTCTCTCCCGCCACCATCCTGACCAGATTAAATGAGCTTGCTGGTGGTAATGGAATTGGTCGTATTGATATTGTGGAGTCTCGTTTTGTTGGAATGAAGTCTCGCGGTGTTTATGAAACCCCTGGAGGAACCATCCTCCTGGCAGCTCGTCGTGGAATTGAATCCATCTGCCTGGACAGAGGGGAAGCTCACTTGAAGGACGACTTGATGCCACGCTATGCTGAGCTGGTGTACAATGGATTCTGGTTCTCTCCAGAGCGCAGAGCAATGCAAGCTGCTATTGATGAGACTCAGAAGTTTGTTGCTGGTACAGTGAGAGTGAAGTTGTACAAGGGCAATGTGACGGTGGTCGGGCGGAAATCACCATATTCATTGTATGACGATAAGATATCTTCATTTGAGGATGATGGTGGAGCTTATGATCAGAAGGATGCTGCTGGGTTCATCAAGCTGCAGGCTTTGAGATTGCGTACCTTGGCAACCAACAGGAAAGTAAGGTAGAGAGAGAGAGAGAGAGAGAGAGAGAGAG
>Ga0114919_10002225_pt1 | contig 15681 bp, 16 predicted proteins | sample BlataG_FD_88682 | JGI IMG/M metagenome (GOLD analysis project Ga0114919, IMG submission 88682) | Deep subsurface microbial communities from Black Sea to uncover new lineages of life (NeLLi) - Black_00105 metaG | ecosystem: Environmental > Aquatic > Marine > Oceanic > Sediment | place: Atlantic... | reverse complement strand
TTTTTCTTTAATTTTAGGTTTTTTATTTTAGGAAGGTTTAATCAATATGCCGGAAAAGTATCCGACACAATATCCATAATCTCCTCTGACATCGGTACTAGTGTAATACTTCAATAATTTACCTTTGCTGCAATTTAAATTCATACAAATCAACATTAAAGTTGTTATTGTTTGTGCGCCACAGACAGTTGTCTGCGAAGCAGCCGATAGAGTTTTTTTAGGATCGAGTTCTACAAAAGCATCAATAACTTTCCGATCTATTGATTTAAACTGATTTAATTGCTCTCTATTTGACACATTTTTATGGGACATATCTGATGAAGCTACTATGACAACATCTTTATTTAAAGCTTTAACCGATGCTGCTATGTCATTAGCTAATGCTTCAAATACGGAATACTCCCTAATACCTCCCATTTTTATAGTTACTATTTTAACATCTCTATCTTTCGCACAATATTTAATGAATGGTAATTGTATCTCAATGTTATGTTCTTGTTCCATAAATCCGGTAAAAGCGGAAGAATCATCAACGATAATATCACTTTTCTCAAGAATTTTTTGAGATAGTTCAACATCAATCTCCAGGTTTCCTAATGGTGTCTCCCAGGCCCCATCTCCTAATAGAGCGACTCCGCCATAACCAACATGATCAGTTCCTAATATTATAACCGTGTCAGGGATTTTCTCTTTAAATAAATTTAAGTAGGTGAAAGCAGCACATTTTCCTGAGAAAGCATATCCCGCGTGTGGAGAAATTGCCCCAAATATTGTTCTTTTCTCTAGATTTAATGATTCAGGCAATTTACCCGGCCCAAATTTGCTATCGTAAAAAGAAGACTCTAGATCTTTTATTAAAGTTTCTTTTTTACTAGGATACCAACTTCCCGCGTGTGATGCTTTTCTTACGACCAAACTTATCACCTTACCATAAATAACATTTATTGAGAAATATATATACTTTCATCTGTTAATTACTAATTTAAAAGAATTATTAAATTATTTTTAATACATCTTATTAAGATGACTGAAGAAAAAGAATCTCCTATTTCACTGGAGGATATAGACGAAAAAGATATCCCAGAAAAAATACCAACTAAATATATTAATAATCGCGTTATTGTTTTTAATCCGCTATATGCTTCATATTTGTATGTAAAACAAAAGTTTTTTGGGTCTCCTCTTGGTATAAGCAAACCTCGATTAGAATATTTTTCAAAACCTTCGGAATTATCCCTAATTGAAGCGTTATATCTGTTAAAAAACGATAAAATTACTATTTACGACCCTAACTTAGATAAGTACTACACATATGATGAATTTTACGAAGTAAGTAAAAAAAATCACTATAAATTTGAAGAAAAATATGTAATTTATCAGGATTTAAGAAAAAAAGGGTATATCCCCCGACCCGGTTTAAAGTTTGGTGCTGATTTTGTAGTATACAAAAAAGGACCGGGATTAGAACACTCACCGTTTATAGCTCATGTTTTACCGCATGACGCAAAAATAACCGCGATTGATATGGTACGGGCTGGGCGTTTAGCTACATCCGTAAGGAAGAAGTTTGTCATCGCTAATCCTCTAACTTTGAGTTACTACTTCTTTGAATGGTTCAAACCCTAAACCAGAAAAAGCCAATAAGTACTGTAATTCTTCTATTAATGTTGAATTTTGTAAACTAAATTTACTGACTCCTTATCAATATCTTTCCTTAGCTTATCAATTGGCTCAAAATCTTCATTAGGAACATAGTGGCTAATTCGCATTATCTCCTTGAGGACGTCGTCACATCTTCTATCGTTCATAATAAAACCCTGTTTTATAAGCAATTTGCTTTTATTGTGTAAGAGAAGAATAACCTTGATGAGCCCTAGCATTTTTTTACTAGTCGTAAAATTATCGACCTCATTGAAAGCGTTTTGGATGAAAAAAGCATTTCTTATAAGATTTGCCGTAAATAGTTCTAATTTTTGATCCTCAGCTAAGTTCTTCTGTCCAAGCAGTTGGGTAATGTATTTTAGATCGTTTTCCGTTGCTAATATCTCATTTACTTGCTTTCTACACTCAGACCAATCTAGCTTAATATCAAACCAATTTTTATCTATCTTCTCCCACCAATCTGCCAAATACTCAGGGTAATTTGAATAAGAATTTATCCAACTAATAGCAGGATAATGTTTTAGATATGCTAATTTGGGATCTAAAGCCCATATTCCTTGGACAACGCGTTTTGTAGCGGATGTTACTGGCTCACTAAAATCACCTGCGGGAGGAGATATTGATCCAATAATAGTTATAGATCCTTTTCTTCTTTTTCCTTTAGGATCGTGGCCTTGAGTTGTAATAACTCCAGCTCGTTCATAGAAACTTGATAATTTCGAAGGTAAATAAGCAGGGTAACCTTCTTCGGCAGGCATTTCCTGTAATAACCCTGAGATTTCTCTTAAAGATTCAGCCCATCTTGATATACTATCAGCAATAACAGCAACATCGTACCCCATATCTCTGTAATATTCAGCAATTGTTATACCTGAGAAAAGACTCGCTTCGCGGGCGGACACAGGCATATTTGAAGTATTTACAACAAGGACGATACGGTCCAGTAACGGTCTTCCAGTATCAAGATCTATAGTTTCACTGAACTGTTTAAGGAAGCTAGCAATTTCATTTCCAGGTTCCCCGCACCCTATGAATACAATTAAATCTGCACTACAATATTTTGCTATATTTTGTTGGATAATTGTTTTACCAGTTCCAAATCCTCCTGGAACAGCAAAAGTACCACCTTTAGCTACGGGAAATAGTAGATCTATTATTCGCACACCAGTCAATAAAGGCTCGCTAGGTTGCTCTTTTTCACTAAAAGGTTTTCTCTTTGTAACTGGCCATTTTTGTAGCATGCAAAAAGATTCTTCTTTGTTATCCTTTTTTAAATTATAGATATCATCAATAATGGTATATTCTCCTTCTTCTTCGATAAAAGATAATACACCTGATTTTCCAGGTGGTACCATTATTTTATGATTTAACATAGAAGTTTCTTGAACGATTCCAATCTCATCACCACTAAAAACTGAATCATTTGTTTTTCTGGTTGGAACAAAGTGCCACTTTTTGGTTCTTGAAAGAGATGGAAATTCAATTCCTTTATTTATTCTTCCCTCTTGAAAAAAATCGAATGTTATGTCTAATGGTCTTTGTATTCCATCAAAAACATTTGTTAATAATCCAGGTGCTAATTACATAGACAATGGTTCTTGAAGACTGAAAACTCTTTCTTTCAATCTAATACTAGTAGTATTTTCAAAAGATTGGGCTACAATGCGGTCTGAGTATATTTGAATTACTTGACATAAAAAGTTATGATTGCTTATTTTAATTAAATCGTTAAGTCTTACATTATTTTCTAAGCCCTTTATTTCAACTAGTGATCCGTTAACCGCAGAGATAAACCCCTCTTTGGAATCATTAATAGCTATAACCATTTTCAATATCTCTAAAATTTATATTTTTTACTATTTTAAATATTATAATGATCGAGTTCCGCAGATTGGACATTTTTTTACAGATGTGGGAATCGTTAATCCACACGTTTTACATTTTTTGATTACTTCTTTTAATTCAAAAACCTTGCCGCAAGTAGGACAATTTTTCTTATAACCAGTAATAATCATCCCACAGTTTTCGCATTTATTTATAAGAGATTTACGGTATTTAAAATTTAGGTCTATGTTTCTTAATTTTTTTTGCTGCAATAACTCAGAATCTGTTTCAATTTTCAATTCTATTTTTCGGGGAGGACGTTGAATTTTATTTCGTTCTTTATCAGGATACAGTTCAGAATAAATAGTTTTTTTTTTTTTTGGTCTAAAGAACATTCCCAGAATAATTAAAGCCATAAATCCGAGTAGCAATAGTATAATAATTAGTTCAATCCCAATTATAGTTAAAATATAAAAGAGGATGATAACAAAAACCAAAGAAATGATCAGAAGTATTATCTTAACAAACTTTCCTCTTTGGTGTGAATCTTTTTCATTGTAAACTCCTTTATTCTCGTTTTTCATTATACAATTTCCTACTTACAAATCAAAATTATCAGCTACATATATTTTTTGGAAACTAGTTTTTCTGCTTCAATTATGTCCTTTTGGGTTATTTCTGATTCGATTTCTTTATCTATTTCTTCAGATATAACATCTTTGATACTACTTACTTTGAAGATAATTACTGAATAGGTATCGTCTAAATAAAAAGGTACGTAGTTTACACCACTACCTTGATAAAATTTAAAGAAAAATTCATAGAAATGAAGCCTGATAGCATTTATAAACACTAATAATCCCTCAAGTAAAATTACAATCATATTACCAAATATTAAACCAACTATGTTAATGATTTCGGAACCAATATCAGTACCTTGAACTAAATTACCCATTGCTGTGATTGCTACCATTAATGATATGTGTGCTAGCGCTAACGCTAATAATCTTATATATGATGCAACATTGCTCATGATTGATAACAGCGTTTCAAATGTTTCCATTGTACCCTCACCGATAAGACTTCCTACAGATTCTTCTTTCAAATAAGAAATACGGAATATTTTACCTAATGGTTTTAAAACTATTAATAATATCCCTGGAACTAATGGCAGCAATATAGGGTAAGGGGGCTCTAACCAGGCGTAAATATCAAATCCATATGTAAAAATTAAAATAGTTCCTCCAGTTAATAAAAATATTTTAATTAAAGAATCTGTGAAACCTAAGAATTTTCTATTTAGTTTCCAATAGTTCAAAAATTGAATAAACCAACCCAAATTAAGATGAAACACTCCAACTAAGACAGCAAACTTAAAAACTGACATTATATTATCCAAGGGATTATACAAAGTAATATTCAATATAGGAATCGTAAGAGGTTCTAGATGCATGTAGACTGTACTAAATAACTTAATTTCATTCATTCCAAAAAATTCTCCATATAGAAATCCAACTATTACGGCTCCAATACCACAATATAGAATGATCCAGCAAAAATTTATAAAATCTTTTCCTTTCTTGTTTCTATATCTTATTGCACCAATTAAACCCGCAATAATCAAAACGAGACCATGTCCGATATCCCCAAACATTAACCCAAACAAAATTGGAAATGTTATTGCAATAATTGGGGTAGGATCGATTTCTGAATACGCAGGAACTCCATACATTTTAGTAACTGTTTCAAAAGGTCTAACTAAGAAATTATTCCTCATTACTGTAGGAGCAGAATTTCTCAAATCTTTTTTTTCTCTTTCTTTTTCCTTTTCTTTACTTGATGGTTCTCCATTTGTAGTGGTTTCTTCTTTTGAATCTTTAAGTTTCCCAGAATGTACGTGATCCTTATCCTCTTTCAGATTTGCAATTTTATGTTTTGTAATGTCGATTGAATCGATTGTAATTTTATCTTGAAATTTATCAATCAAACCTTGTTGAATCTCTTTTTCTTTTCCTTTAGGTAAGAAAAAGCTCAAACTTGATCGATTTAACGATAGTTCTTCATATTGGTGTGAAACCCAGTTATATTCTTCTAGATTTTTTACTATCTCATGAGCCGCAGCAAACAAAGGGAGATGATCGTCCCTCAATCTATCTAATTCCTTTTGATTTTTATTTAAAGAAGTGATAACAAACTTGATTTCTTTTGCTATTCGAGGAAAGTTTATCCCATCTGAGAGTAAATATTTTTTTAAAATCGGTACCTCTTCAGCGTGAATTATCCGTATCCTTTCTCTAAAATCTTCCTCGTATTCCTTGGGATAGATTATAAAAAATGCTATTCTTTCATTGCTTAAATAGTCGTAATGCAGAAAATTTGGAAAATGAGAAAATTCAAAGATATTTTCGATATTTTCTAAATTCTTTGCGAATGTTGTAAAGGCTTTAAATTCTAAAACCTTGAATTTCATTAATTTATCTCGCGTCAACTGGTATTTCTCTAAAAAAAGATAACTTCCATGGATTGTATTGATTTTTTCTAGTTCAATTTCAATAGAAATACGACTGCTTTTTAACTCGTTAATACGATTTGAATAATAATTGATTTCATCTACGAGTTGGTTTATTAAATCGTTTTTATCTTTCACTTCAAATTTTTTCCTCTCATCAGGTTTAAAACTTAATTTTTGGAAATCAGATTCTGTAATATCAAGATTTTTAAATAAAAATTCAACACTCTGACTTAATTTATTAATCTTCTCAAATAAAACATCATCTTTTTCAAATTTCACACTTTCTTCAGGTTTAGTTTTAATATGAACCAAACTGAGTTGAGATAGATGTTGGAGGAGGAGATCTCTGTAATCTTGATTAACATTAACCCTGAATAATACCATAGCACTTTTTTCTGTCATTTTTTAATCACTTCAAATTAAATTTCTTTAGTTATCAAGTCTTTTGTATTCTTTAAACGAACGTAGTTTTCTCTTTCGTTTTCTTCTAATATCTCTTTTATTTTTTTAATTTCGAATTGTAACTCAGGAATAATCACATTTTTTAATCCTCTAATTCTTCGGTTTATTTTCTTATAAGACAGAGATATCTTTAACATTATATCTTCTAATTTTGCAAAAATAATAAGTTGTTCAAAAAATTTCTCTAAAACTATTATTAAATCATCAAGGTAATTACTTGAATTTTCAAACGAATAAGCAGGGAGTAATTCATCTTTTATTAATTCATATTCAATTACAGGAATTAACGACCCAATCTTTTTAAAATACTTTACATCTATCGTAGGTTTGTACTGAAGTTTACTCAACTTGCTGATTAAATTAAAGTCTCTTTTTCCCATTTCTTTATAAGTTTGATGAAGTTTAATCATAGTTTCTTTGTATAAATCGATAAAAATTTCACGATTCTTTATATAATTGTCCCAATTTTCTTTGATCTCAACCATTAATTGCTCTAATTTAAATTTTAAAAAGTTTTCACCCTTGACCGCAAAATTTAGTCTCTTCTGTAGCGAGAGTAGATTAGTTTTGGTGGGCCGGAATTCACGAAAGGACGCCTTTAGTTACACCTCTCCAGTATAATATTTATCGATTAATTCTTGGTGAATCCTAAATAATTGGTGCCTTGGTATATGAGATAGAGCCTTCCAAGCAAGATCTAGTGTTGAATTAAAATCTCTTTCTTCAGTATAACTTTGATTTAAAAAAATTTGTTCGAAAACTTCTCCAAATTTCAATAAGGCTTTCTGATTAAAACTTAAGCCATCTTCTCCAACAATCGATATAAGGTCTCTGACTTCAAGGGCAGCGGAGTAAGAAGATAATAATTGAGAACTAACATCCGCATGGTCTTCCCTAGTAGTATCTTTACCAATAGCGTCTTTCATTAACCGGGAAATAGAAGCTAGAACCTCTAACGGAGGATAAATTCCTTTTTTGTCTAAATTTCGATTTAGAACTAATTGACCTTCAGTAATATATCCAGTAGTGTCCGGAATAGGGTGGGCTATATCTCCTCCGGGCATAGTTAGAATCGGAATTTGTGTTATAGTTCCCTTTTTACCTTTAATTTTTCCTGTTCTTTCATAGAGAGATGCAAGATCAGTATATAAATATCCGGGATATCCTTTCCTGCTAGGAATTTCTTCTTTAGCAGAACTTAACTCTCTTAGCGCTTCTGCGTAATTGGTCATGTCAATTAAAATTACGAGAACATGCATGTCTTTTTCAAATGCAAAATATTCCGCTGTAGATAAAGCTACACGAGGAACAATTAATCTTTCCATTATTGGATCGTCAGCAAAGTTGATAAATGAAATAATATTCTGAATGTTTCCACTCTCTTGAAAACGCTTCATGAAAAAAATTGCTTCATCTTGGATGATTCCTATACCACAAAAAATTATGAGGAACGGTTCTTCGGTTAATACTTTGGCTTGAGTAACAATTTGGGCTGCTAATAAATTATGAGGCATCCCTTGATCACTAAAAATGGGGAGCTTTTGCCCTCTAATTAATGTGAAAAGGCCATCAATAACAGAGATTCCTGTTTGGATTACTTCTGAAGGATATTCTCGAGCAAATGGATTAATAGGTAAACCGTTTATATCTCTTTCTATTTCAGTTAAAATGTCAGATTCTAATACCTGTTTTGTATTGATATCGATCGGTTTTCCTAAGGAGTTGAACACTCTTCCAAACATATCACTAGAAATTTTTATTTTAAATGAATCTTCAGTGAAGGTAATGGTAGAATTTTCTGAAGATAGTCCAGCTGTATCCTCAAATACTTCGATAGTTATCGTATTCTCGTCCATTTTCACAACTTGGCCCGTACGTTCTTTACCATCGTCCGTTTTGATTTTAACGATCTCACCATATTGCACATCGTGTTTATTATCTAAAAACACTAAAGGTCCAATAATTTTTTTTATCTTCCTATAAATTACGCTCATTTTTTCTTAAAAACTCCATGTAATAACTTTAAAGTTTCTATTTCATGAATCAGTTTACTTCTTAATTTTTCTAATTGTTTAAAATCATCGTTAGGAACCGACCGCCCTATTCTAAGGATATCATTTATAACTTTAAGTTCTTTGATTTCTTCGATCAAAAATCCTTGACTTATTAATTGTATACCTTCGTTATACAGTAATAAAATAAGTTTCACAAACCCAATTAATTTTTCAATCCCTGTAAAGCAGTCAATTGAATCAAATGCGTTTTGAATTAGAAAGCCATTTCTTGTTATTCTTGCAATAAAGAGGATAAATTGTTGATTTTCAGGTAAATTTTCTTCGCCTACTAATTGGACTATATTTTTTAGTTCATTCTCTTGAGAAAGAATGTTATTTATTTGTTTTCTACACTCATACCAATCTATATCTATTTCAGGCCAATAAATATCTCTTTCATACCACCAATCAGAAATGGATTCAGGATATTTTGAATACGAATTTAGCCAATTTATTGCTGGGTAATGCTTGGAGTAAGCTAAATTCGCGTCTAATGCCCAAAATGCTTGAACAAAACGCTTAGTTGTTGAAGTTACAGGTTCACTGAAATCTCCTGAAGGGGGTGATACTGAACCAATAATAGTTAAAGAGCCATAATTCTCTTTTCCTAAATCTTCTTCACCATAAATATTGACAATTCCGGCTCTTTCATAAAAACTAGAAATTTTCGAGGGTAAATACGCGGGATAACCTTCTTCAGCGGGCATTTCTTCTAATAGTCCAGAGATTTCTCTCAAGGATTCTGCCCACCTTGAAGTACTATCAGCTAAAACGGCAACATCGTAGCCCATATCTCTGTAATACTCTCCAATAGTAACTCCCGAAAAAATACTAGCCTCTCGGGCAGAAACAGGCATATTTGAAGTATTCGCAATAATAATAATTCGCTCCAGTAACGAATGACCAGTCTTAGGGTCAGTGATTTCAGAGAATTGTTTTAAAACATCTGCTATCTCGTTTCCTCTCTCTCCACAACCTATATAAACGACAACATCAGCATTACACCATTTTGCTAAAGATTGTTGAATAACAGTTTTACCAGTTCCAAAACCACCAGGAACCGCAACCGTTCCTCCTTTGACTATTGGAAATAATAAATCTATCACCCTCATTCCTGTTACTAGTGGTTCTTGAGGATATGTCCGTTCTTTATATGGTCTATGTTTAGTAATAGGCCATTTCTGAATCATATTATAGGATTTTTCTTTTGATCCTCTTTTTAATCGATAAATTTCATCAATTACAGTATATTCTCCTTCCTCTGCTATATAAGTTATTTTTCCAAAAACACCCACTGGAACTATTATTTTATGTTCAATAAGTTGAGTTTCTTGAACAACTCCTATAACATAACCCGTACTTACAAATTCATCAGTCTTCCGTAAAGGCTTAAAAGCCCATTTTTTCTCTCTTGATAAAGAAGGAATATCTACACCTCTCTCTAAAAAACCACCCTCTTCTGACTTTAAAAAAGTTGCTTCGAGTGGTCTTTGGATACCATCAAAAATTTTACCTAATAATCCCGGACCTAATTCCATTGATAGAGGTTCTTGTAAACTTATAACTTCTTCATTTAGTTTTAAATTAAAAGTGTTTTCAAACACTTTTGCAATCACATGATCAGAATAAATTTGGATTACTTCACCTAAAATTTTATGCTTAGATTCTCTTATTAAATCGTGAAGTCGAACTTGATCCTCCAAGCCCTTAATCGCTATTAAGGTTCCATTTATAGATGAAATGTATCCGGGTTTAATTTTTTCTTTAGTTTCATTCATAATCCTTTAAGTAATTATCTATAGCTAATTTTTGATTTTGTATAAATTGAACATAATCGTTTTCAAGCTTTTTAATATCTGATTCTGAATCTGAAAAAATCTTTGAAAACTCTATCTCTATAATTGAAGAGTTTTTTTTTAACTGATTTTCAATCGTATAATTATAAGAAATATTTGCTGACAATACAACGCAAATAAAACCACCTGTGAAATTTTTCTCTGATTTCTTTATCAAAACCTTATTCTTAAAGATTTTTTCTATTAATTCTGAATTTTTACCAAAAAATTCATAATCTCTTGAATTTAAGATAATCATTATCTCAGGTGGTTTATCAATAATATATTTAATATTTTCAAGAGTTTTTAGTATAAAATTAGTGTACCCTGAATAATTGTTTTTTATTTTATCATTTATCAACTCTGTTACGTCAGAAATAAGCTCTAACTTTAACTTATTTTTTGATTTCAACACTTCTTCTTTAATTTTTAAAAGAGTGGAAGATAAAGAACTATTTAATAATTTGTTGAAGGTTTCGTTAAAGTGTGCTTTCATCTTTAAAGAACTATCCCTAGTTCTCTCCTTGTTTTTTTTCTTAGCTTCTGCTATTTGAGAGAGAGTTTGTTGATTGATGTTCTTTATGTCATTTTCTGCTTGGTTAATTAAATACAACCCTAATTTCCCAAACCTTCCCCTAATTTCTTGTCCTTCACTAATGGCTAATCACCTTTATTTAAATAATTTCCTCTATTAACTCATGAATCCTATCAAAAATTTTATCGTGATTTCTAATATCTGGTTGAAAGATATCGGGTAAGAGATATATAAAAGGAGTCCTATTATTAGTCTTAAAATCCATAATATATTCAAGAACATCATCAGGTAACTCCATATTGATAATAATCATTACAATTAACGGTTTTTTTATTAAATTCTCGAAATTTTTGATAAATTCTTCCTTAGTATTGGCTATAGTCCCTTCAATACCTAGAAGACCAAACAAAGAGACTATCTCGTCATAACCAATCACATGTATTTTTGCTTCCGGCATTAAAAATCAAAACCTAATTTTTCAAATATTAAACTCGATAATCCTTCTTTATTCTCTTGGTAGTAATTTTCGATCTTATTACATAAATTCTTTAATAATTCTTCAAAATTTTCAGAATTCTCATTAACTTCTTTCGAGACTTTAGCTAGCGCCTCGTTAATAATTTCTTGATTTTTATAAATTGTATTTTCCATTTCTTTTTCTTGAGAAGTCCTTGCTTTTCGGATATCTTCTAAACTTTCTTTTTTAGATTTCTCAATTAAATCATCGTAAATTTTTTCGATTTCTTCTACCCATTTAAAAATTTCCATTATTCTAAAACCTCATTACTATTTTTTACTTATTAAATGACTAATTTCATATTTATAACTTTTTTAATAGTTTAAACTTCTTGTGAATGATTTTGATTACTCTTGGCAGGATATCAAACTTGATCTCCTTTTCTTTTTTTATTAAGACTTCCAAAATTTTATATATTGTGAAAAAGTCAATATCGTCGATTTTAATTTTAAATTTCTTGAAATAATAAGTAATATAAAATTGTTCTATTGACCTAATTATATGCTTAGTATCAATTTTTAATGTGATAAAAATATGTTCTACTTTTGTTATATTCCTAAGATATAACTCTACATTTGAGAGGAATTCGCCAGGAGTGTTAAGATTTAACAAATAATTGAGTTTATCTTCATTTAAAAATAAATAATCATCAACTAAAAATTGTGATAATAATTTTCTGTCGATTTTATTTTTAATTCCTCTAAAAATCACATTTAAGTTATAAATCTCCGTTTTATACTTCACAAATAATGAAATCATTATTTTTTCTTTTTTATTTAAATTCTTTACTTGTTCTCTGAGATGATTATAATATAACTGATCCAAAAATGCCTCTAAGACAAATATTTCTTTATTTTTCTTAAAGTAAAGAAGTCCTTCCCTAATGGGGATATAATACAAAGATTTTTTAAGATAAATTTGAATCTCATCTAAAGTGGTGAGTTTAAGCAAATCCTCGATAAATTCTGTGTTGTCTAAATAGACTTCAACTAAAAAATTAATGTTTTTTCTTCTTTCCTCTTGTTTCATCCCTATAATTAAACTGATAATTACTAGTTTGATATTCTGAATTTCGAATTTCATTAGGTAGTTTCTTAAGAATTTTCTCATGTTTAATGGAGAAAATTGTTGAATTTTGCCAATTAGTTGAATATAATTATTAAAAAGAACTCCTTCAATTTCTTCTATAGTATAATCCTTTACCTCTATATTTGGATAAAATGGTTTTATGGTTTCTATAAAAGTTTCAATGTCGTAAATAGTCTTCAATTTTCTTAAAGTATCATCATCAATAATTAAATTTTTGAGGTAATCGATTTTGATGAATGTATACGCATAAGATGGAATAATTATACTCGTGTAAAAATCACCTAGCTATTGAATTTAAATAATAAATAAAATTAAATCGGCGTAGGGATTTTCGTCCAGAGTAAGATTGCTACAATTAAACCATACACAGCTAATGCTTCGCATAATGCTACGATTAAAAATGCCTTAAAAAAACTTTCTTCTCTCTCGGATAAGGACGATATGGCTGCTGTACCTACGGTTCTTATAGCCATAGCACTTCCTAATACTGACGCAGCAAGAGCTATTGCTGCTGAAACTGCTAATATTGCTGCTGTTGGGGAATTATAGTAATCAAAACTAGTCTCTGTTTGTGCTGCTACCAGCGTTATGACGCCATCTACGCTTAGGAATACAATTAGCACAAGTACTAATTGGAATAATCCGAGCAAAATATAAAATTTCTTCTTTCCATTCATAGAATTCACTACTTTTACTTGTTTTTATAATTATTATTTTAAAATAGAATAGTAAAAGTATGTGTATAAATTTTTCTACTTTTTCCTATAAATTGGAAATTTGCTAAAAAATAAATAAACTAGTTCTCTATAATCAAGAATCAAATTTAGGGGTATTTAAATCTCATTGGTATAACAATACTCTGATTAGATCTGCAACATCATGGACTTTATCAGCCATTGATTCTAAAAGCGAGATACTATCTCTAACCCTCATTAGTGTTTTGATGTCTTCAACATTAGAGTATAAGAATTCAAGAAATTGCCTGTAGGTTCTGTCGATCTCGGATTCACGTTCATGAATAGTCGTAGTATTCTCAAAAACTATATCTGGTTTATCTCTTAAATTCCTTATCGCAGTTTTTAAAATATCAACCATCTCCATAACTTGGTTTAATAATTTATGATATTTCTTTTTAATTTCTTTAGCAACCTTTCCCTCCATTTTAATATTAGTCAACATATCAACAAATTCAAGAGGATAATTAATGATATTATCCATTCTCAGAACTAAATTTACGTAATCCCCAAGATTAAGGGCTTCTGCTTCTGAAAAGTTTTGTATTAGTTGAATTTTTAACTCATCCGCATTCTCCTCTGACAAAACCATGGAGACTCTCTTCTTTTCCAAAGCTTCCTTATTACTCTCGAAATCTTCAGCCCAGACAGTGTAAAACACCCCCATATCGCTAGTAACGCTATAAATTATTCTAGAATGCTCTATGAGAAGCGTAATTATTTCTTCTTTAACCTTTCTAGTAGATGACATTTTAAGAGACACTAAATTATAAATATTCTATGATTATAATATGATTAAATAAATAAAAATCATCAGTTTTTAAGGAAATTTAATTAAAAAAGATTAATAGCTTCTATTATTTATAGGAATTATAATGGATTTTGAATCATATCTATTTAATATCCATTATTTTTAGAATTTGATAATAATGGTGTATTTACCTAAAATGGGATTAAAGTCTAAAATAGAAAAATGGCGTAAATATTCTGAAATGTCTGATTTAGGGATCATATCTCGCCGAAAATTTTTTAACAACGCCTTTGACGGAGCTTTGACTTGTGCGGGTATAGTAAGTGGATCCTTCATAATCTTCCTCGCAAATCCGCTTCAAAATGTAAGCTCAACGATTATCGTAATAACAGGTTTTTCCACGGCTTTAGCAATAGGTATAAGTGGTCTCTGGGGGGCGTTTCTCTCTGAAGAAGCCGAACGAAAGAAGAAAATTAGTGATTTAAAGAAAGAAATGGTAATTTTTGAGGAAGAACAGAAAGGAAAGGATCCCTTAGAAAAGAATGAGATTCAAAAAGCAATGATCACTCCCATTAAAATAGAATCTACAAATCAATACAATAAAGATTCTCAAAAGGAAAAAAAAAGGAAAAATCGTGACAATAAGTCGTTAATCGAGCAATCAGAAAGATTTGCGACCATCGTTGCATCCTTAGTAGACGGAGGTGCTCCTGTTTTAGGATCAGTTCTCCCATTATTGCCATTTTTCTTTGGTACAACATTATCATTGTTTCATTTTCTCATTTCTTATGCCGTATTGGTATGTATATTAGTTTATTTAGGAATCTTCCTCGGCAAAATTTCTGGTGGTGGTCATTTAAAATATATTATACACCTAGTTACTGCGGGCATCACTACTCTAATCGTCTCTCTACTGCTAGAATTAGCGATCTCTCCTTAAGTTAGCTTTTCACTAAAATAAATTTTATTATTTTTCAAGCATTATGCATATAAGTGATAATAACAAAATGGGAATAAAGAGGAAATAGAATCTCAGATTAATTTCTAGAAGAAACCAATGTAGAATAATAAAGATCATCAATGTATCTTGATCTTAGTAAAGATAATTTAAAATGATTGAAAAGGTTAGAACATACGCCGAAATTACAGATTTTTTATCAATTGCCCGTCGTTATTTTGTAAATAACTTTTACGATGGTATGTTGACTGTTTTAGGAATAATTCTTGGATTTTTTATCTCAGCATTAAGAGGAAGTCAACATACTATAGATAGTTATCTTGTTCTATTAACGGGTTTTGCTACTTCTATTTCAATGTTTGTGTCTGGGTTGAGTGGGTCATATATTTCAGAAAAAGCAGAACAAAGAAAGTTGAAATTAGAGTTAGACAAAGCAATGGTACTCGTAGAGGAGGAACAAAAAAATGAGGCGGATATTAAATCAGAACATAAAGAAATCGAGAAAGCAATGATAACAGTTAATATAAATCGTAAAAATGGGAAAAAAAAAAAAATAATAAAAAACCCGAGAATTAAGGAGAAAAAAGTAAAAACAGTACAGGAGAAAGCAGAAAGATTCGCATCCGTAATTGTCTCAATTGTAAATGGCGGTGCTCCTTTTTTAGGGGGAACAATTCCTCTCATCCCTTTCTTTTTAACTGAAAAAGCAGGCCTTTTCACTTTTATCAATTCTTTTTTAATAATCTTT
>Ga0114919_10002224_pt1 | contig 15683 bp, 10 predicted proteins | sample BlataG_FD_88682 | JGI IMG/M metagenome (GOLD analysis project Ga0114919, IMG submission 88682) | Deep subsurface microbial communities from Black Sea to uncover new lineages of life (NeLLi) - Black_00105 metaG | ecosystem: Environmental > Aquatic > Marine > Oceanic > Sediment | place: Atlantic... | reverse complement strand
TGGATTCCCTTGCGGGCGGGATTGGATTCCCTTGCGGGCGGGATTGGATTCCCTTGCGGGCGGGATTGGATTCCCTTGCGGGCGGGATTGGATTCCCTTGCGGGCGGGAAGGGATTCCCGCCCCTACTTTGGACAGGGCATCATATTAAGATGTTTATATATTGACTTTGATATACTGCTGTGTTAGCCTTATCTGATAACAATCACCAGGGAGGGATTTGAAAAGCATCCGAAGCGGCGGGCGGAATTTCATCAATAAAATCTTTGGCCCGGCGGCGAACCTGTTGGGCAGGTTAAAGGTATCCCCGAACTTTTTTACCATCCTTGGTTTCATCTTCTCGTTGGCTGCGGGGCTTTCCTTCGCCTTTGCCGCCGAGCTTCCCACTCTGACCGTCTATTCGCAAACATCCTTCATCCGCCTGGCCGGCATCTTAATCCTCCTCTCCGCCTTATGCGACATCTTTGACGGTGCTGTAGCCCGAGCCTCGGGACGCCAGTCACGCTTCGGCGCATATCTAGACTCGGTTCTTGACCGCTACTCGGAGACGGCGGTGCTCACCGGCTTGATATATTTCTTCGCCGTCAGCGGAGACATAATCCACACCGTGGTCACCGTCCTGGTGCTTGTCGGTTCCATCTTCGTCTCCTACACCAAGGCTCGTGCCGAGGGTTTGGGCGTAGAATGTAAGGTGGGCTTGATGGAGCGCCCGGAGCGGCTAATCCTGCTCATAATCGGAGCCATCGCAGGGGGCTACATACTCCTGGGAGCTCTGTGGCTCCTAGCCCTGCTCACCCACATCACTGCGGTTCAGCGCATCCTGCACACCCGAAGAAACATCAAGCTGGGATTGGTGGATGAAGCAAATCCGGAATTGAGAGAGACAGCTCAGGAAGCATCCAAGCCAAACGGGAACATATCACCGATAAACGGTAAGACAGGCAAACAATAACCAATTTAGATATAACAGATTTTCTCTCAAGGAGGTCTTTTCCATGCCAAAAATAAAAGTGGCTATAATCGGTGTGGGCAACTGCGCCTCATCTCTGGTGCAGGGCGTGGAGTATTATAAGAATGCCAAAGAAGGCGAACAAGTCCCCGGCATAATGCATGTCAATCTCGGCGGGTATCACATAAATGACATAGAGTTCGTCGCCGCCATTGACATTGATAAGAACAAAGTGGGCAAAGACCTTGCCGAAGCCATCTACACCAAGCCCAATAACACCTACAAGTTCTGCGATGTCCCCAAGACCGGGATCACTGTTGTCCGGGGAATGACCCACGACGGTCTGGGCTATTACCTCTCGCAGATAATTGAGAAGGCGCCCGGTCCCACCGACGACATCATCGGCATACTCAAGGACACCGGCTGTGATGTAGTCATTAACTACCTGCCGGTGGGAAGTGAAGAAGCCACCAAATGGTATGTGGAGCAGGTTCTTGATGCCGGCTGTGGTTTCGTCAACTGCATTCCGGTCTTCATCGCCCGGGAAAAATACTGGCAGAAGCGCTTCAAGGAGAGGAAACTGCCGGTCATCGGCGACGACATCAAGAGCCAGGTGGGAGCCACCATCGTTCACCGCACCCTTACCCGCCTGTTCGTTGACCGGGGCGTGAGGTTGATGCGCACCTCCCAGCTCAATGTGGGCGGAAACACCGACTTCCTGAACATGCTGGAGCGCAGCCGCCTGGAGTCCAAAAAGATATCCAAAACATCCGCAGTAACCTCCATGCTCCCCTACGACATCGGCGAGGACAACATCCACATCGGTCCCAGCGACTATGTCGCCTGGCTGACCGACCGCAAGTGGGCTTTCATCCGCCTGGAGGGCAAGACCTTCGGCGATGTCCCCCTCAATATAGAGATGAAGCTGGAGGTATGGGACAGCCCCAACTCCGCCGGTGTGGTAATAGATGCGGTCCGCTGCTGTAAGTTGGCAATGGACCACGGCATCTCCGGGGCGCTGGTGGAACCGTCGGCATATTTCAAGAAATCCCCGCCCAAGCAGATTCCCGACGACAAAGCCCGGGATATGGTGGAGGATTTCATCAAGAAATACCACCTGGACAAAGCAAAGAAAAAGGGGTAGAGTAAGAAGGAAATCTAGGTTCTCTTTTGCGGCTGAGAGGACTCAGCCGCATTTTTTTCACCCAAACTGCAATTATTATATTGCCTGTCGCCCGCTTATGGATTATAATTGGTGGCTATCTATGTCATCAACGATTAAATTCATCGCCTTTGAAGGCATTGAGGGTTCGGGCAAATCCACCCAAGCTGACCGCACCGACCACTGGCTCGCCGAAAGAGGAATAGACCATCTACTTGTCCGGGAACCGGGAAGCACCCCTTTGGGCGAGCGGGTGCGCGAACTTCTCCTGATGCGCAAGGAGATAGAGCTTGCTCCGTCAACCGAAGCCCTGCTCTACCTCACCGCAAGGGCGCAACTTGTGGAGGAGGTCATCGCCCCGGCGCTCATCGCCGACAAGGTGGTGCTCTCTGACCGCTACTCCCACTCCACCCTGGCCTATCAGGGCTACGGTCTGGGGCTGGACTTAACCGACCTGGAGAACGCCTGCGAGTTTGCCGGCGGCGGTCTCTGGCCCGATCTGGTGATTCTCATAGACCTACCCCCCGATGTGGGGCTTTCCCGCATAGCCGACGCCGGCTCCTCCCCGGACCGCATAGAGGGGCGTCCGCCGGCTTTTCACGAGCTGGTGCGCGACGGCTATCTTGCTATGGCGAAGCAGGACAAAGAGACCTTCGTGGTTATAGACGGCGAAGGCACAGAAGACGAGGTCTGGAAGAGGGTGGAGGAGGTTCTGGCGAGGGTGTTTGCTAAAAAATAAAGAGAAAACCACTATGCCCCTATCCGACTGGGAAAATTATAAAGAAGAGGTTCGTGCTAAAAGCGACATCCTCTCCGTAGTCGGCGCCCACTTAAAACTGCGCAAGGTTGGACGACGCTTCGTGGGGCTCTGCCCCTTCCACTCCGACACCAAACCCTCATTCTATGTTGACCCGGAGAAGGGCATCTTCCACTGCTTCGGCTGTGGCGCCGGCGGAGATATCTTCAGCTTCGTTATGCAGACAGAGGGACTGGACTTTCCCGGCGCCCTAGCCCTCCTGGCTCGTCAGGCTGGGGTTGCGGAGCCCACCAGCAGGCGCGACCCCGAGGAGGCAAAGCGCACCCGCACCCTGAAGGAGCGGGGGTTCCTCGCCCTGGAGCAAGCACAGAGGGATTTCGCCGAAAGACTGAAGCAATCCCCACAGGACCATCCTGCGGTCAAGTTCCTGAAAGAGCGTGAGGTGGCGGAGAAAAATTGGGGTAGATTCGGCTTGGGACTTGCCGGACCCGGCTGGGAGGACACCCGAAGTCATCTCTCCAAGCTGGGCTTCAGCGACGAGGAGATGAGCGCCGCCGGGCTTATTAGCAGTAGCGAGAAGGGGGGATACTACGACTTCTTCCGCAACCGCCTGACTATCGCCATCTGCGAGCCTCTGGGAAAGATAGTCGGCTTTGGGGGGCGAACCCTGGACGAGAGCGATCCCAAATATCTCAACTCCAGAGAGACCATCCTTTTTCAAAAGGGGCGTCTGCTCTATCCCCTGCACATCGCCCGTGAGGGCTGGAAGGAGGGTTTCCCGGCAATTCTGGTTGAGGGCTATCTGGATTGCATCTCCCTTCTCCAGCAGGGCATCCCCGGGGTGGTCGCCCCTCTGGGCACCGCCCTGACCGAGGGGCAGGCGGGAACCATAACCCGCTTCTGCGAGCAGGTGGTCATCTGCTACGACGGCGACGAAGCCGGGAAGAAAGCCACCCTGCGCAGTCTTCCCATCCTGCTGGGGGCCGGGCTGGATGTGAAAGTGGCTCTCATGCCCGAGGGTCTGGACCCCGACGATTACATCCGCGCCAACGGAGCCAGGAGCTTGCTTGAACTCCTGGGGAAGGCTCACGAAGGTTGGGAGCACCTCATCGCCGAGGGAGGGGGAAAGGAGACGGTCAAGACCCCGGAGGGGAGAGCTCGGATGGTGCACTTCCTAGGAGAAGCCCTGCACAAACTGCCCCCGGGTGTGCGCCGAATGGCTATTGTGGAGAGCATCTGTCAAAAACTCCATCTGGACCCCAGCACTATGATCGGCGCAATTGAGGAATTTTCCAGGCAAGCCAGAAGATACGAGAGGGCAGACGTCCCCCCGCAGGAGGCAACCGAACCTGTCTCCACACATACGACAAAACCACCACGCTACGAGGCGGAGTTCCTAGCCCTCCTCCTCAACTATCCTCAATATATCCCCAGAGCCGCCGAGGAGATTGTTGAAGAGGGACTAATACACCCGGCATCCATAGCAGTGGTTGGGGCGATTTTGAGGTTGGATGCAAAAGATACCGAAGAGGTGGTCAAAGAACTGCTGAAATTGGTCGGCGACGATACTGCCGCCACGGAGTTCATCGCCCACTGCGCCCACATAGAATTCACCTGGGATGCGGAGAAAGCATACCAGGACCTTATCCGCCGAATCAACCAAGAGGCTCTGCACCGAAAAATAGAGCAGGGATTTAACGGAAAAGCGGAGCTTGAACCGGACATCTCCACCCTAAAGCAGGCACAAGAGCTGGCTCGGCGCAAAGCCCACATCTGTGAGAATGACAACCTTCCTTATGATAAGGGGACCGACTCCCCCAAATCCAAGTAACAGTAATTGTCCTTCGCACAATCTTGTTCTAAATTACCGAATATTTAACGATAACTAGATACAAAACATTACAAATAATCCATAAAGTGAAAAATAATTAGCAAAAGACTTGAAATTTCAGCAAAAGTGTGGTAAAATTGATTAATTTTGTGAAATCAGACTTTCTTGTTGCAATCCTTTCTTGTTTACCATCCTTTTCTATAATGTGGGAGGTTTATGAGCGAAAAGGAGAAGAAAAAGCAAGAAACCACAAACGTTGACGGAAGTCGAGCGGTAGAGGAACTGATTGCTCTGGGAAGAAAGAGAGGGCATCTCACCTTTGAGGAGTTGAACTCCGCCCTACCCGAGGAGATGGTCTCCCCGGAGCAGATTGATGACATACTACTAATGTTCAATGAGCTGGGCATTGATGTCGTGGACAGCAAAACAGCCGCTAGGAAAAGTAAGAAGAAACAGGATAAGAAAGAGGAAAAATTAAAGGCTGGACTGGAGGGCAAGATAGACGATTCCGTGCGCCTTTATCTCCGGGAGATGGGGCGGGTCCCCTTGCTCTCCCGTGAGGGTGAGGTTAGCCTGGCCAAGAAGATTGAGAACGGTCACCGCCACACCAGCAGGGCGATATTCTCCACCTATCTGATCTTCCAACTTATGAAGGACTTGATCCATGATGTCAAAGAACGCAAGGTGAAGATGGAAGAGGTGCTCAATGTCAACACCGAGGGGCGCCTTCCACTGGGGAAGCAGAGAGAACTCACCATTGAGCTGTGCAACATCCTGGAACAGCTGAATACCATTCGCGATGAGATCAACAAGCTGTTCACCAAACTGCACAAGATTCGCCGCTCAGACAAGCTCCATCCTCAGACCCTTGACGAGATAGAGATAGAGCGCTCCGAAGCCCTACATATCTTGGAGCGGGTGGACTTCAACACCATCCAGACGGACAAGTTTGTGGATAAAGCCAAAGAGATAGCCAGGGAAATGGTCAAGTTCAGACGCCGAATAAACCGTGCATTAAAAAAGGTCAATATGAGCTCCAAGGACTTGACCAGTTGGTGTCGTCTGCTCAAATCCGGAGAAATTACCGGGAAAAAGCTGTTTAAGGAAACTGGAATAGAAAAGGAGCAACTTCTCACAGCTCACTCACAGGTCGTCTCCAACCGCCGCAATCTACGGGCTCTGGAACGCTCGGTGCGAATGAATGCGGAAGACTTCCTCTCCTTGATAAAGGAGATGCAGGAAGGACAGAACGCAGCTTACAACGCCAAGATGGCTCTGGTCAAAGCCAATGTTCGTCTGGTGGTCTCCATCGCCAAGAAATACACCAACCGAGGCTTGCAGTTCCTGGACCTTATCCAAGAGGGCAACATAGGCTTGATGCGGGCGGTGGACAAGTTTGACTACCACAGGGGCTATAAATTCTCCACTTACGCCACCTGGTGGATTCGCCAGGCAATCACCAGAGCCATAGCCGACCAAGCCCGCACCATCCGCATCCCGGTTCATATGATAGAAGCCATCGGTAAGGTCATCCGCTCCTCCCGACAACTGGTGCAGGAGCATGGTCGTGAGCCCCTGCCGGAGGAGATCGCCGACCATATGGACATGAGCGTAGAAAAGGTGCGCCGGGTTCTCAAAATAGCGCAAGAGCCCATATCCCTGGAGACCCCCATCGGGGAGGAGGAGGACAGCCATCTGGGAGACTTCATTGAGGACCGCAATGTCATCTCCCCCGCCCGTTCGGCGGCATTCTCGATGCTCCAGGAGCAGATTGAGAGGGTGCTCTCCACCCTCAACCCCCGGGAGGAGCGAGTCCTGCGCTACCGCTTCGGGGTGGGCGACGGCATCCCCCGCACCCTTGACGAGGTGGGAATGGTCTTTGATGTAACTCGGGAGCGCGTCCGCCAGATAGAGGCGAAAGCCCTACGCAAACTTCGCCACCCTTCACGCTCCAAGAAACTTAGGGCGTTCCTGGACCTGTAGAATTCAATTATGCCAACTCAGCCCCACTCTGCAAGTGGGGCTTTTTTGTTGTATACTTCCAGAAAATAATATACGAGTAATAAAGCTAAGGTATTTTATTATTTAAAATAAAGGTGAAATCCAAGTCTTGCTTTCACCAAGAACCTACCATTTCACCCACCCAATAAACGGATATTTTAAATTTCCCAATACTATTACCATCCAAAACCCCTACCCATCTCTGGGTGGGGGTTAAACTTCAGTTTTGAATCCCGGGGAAGGATGGAATACTTCCTCCACCTCTCACTTCCCCATACAACATTTCTTATACTTCTTCCCGCTACCACAGGGGCAGGGGTCGTTGGGTCCTACCTTCTTGCCGTCGGCGGTGCGGGGCTTGCGGGAACGGGTCGGCTGGCCGGGTCCTTCCCCGGAGCGGGAGAAGCTGACCTGCTGGGCAGCCCGCTCCCTCTCCCGTTCCATCTGCTGGGGAGCGGTAGTCAACCTAGCGTGGAAGAACTTGCCAGCCACCTCCTGATTGATGCGGTCTATAAGCTCGCCGAACATACGAAACGCCTCGCCCTTATATTCCACCAGGGGGTCAAGACCGCCGTAGGAGCGGAGACCGATACCCTCCCGCAGGCTGTCCATCTCATAGAGGTGTTCTTTCCAAGTTTGGTCCACCGTGGAGAGGATGACCAGCCGTTCCAATTGGCGCATCTGTTCTGAGCCCAGCTCCCCCTCCTTCGCGGCGTGGGCACCTTTTATCAACTCCAGAATATGCTCCTGTGCTTGTGAGAATTCATCTGGCAACTCATCCGTTTTTAGGGAGACGGAGAATGTGGACATCATCCAGGCGGAAAACCCGTCAACATCCCACTCCTCAGGATGAGTATTCTCAGGCAGATACAGAGGCAACTTTTCATCAAGAAGCTCCTCCACCATCAGGAAGAAGTTGGCTCTGATATCCTTCCCCTTGAGCATCTGGGAGCGGATATCATAGATGACCTCCCGCTGTTTGTTCATCACATCGTCGTATTCCAGCACCCGTTTGCGGATGGCGAAATGCTGTTCCTCCACCCGCTTCTGAGCGGTCTCAATGGTGCGGGTGACCAAGCCGGATTCTATCTGCTCGCCCTCCTCCATTCCCAGACGGGACATAGCTCCAGCGATGCGATCGGAGCCGAAGAGGCGCATCAGGTCATCCTCCAGGCTCAGGAAGAAGCGGCTGGAGCCGGGGTCCCCCTGACGACCGGAACGCCCCCGCAACTGGCGGTCAATGCGCCGAGACTCATGGCGCTCGGTGCCTATAATAACTAACCCACAGGGCATATCCTCCCTACACTCCTTCTCCCACTCAGGATGGTCTGGCTCCTGACCCGGCTCGGTGAGTAAGGCACATACTTTACACTTCACCACACCCCCTCCCAGCTTTATGTCCGTTCCCCGACCAGCCATATTGGTGGCGATGGTCACCTTTCCCGGCTCCCCGGCAAAGCGGACTATCTCCGCCTCCTTCTGATGATGCTTGGCGTTGAGCACAGAATGCTTTATCCCCTTGGCGCTCAACATGCGAGATATCTTCTCGGAGACATCCACGGAGATGGTCCCCATCAAAACAGGTCGCCCCATCTCGTTCTGACGGATTATCTCTTCAAGAATTGCGTTATACTTCTCCCGCTTGGTGCGATAGATGACATCGTCGTAGTCAACACGCCTGACCGGCTCGTTGGTGGGAATCAACACAGTGTCCATCTTGTAGATAGAGTAAAACTCCCCCGCCTCAGTAACCGCTGTGCCGGTCATGCCTGCCAACTTCTCATACATGCGAAAATAGTTCTGGATGGTGACGGTGGCAAGCGTCTGAGTCTCTTTCTCAATATCCACCCCCTCTTTCGCCTCCAGAGCCTGATGCAGTCCGTCGGAGTAGCGGCGTGTGGGCATCAACCGACCGGTAAATTGATCTACGATGACCACCCTGCCGTCCTTCACTATATAGTCAACATCTTTCTCAAAGAGAGCGTATGATTTTAGCAACTGCTGAATGTTGGATAGCCGGTTATTCTTTTCCTCAAACTCCGCCGCTACCCTCTGGCGGGCTTTATGCTTATCAAACTCATTTAATGAATCGTCCCCGTCTATCATGGATAGTCCCTCGGCGATATCCGGCACCACAAAAAGGTCCGGGTCCTGGGGAGAGAGTAGCTCCCGCCCCCTATCGGAGAGCTCCACCGCATGAGAATGCTCGTCAATGGAGAAATACAGCTCCTCCCGAACGGTATGCAAAGTCTTGTCACGCATATAAACCCGTTCGGTATCCTCCACCAGTTTCTTCACCCAGCCCTCCTCCATCAACTTGAGCAGTCTGCGGTTCTTGGGTAGCCCCATGCGAGCCTTGAGCAAGTTGGTCCCGGCGGAAAAGAGTTCATCTCGGTCACCACCGTCACTATTTAAGACTTCCTCAGCTTCCTTAAGCTGGCGAGCGAGTAAATTTCTCTGGGCGGCAAAAAGCTTCTCCACCATAGGTTTGTATTGTTTGTAGTGGTGGCGGTCCTGGGGCGCAAGTCCGGATATAATCAAGGGGGTGCGGGCTTCGTCAATCAGCACCGAGTCAACTTCGTCAACTATGGCGTAATAATACTCCCGCTGGACGCAGTCCTCGGGGCGCATTGCCAGCCCGTTATCCCGCAGATAGTCAAAACCGAACTCGGAGTTGGTGCCGTAGGTGATATCGGCGGCATACTGCTCCCGCCTATCAGCCGAGGTCATCTGTCCCTGAATACAACCAACGGTTAACCCTAGATACTCATATATCCCCCCCATCCACTGGGCATCCCGATTGGCAAGATAGTCGTTGACCGTGACCAGATGCACCCCCCGCCCAGCCAGAGCGTTTAGATAGATCGGCATGGTGGCGACCAGGGTTTTACCTTCACCGGTAGCCATCTCGGCTATCTTGCCCTCGTGCAGGGCTATAGCTCCCATCAACTGCACATCATAGGGAACCATATCCCACTTTATGGTATAACCGGTGACCTCCCACTCCACGCCCAGGTTACGCCGACAGGCTTCCTTAACCACCGCATAAGCTTGCGGCAGAAGGTCGTCCAGTATCTTCTCCAGTTCTTCACCGTCAGCCTGCCGTTCGGCAATGCAAGCCTTGAACTCTTCGGTCTTTGCCCTCAGCTCCTCCTCGGAGAGGTCCGCCAAGGTGTGATATATGCGGTTAATCTCCTCAACTATAGGCGTGTAGCGTTTGACATCCCGCTCATACTTGCTGCCGAAGACCCTGCCAATCAGCTTTCCGATCAACCTCTAAAACCTCCTGAGAATTACCAAATGTAAGTAATAACACCTCTTAGCTTAATTTTCAATAATATTCGGTGCAGATTTTGCCTTTTACCACCAGGATGGTTACAAATGGGAATAAAAATGCGGACCCAGCCGGGTCCGCAAAAAATGCGAGCGATTCGTTCACCGTTTACGGGTTGGACGCAAGAGATGAGTTGAAGCGACTTCCGAATTCCATGCGAATTTCGTCGGCTATGTCCTCAATGAAGGTTATCTTGGTAACCTGCTCGGCGAGCTCCCTTGAATAGGAGCCACGAAAAGCCACCAGCTCCACCTTCTTGGCCATGTTACGCACTTCCTTAACCGCCTCAATGTAGTCGCCGTCACCGGAGCCCAGGATGCAGGTGTCATAGGCGTTGCGGGAGAGAAGAATGAGCATCTTGGAAGCCAGCCAGACATCAATCCCCTTCTCCACGTGGGACAACCAGTTCATTCCGCAATTCTGACAACGCACTTCTCTGGTCTTCAGGCGGACGGTGTGGACATGGTAATTCAACGAAAGACGCAGAAAATTATAAAAATCGTTCTGCTTCTCCCGAGCATAGTCCTCGTCAATAGCCTCGGTAGCGAAGAAGTGGGTCTCCCAAATGGGGCCATCCCTCTCCATTACCGCCTGGAATTGCTTGTAGTCAATGCGAAAATCCTGTCCAACCAGATTGAGGTTGCGGAAAATGTTGGAGTTGTCGATGAACATTATTGACCTTCCCCGGGGGGGAAGAACCCGTTCGCTCTCACTTCGGTTGTGTCCTATCATATCCTCCCTCTTTTTCTATTTGTTTTACTACAAAAACCTAAACATAACACTATCAGTATTACACATCCTGAGCTAAAAATCAACTAAAAAAACCTGAAAAATTAAAAAAACACCCATTTATATACGAATATTTCCTCTCAACGATCAAATCTCTCACCCTCTTTCCCAAATTTTATCGCTGTTCCTCTTCCTCAACTCCTCCCCCGCCACCTTCCTCCTCTATCACCTCACTCACGCCCACATAGACAATGTCATACTTTCCACCATTATCCACAAAATAGATGATGGCGTCACCCGAAGGCGAGAAGATGGGGCACAGCTCATCGCCGGGCTCCTCGCTCACCCTAGCCACCTCCATCCCATCGTCGGAGATGATCCAGATATCCAAACTTCCCCCCTCATCACTACAATAAACAATTCTGGTCCCGTCCCGGTTCCAGGTGGGAAAATCCTCCCGACCCTCAAAAAAGGTCAACTGGGTAAGCCCCCTTCCGTCCCTGCCCACCACCCAGATATCCGGGCTCCCCCCCCTCTCCGAACAGAAGGCTATCCGCCGACTCCCGTCGGAGGAGTAGGCGGGGTGATAGTCCTCCGCCCAGTGGTCGGTCAACTGCTTCAGATTGCGCCCATAGGGACTGCAGAGCCACAAGTCCCAGTTGCCCTGGGCATCGCTCTGAAAGACCACCTCCTCCCCGTTCAACGGGGATGCGGGGAACTCCTCATTACAGTCACTGCTGGTCAGCTGGGTGAAATTTTTCCCGGCAAGATGATAAGTCCAAAGCTCCACACCTCCTGAGCGCAGGGAAAGGAAAAAGACCCACCCGCCACTCACACAGGGGGAGATATCGTCCGCCCGATTGTAGGTCAACCTGCGCACCTTGCCGGTCGAGTAATCGCCCTCCTCGTCCACGCTAAGCTCCAGAAGCCACAGCTCCTCGGCATCGCTGTCCGGGCTGTAGGCGTTATATATCAGCCCCATCCCATCGTAGGTGAAGGAACCTCTGGGAAACCACTTGCTCTCTATACCGCCCAACAGGACAGTTTGGGGGGAAAATTCCACCGACATCGCTCTAAGCTCTCTCAGCTCCAGGTTGATATAGGCTAACGCCTGCTCCATCCCCGGCGGGGAGGCGTAGGAATTCACCTGCATCACCCGCCCATGGTCATTCACCACGATCAAGAGGGGCAAAGGCTCCTCCCCCACCAGGCTTCTGTGAGCCACCTCACTGAGTATCCCCAGGGGCATGACCAGGTTCTTTTCCCTGGTGAGCTCCTCCAGCAAAGCCATCTCCGCACCATAGACCAGAACAGCGACTGAAGCCACCTCAAAGAGGTCGTCCGCCAAAAACTGCATCCGCTGGACATCCTCCTCCAGCAGTTCCCAGCCGGCATCCACCAGATAGAAGACAGCCGCCCCCCGCTTGACCATATCCCCCATGGCGAGCTTTCCCTCCACCGCCGGCAGGTCAAATGTGGGGACCACCTCTCCCACCTGTATGGGTATCACCGACGGCGGAGTCAATCCCCCCAGGGATAACGCTTCCTCCACAGTAGCCGGTGCAGGAATATCATCTCTGCGGAAGAGCAATTCGCCAACACCGTCCAGGACGACCAGGCTGTTGTCCGCAATGCCCGGGTCCAGAAAGCCCAGACCACTCTTACCTCCCACCAGCACCGGCAGTAAGCCGTCCAAAGCAGATGACGCCTTCTTTGCCACTACAGGCGGTTCCCCGACGAGGATGAAAACCCCATTCACCCCTCCACCCAACTGCAGAGCCAGACTGCGCAGGTTGGGTATATCTCGCTCGGCGAGCTCGGGGGTAATCCGGGAAAGATAAAGTATCGTGTATTCCCGCCCCAGGAGTGATTCCAGAGCAACCACCTCCGCCTGTGAATTGAGCAATTCCACCACATCCCCAGCCATAAGTCCGGCAGGCGTTAGGAGGGTGACCACCAGGGCGATACCGCTTAACACTGAACGAACGATTCCAGTTCCCACGGACATAAGAGAAATTTAACATGGATCAAGAAAATTATCAGCAAAAACCTCATGAACAAGCACCCGGCTTTAAAAATTTCCCGTTAGAAGGAAATTTGTAAAGAGGATTACTTTCTTCTTTGAATAGTTTTTTCGCCATTGAACTTGATTTTACACGACTAATTTGATACATTTAGGTAGTTAAAATACACCATAATTTAATCATGGAGAGCGGAGAGTGGCGGAAGATTTTACCCTGGTTGACACCCATTTTCATTTCGTCCTAGAATACGGTTACAATTTTAACACTGTAGCCACATTGATCTCCCGGGCGAAGGAGCTGAATGTGGGGGCGATGGTTAACATCTCCGACCACCCCCAGCTCTTCCACGGGGGTGTCTCTCTTGCCGACCGCTTCCCGGAGATATATACCGCACTGGGCATCTCCCCGGCTATGATAGAAGGATGGAGCTCCAAGCACCTGGAGGAGGTAAAATATTATCTTCAACACCCCAAAGTGATAGCGGTCGGGGAGATCGGCTTGGATTACAGCAATAACCCCACCCCGGAGCAGAGACGCTCCCAGCACACCCTGTTCAGCAAACAGTTAGACATAGCAACCGGGCTCAACCTGCCGGTAATCATCTCCTGCAGTTATGCCTTTGACGACCTATTCGCCATTCTTCGCTCAAAAAACTGGGGAAAACATATGGGGGTGGTTCACAACTTCTCCGGAAACGAGCGGGAAGCCCAACAACTGCTCCAGGCCGGCTTATATGTCTCCTATTCCGGTCTGCTCACCCGCTCCCCCCGCCTGCAAAAGATAGCCCAATCCATCCCCCTGGATAAGGTCCTGCTGGAGTCCGGCTGTCCCCACACCGAGCTCCCATACCCCCAACGCTCCACATTCAACGAACCGGCTTATGTTCGCTACACCGCCGAGTTCCTGGCTAAGACATTGGACATTCCCATAGACCATCTAGCGGGAGTTACCACCGAAAATGCCAGGAAACTGTTCAGCATTGAAGTGCGGACATAAAAGGAAAAACAAGCCTGAAAGACTTGTTCCACTCATCAGTAAATTCCAACTGCAAGCTACTTACCCTTATCCTCCGGCTTCTTCTCCCCCTTCGGCTTGAGAGCGATACCCAGTTCATCCAACTGCGCCTCATCCACCGAGCTGGGAGAGCTTGTCATCAGGGAGGCAGCCCGCAGGGTCTTGGGGAAGGGAATTACCTCCCGGATGGAGAACTCACCCAGCATGACCGCAATCATCCGGTCCAAACCGGGAGCGATGCCGGCATGCGGGGGACAGCCGTAGGAGAACGCCTCCAAAAAGAAGCCAAAGCGCTCCTCCACCTCCTCATCCGATAGACCCAGCAGATTAAATATTTTCCTCTGCACCACTGCATCGTGGATACGCACACTGCCCGAACCCAGCTCAACGCCGTTGAGCACCAGGTCGTAGTGGCGGGCATAGACCTTGAGCGGGTCGCTATCCAACAGAGGAATGTCCTCCTCTCTTGGTGCGGTGAATGGGTGATGAGAGGAATTGATTACCCCGTCGGCAAGCTCAAAGAGGGGAAAGTCGGTGACCCACAGCCACTTGAAATCGTCGGATTTGACCAGCTCCAACCTCTCTCCCAGCGCCAGGCGAATTTGCCCCATCACCTCCTGCGATTTGGAGAGCTGACCGCCGACCGCCACTATCAGGTCGCCGTCGGACGCCCCCGAGACCTCCAGCAGTCTCTCCTTCGCCCCCCGGTCAATGAACTTAGCCAGCGCACCCTCCAGCTTATCACCCTTCCACTTCAACTGTATCAGCCCACCGGCGCCCAACTTCTTAGCCAGTCTTTCCAGCTCATCCCGCTCTTTGCGGGAGAACTCTACCCCACCTGGAACGGTCAGACCGATAAACGAGCCCCCCTCGGCGATTATTTTGGCGATAAAGTCAGCCTCTACTCCGGCGAAAGCCTCAGTCGCCTCCCACAGTTCCATTCCGAAGCGCAGGTCCGGCTTGTCGGTGCCGTATTTTGCTATAACCTCATCAAATGTCAGCCGGGGGAATGGCTGGACTAACTCCAAGTCCATACATTCCTTAAAAACATATCCCAGAAGCCCTTCCATCAGCAGATAGATATCCTCCTCATCCACGAAAGCGGCTTCTATGTCCAGTTGAGTGAACTCCGCCTGGCGGTCTGCTCGGCTGTCCTCATCACGGAAACAGCGGGCAATCTGGAAATAGCGGTCAAAGCCAGCCATAATCAGCAGTTGCTTATACATCTGGGGCGATTGGGGCAGGGCGTAGAAGCGACCGTGGTAGATGCGAGAGGGGACCAGGTAATCACGAGCCCCCTCAGGGGTTGACTTGGTCAGGATGGGGGTCTCTATCTCAATGAAACCGACCTCATCCATGTAGTCCCGGATGGCTTTGATGACCTGATGGCGGAAGATGATGTTGCGCTGAAGGCGGGGACGTCTCAGGTCCAGATAGCGATATTTAAGCCGCAAATCCTCGCTTATATCCTCATCGCCCACCAGCTCAAAGGGTGGGGTGGCGGAATCAGCCAGCATCTTGAGCTCAGAAGCCAGCACCTCCACCTCGCCGGTTGCCATATCCGGGTTGCGGTCTTTCTTTGGGCGCAGGCGAACAGACCCCCGCACCTGAATGACATCCTCAGCCCGGAGCTTTACCGCCTGCCGGTGCAGTCTCTCATCCAAATTGGGGTCAAATATCACCTGCACCGTCCCCCCTCGGTCCCACATATCCAGGAAGGTGATGCCTCCCAGGTTGCGGTTGCGCTTCACCCAACCACACAGGAGCACCTCCTGCCCCACCTCTGCTTGGGTGAGTTTACCGCAACTGTGGTTGCGCATCATTGACCTCTTCTCCCTTCACTATCTTTCGTAGACAGTAAAAAGCAAGCAAGCCCAAAGTAGT
>Ga0114919_10002220_pt1 | contig 15704 bp, 9 predicted proteins | sample BlataG_FD_88682 | JGI IMG/M metagenome (GOLD analysis project Ga0114919, IMG submission 88682) | Deep subsurface microbial communities from Black Sea to uncover new lineages of life (NeLLi) - Black_00105 metaG | ecosystem: Environmental > Aquatic > Marine > Oceanic > Sediment | place: Atlantic... | reverse complement strand
CCCATACCAAATACTCAGCCATCTTTTCCTCAAAGGCTGAATAGTTGCATCCCCCGTAGGATATGTAAATTATATGAATGACATTGTTGTATGCTCTTAGCATAGCGGAGACACAGTTACGTATTGTTCCAGCAGCATAAAGGTAGTCATAACCATCCATCCAATTACCTTCTCTGAATTCTTCAAGCACTACATAAGCAACAATCCCGATTGGTAAGTAATTAAGGTCACCATCCCAGTTAGTGCTGGCAATTAAAGAATGACCGTAAAAGTCTGTTTCTTCATTGTTGGTTTTAGCATTGAACATAGCTGTGTTGCTTATACTGTGTTCACCGTAGCCATCCCAGATATCCTCATTGTCTAAAACGAAGTTATATGAGCGTTCTAAGTCAAGAAGGCTTAGTTCCCCATGATAGTCATGATGAGCACCCCTTGCAGTGTCAAGGAATGCTAAATATACCTTTCTTTCGCTGCTGTTCAATGATAGTTCGTACCAAGCCTCAGGAGCATCAATGTCCGGATCACCATAAGATAAATATTCTCTAGCTTCAAGATACCACTGGAGGTAATAGTAATCATCGTCCGGATGCAATACACCTTTTGATTGCGAAGTGAATTCCTTTACCTCATTTGGAGAATACATCCCTGGTGGATGTCCAGGTCCGATGGGATCTCCTGGGTTCACATAACCCAACCCCCATCTCAAATAATTAGCCTCGCTCTCTAGGACACCGTCTGCTTGCTTATATTCCTCAGCTACTTCCTCCATATCAAGATTCAAATCCGGAAAGTAGAAGACATAGCAATTAGCTAAACTGGGTGGCGCAGGTCCAGTGTTTTCTCCTCCCCAAGCCAGCTCCGCAAGATAGACACCGTATTGCTGGTTCAGTTCATCCACCTCCGGAAAGCCGGTGTGGACATAGTCATCCAAAAATAATCCTAAATCTATTTCCCCTTCTAACTGTATTAAAACTTGCCCGGGAACATAACCTAGTTCGGGGTCAATTGTGAACTCCTCCTCAGCCAGCGAGGTGAATGGAATAAGCAGGAAACATAAGATTAGATAGGTAGGCAGGTAGGTTAAACAGTTTTTGAGGGTTGATTTACTGGCAGACATGCTAATGCCTCCTTGATAAAGTTTAGACAAATTTTTGTTGTGTATATCTCTATTATCTTCCTTCATTATAACTTAAAAAAGCAAAACATGTCAAGCATTTCTTTAAAATATTTTTTGGATTATACTAAACCCCCCACAAAGTCACTTTGCGGGGGGGTTTTGCATTCAGATTCTCTTATCTCTCCAAAACCATGCTTATATTCGCTGTCTCCTCTCTTCCCTGCAGGGAGAGGATATAGACGCCGGCGGAGAGCCCCTGGTCGGTGAGGGTTATGCTGTGGGCGCCAGCGGTGTAATCGCCCTCAAGGATGACTTTGACCAGTCTGCCGGACAGGTCGTAGAGAGCCAGGGTGATGTGCTCTCGTTCGGGGAGGGTGAAGCAGACGGTGGTGGTGGCGCTCCAGGGATTGGGATAGTTCTGCGCCAACGAGAAGGTCGTCGGTTCGGTGCCGGCTGTGCCCTGGGTGGTGCCCAGGATACTGCTCCGCCCTTCCTGAACCACCTCCAGCCGATAGCGATAGGAATTGTTGGGCTCAACGCCGTCATCCAGATAGTGATAGGGATTGGTGCCGACAATCAGGCTGGAGTTGACCTGTTCCCAGCCGTCGCTTGGGGTTGAGCCGGAGTTGGAGTTGGTAAGAGGAGCGCATCCTTCATCTGTAATCGGTTGGCGGTAGAGGTTGTATCCGCTTAGGGGCTCGTCGCTGGTCACCTCCCACCAGAGGGAGATTCCTGAGGGGACGTTCTCAGCCCGGAAATATTGCAGGGTGATTCCGATTCCGCCGGGGAATCTTGCTAGGAGCCAGTGGTCCGGGTCAAGAAGGACATCCAGGGGCTGGTCGGGGACGGCGAAATAATAGACCTCGTTCTCCTCGTCCATCCACACCGCGAAATCGTGGTCACCGCCGGAGGTGTGGATGCGGAAGTCCAGGGGCAGGTTGAAGAAGGGAGTGATATCATCCTGTTCCTGGGTTTGGTCCACAGTGACCTCCACGTTGAAGTCGGGACCGTTTGCCGAATATTCCCAGGTGAAATCCAGCTCCGGATAGCCAGCCATATAAACCCACTGGTAGAAGAACCATTCCAGCGAATCACCATAGACCGACTCTGCGAATGCCTGTAGGTCGTCGGTTACCACGGTGTCGTAGGCATAGGTGCTGTAGTAGTTTTGTAGCATGGTGAAGAAATCTCCGTCACCCATCACCCGGCGGAGCATATGCAGGACCCAGGCGCCCTTATTATAGACTGTGGCGGAGAGGAGAATATCCGGGTCATAGACCGAGAAGCGATGGTTCGCATCCTCGGCGAAATACTGCTCCGCCAGCTCAATCATGTGGTCGTAGAACTCCTGGATGCCATATTCGTCTCCCAGCCACAGTGATTCGGAATAGACCGCAAAGCCCTCGGAGAGCCAGAAGTCCGCCCAGGTGCCGATGCCCACGCTGTCCCCCCACCACATGTGGCTCATCTCGTGGGCGTAGAGCCACTCCCAGGAGTAGTTGGGGGTGATGAAGTAATGACCGATGAAGGGGATGGTCTGGTGTTCCATCCCCCCGCTGACATAACAGTCGCAGAAGCTGAATTTCTCCCCGGGATAGGGGTAGTCGGCGTATGTTTCGCTGAAGAACTCCAGCATGTTGATAGTCTTTTCAAAGCAGATAAGTGCGTCGTCGTAATCCTCGGGATAAAGGTAATGGATGACCGGTAGGCTTCCGAAGGTGTCCTCAATGGTTACGAAGTCGGCGGCACTCAGGCAGATGTTGTAGGTGCAGATGGGGAAGCTCTCTTGCCAGTGGTAGGTGACTGAGTTGTCCTTGTTTTCGGTCCTGGAGATGAGCAGTCCGTTGGAGGCGGCGATGTAATCGTCCTGGACGGTGAAATACATGTCCGCACTGTCCGCTTTGTCCGCCGGGTCGTCGTAGCAGGGGAACCAGTATTTGGAGACTACATCCCAACCGTAGGTATAGACCCGGTCGTTGCTGAAGTGGACCGCATCGGTGGGGGAACCGTGGTAGTAAACGTCAACGCCGATGCTTTCACCGATGCTGTAAGAGGTATCCAGGTTGATGTCCAGGACTCCGCCGCTATGGGTGAAAGGGACGCTACCCCCATCGTGTATAACATCGTCCACGGTCAGGTCTTCCAGCTCCAGGGTGAGGTGGCTCATACCCTCTTCTTCGGCGGTTACCGTCACTGTGGTGTAGCCGTCAATGGACTCAGCGGGGATGTCAATATTTAGATGGAGACCGTAGTAGGTGACATCGTAGTTATGTACTACATCCTGTTTATGAAGGGGGATGGAGGGATCGTATAGACCGGTGGATTTCTCCAAGCTGGCGGCGCTGAAGAACTCATCTGCCGATACAACCGTGCTTGTAAAAATGGTTGTGGAGGATAGAAGCAGGAGGGTGGTCAGGATTATCCGATACATACTCTCTCCTTGTTATATTTGGGATTGGTTCTTGGTAAATATAATAAAAAAATCCCTCCAGATAGTCAAGGGGACAGTGGAGGTGGCGATTAAAGATTCTAGCAGTTGACCGGGGTATCTAAACCGTGGGGATGTCCGAAAGAACCAGCTCCACCCGTTTCAGTAGATTGACTTCTTTGTTGACCACTATATGCCCGCCTGATTCCAGGATATACCCGATAATAGTATTGACTCGCAGTCGTCATCTATTAGCAGAATACGGGCAATAATTATGCTTATTATTTGGCTCTAGGGTTGGGAATCGGTGGGGATATTAAAAATCCCTGTCCTAATGGGACGTTATATTTTTTGAGGGTGTTAAGCTCTTCAACCCTCTCTATCCCCTCCGCAATCAACGTTGCGCCGATTCTTTCAGCCAGATCCATCGTTGTGATTAGAAGTTCCTGTTTGATGAGGTCTCGGTCTATGTTGCGGGTAAGAGCTATGTCAAACTTGAGATAGTCCGGTCGCAAGCGGGCGATGGAATTGAGACTGGCGTAGCCGGCTCCGACGTCGTCTAAAGCAATGCTGAAGCCTTGGTCTCGAAAGCGGGTGAGCGCATCTCCAAAGGTGTCAAAGTTGCCTATGGGGGTTCTTTCGGTAATCTCCAGGACGATATTTTCTGCGGGCAAATTTAGTTCATTTAAAGTATACATAAATTTTTCTGTGGAACTTTGTGGATTTTCAATTGTCTGGGGGTTGGTGTTCAGAAACAGTTTGTCTTCATCCTTCAATAAGCCGATGGAGTTTATGAGCGATTTTTTGCGACAGACAATATCCAGATGGAAATCTAGATGGAGGCGGTTCGCCCAGGTGAACATCATATCGGCGTTGCTGAATTCGGAGTCCTTGGGTCCTGATGATAAAGCTTCGTAACCCAGGATGCGAGAAGTGTCGTTGAGGAAGACTATGGGTTGGAAGAGGGTGTTGATGTTCTCATTGGCGATGACCTCAGATAGAAGTCTTCGCTTGGCAATGGTGTAATGAGGATAATATCTGGTGGCGGTGCGTCTGGCTTCTTCAATACCGCAGTAGATATGCCTTTCTATGCGAGTCGCCGGGTTATGTAGGATACGGCTGTAGCCCACTTCCACCTCCAGATTTTGCAACTGGGAATTGGAGGAGAGTTGCTTATGATTTTCCAAAAAGTTTTTTAGCGCTTGGGAGATGGAAATGATGAAATCGGTGGTAAGATAGGTGTCCTTGGGGAGGCTTGTTGACGAGATGGCGAAGATAAACTCACTGGTGCAGCTGTCTCGTATGAACAGGAAATCGTTATTATGAAGGTGGTTCTCTTTGAATTCGGTCAATAAGTCGGCGAATTCAAAGAGTAAACGATCGTAAGCTTTCCATTCAACAGTAGATTCAATGTCCTCCGAGCTTTGAGGAATTGATATTATTATCCCCACCACCCCGAAGAGTTCTATCTCCTCTCGCAGTCGTTCCAAAGCCGAGGACAGTGTGGGTAGTTTTGTGTTGGAATCCCGCAGGATGCTCTCTAGTTTGAGCTTGATAGTGCTCAGCTCATTCTCATATTTGGTATCGTTGTCCATCATTTATTAGTGTTTCTATTATTAATAAACTACCAAAATTTGTCCCACAAGTCAATAATTATTTTACAAAAATATTTATCAACGAAAGTCAGGATACTGCGAGAGATTTCACCGCTATTTTTTCAGAAATGTTTATAATACTCATCACTTCTCAAAAATCCTTGACTTTTCTTTGGCGATTGGATATTATAGCCTTTCTGGTAAGTGACCAGCGTTATTGCATTTAAAATCAGCCATTTTCTGAGAGGTAGGGACATGTTAGGAAAGGACAGACTAATGGAGTTGGTGGAGAAGGCGCTGAAGCTCTCCGATTGCGACCAGACTCAGGTGTATGTTAACGCCTACGATTCAGCGCTTACCCGTTATTCCAGCAATTTCATCCACCAGAATGTTTCAGAGATAAATACTACGGTTTCGGTGAAAGCGGTGATGGGGAAGCGTATCGGCGTCGCCACCACCAATGACCCCAGCGAGGATTCCCTCAAAGCGGTCATCACCAAGGCGAAGGAGATAGCCCTCTCCCGGGAGGAGGACCCGGATTTTGATTCCCTCCCCCAGCCCCAAGAGGTGAAGGAGATGGCTACTTATGATTCCGCCACCGCAGAACAGGAGCCGGAGGTGAGGGCTGAAGCGGTCGCAAAAATTATCGCCCGAGCCAAGAAGGATAATCTGACCGCCGCCGGCTCTTACTCAGTGGAAGGGGAAGAGCTGGCTATCGGTAACTCGTTTGGGGTTCGAGTCTATCACAGCGCCACCAGTGCGGGTTTGGTCACAGTTATGCTCTCCGAGGACAGCGAGGGATACGCCTCCAACTCTCAGGTCAAGGCGGTGGACATAGATTTCCAGGTGGTGGCTGACGAAGCCGCCGAGAAAGCTCTTATGGCCAAAAAGCCTAAGGAGATTGAGCCCGGGGAATACGATGTGGTTCTGGAGGGTTACGGGTTATCCGAGTTGTTGGATTGGATGGGATACATTGGTTTTAACGGCAAGGCTTATGAGGAGGGACGGAGTTTTCTGTGTGAACGGCTGGGCAAGAAGATAATGGGCGAAAATATAACCTTCATTGATTGTGGCACCTGTAAGGAGAGCCGTGTCCTTCCCTTTGACTTTGAGGGTGTGCCCAGACAGAAAGTGGTGCTGGTAGATAAAGGTGTTGCCAAGTCGGTAGTGACCGACTCCATCGTCTCAAAAAAGCTGAATATTCCCAACACCGGGCATTTCATGCCCGGGGGTGAGGCTTTCGGTCCCGTGCCCCTGCATGTTATCGTTGGAGGGGGGAACTCCAGCTTGCCCAAGATGGTGGAGCAGTTGGATAAGGGATTGTGGGTATCCAAATTCCACTATGTGAACGGTTTTGTTGACCCACGAAATGCGGTATTTACCGGCATGACCCGTTACGGAACTTTCTGGGTGGAGGGCGGAAAGGTGAAGTATCCGGTAAAGAACCTGCGATTTACCGAGTCAATGCTCAAAGCTTTTTCCAATGTGAAGTTGATCTCCAAAAAGCGCAGGGTCTTCGGGACCGCAATTACATCCACTGTCTGTCCGGATATGTACATTGAAAAATTCAAGTTCACCGGCACAACTGAGCATTAGGAGATTGGACTGAGTTTATTGTGAGGTGTGGGATAGCCCACACCTCATTTCATAGGTCTTAATCCCTTAGAATTTTGACCGATAAAGGAGCTTTTTAATGATAGCGATAAGAGGGGGAAAGCTCTACACTATTACCGATGGGGTGATAGAGGGCGGTATCCTATTGATTGAGGGAAGGAAAATTAAGGCGGTGGGTAAAGATGTGATTCTCCACCCTGGGTGTAAGGTGATAGATGCTGGTAACAAGGTGGTGATGCCCGGTTTTGTGGAGGCTCACTGCCATGTGGGAAGCTTTGACGAGGCGCAGGGGATTATGGGGCACGACGGCAACGAGATGACCAACCCGGTGACCGCCCATCTGCGGGCTATAGATTCCCTCTATCCCCAGGATTTGGGTTTTGAGGACGCCAGAAGCGGGGGGGTTTCTACTATGTGCGTCCTGCCCGGCTCCGCTAATGTAATTGGCGGAACCGGGGTGGTGGTGAAAGCCCGTAAGGTCGGGGATGTCAACGATATGATTATCAACCGATACGGCGGTTTGAAGGTCGCCTTTGGCGAGAACCCCAAGGCGGTCTATGGTCATCTGCAGAAGAAAACTCCCATCACCCGCATGGGGGTGGCGGGTCTCTTTCGTAAGGCGGTGGTCTCCGCTCTCAATTATGCGAAGAAGAAAGAGCTGGGGGAACAGGACCCGGAGAAAGCACCGGAGAGGGACCTGGATAAAGAAGCCATCCTTGAGGTGATTGAGGGGAAGATGCCCCTGCGCGCCCATGCTCACAGGAGCGACGACATCCTCACCGCCATCCGCCTTGCTGACGAGTTCGGATTTAAAGTATCCATTGAGCACTGCACCGAGGGTCACCTCATCGTAAAAGAGCTGAAGAAAGCTAAAGTGCCGGTTTTGGTTGGACCGAGCATCGTCCACCGTTCCAAACTGGAAACCAAGGAGCGAACCTTCGCCACTGCGGGGATACTGGAGAGGGCTGGCTTGAAGGTAGCCATAATGACCGATGCGCCCATCCTGCCCATTCAGTATCTGGCGGTGGCTGGCGGCTTGGCTCAGCGGGAGGGGATGAGCCCCGAGGGAGCGCTACGAGGTATCACCTTAACCCCAGCGGAAATTTTGGGTGTTGATGATAGAGTGGGCTCGCTTTCTGCAGGAAAGGACGCCGACTTCTCCATCTGGGACGGTCACCCATTTGATACCCGTAGCCGTATGGAGGCGTTTTACATTGACGGTAAGCAGGTGTGGAAACGAAAATAGAAGTAAAAAAGCTATAAAAAATTAAGCGGCTGTCAATCAGCCGCTTTTCTGCTCTAGCCCTTAATGGGCACCAGGTATTTATTACCCTGGTATTCGGCTCTACCCCAGCCCAAGTAGCCTTCATCGGTCCTGATGTAATACCACTGTCCCTGAACCGCCAGCACCTCCGCAGTTTCGCCCTTGTATAATACCTCTTTGCCCTTGACCGCCTGGGCTTCGGCGTTGGGTTCGGTGCGGAAGTTCATGTCCTTGACTTTGACCACCACCGTCTTGCCCACGATGTCGGCGGTTACATCAGCGGCGGGGGGAATTATGGGCTCGGCAGCCATAGGAATGGCTGGCTGGCTGGTTTCCACGCTCTCCTCTGCCTCTGCAATCGCTTCCTCTTCAACCTCCTCCTTCTTACAGCCGAGGAAAGCGACCAAAGTGATGGCTAAAGCGAGAACGAACAGTATCTTGAACATCTGAAACCTCCTTAAGATTGAATGAATGGCTCTATCTATGGCTTATAAAGACTAGATGCGAGGATAATGGTCGTAGCGTCCGTAAAATGTGGTATCGCCTGGTCCGATGACGAAGGCATGCGCCCCGCCCAGGGCAAAGGCATCAAAGGCGACATGCCAGCGCACCGCCGCCCCTCCAGGATAAGATGGGTAACCGATGTAGTAACAACAAATTACCAGGGTGTAGTATTTCTCTCTCTGCTCCAGGAATTTCTGGGCACCCTTCTCCAGAGCCACCTTTGCCGCCAGGTCGCTGTCAATAATCCCTGTTGGAACCTCAAAGGTGGTTCCCCCGGCAATGGGGGGGAAGATGGCTCCGCTGGTGGAAGCGGTGAGTGCCACATTGCCCATCTCCCTATCCACTATTTTGCCTTTAGCCACCTCTATTCGCAGGTATTCCTTGTTCGCCGGTGAGTAGTAGTGGAAGACCCAGGATTTTGCCCTTCCATTTATCAGAGCCTCCCCCCAAATCCCCACCAGGCGGGCATCATCGCCAAGAGTTCCCTTCTCCAACTCGGCGATGGGCAGGCAGGTGAGGGCGGTGGTGTAGGCGTCCTCATACTCGCTTAAGGGGATTATACAGGTTTCCCCCTCCTCGCCGTGCAGGCGGAGATAGCCGCTATTCCCCAGAGCGGTGGTGACCAGAAGCCAGTCCCCACTCTCCTCTTCCACTTTGACTTCGGCACACTGATATACCAGAGGCTCGGCAGAGACCGTGGCGGAGCCCTCCTTGGGTTTGGTGTGCAAGTTCAGCGCAGGGGCAATGACCAGCGCCTTGACCCCCTCCATCTGTAATTCTGTCGTTTCTTGTGTCGGTTGAAGCGATGAACTTATGGGGGATTCGTCGTTTTTGGAGCAGGAGATTAGGGTGAGTGAAAAGAGCGCAGCGAATATGAACAGCTTGGCGCATACTCTCATCGGGGACCCTTTTGGCTGAAGTGATGGGCTCAATTATTAGCAGAACTGTACCATATTTGTAAGGTGCGGGGGAGAATCAGCTTGATGATGGTTAACTGCCGGCTTTTTTCCGCTTCCTCCTTGGGATGGTAGGGATAAATTTCTCCTTGTTCTTTTCCAGGTAGATGAAGTAGATGAGCCCCCCCAGAATCATCACCAATGAGATATACTGAGTGTTGGTCAGATTGAGCCAATGGCGGGGCTCGGTTCGCAGGAAGGCGATGAAGAACCGTTCCAGTCCGACAGACACCAGGTAGATGGAGAACAGCCAGCCGTTGGGGCGGATTTTTTTTCGCAGTCTCCACAAGATAAACAGGATGATGCCGGTGAGGATGATCTCGTAGACCGGTGTGGGGTGGACTTTATCCAGGATGGGGACGGTCCCATGGGGATAGGACATCCCCCAGGGGAGGTCGGTAGGACCCCCGTAGTCGCCGTCGCCGGAGAGTTGACAGCCACAGCGCCCAAAGATGTATCCGATGCAGAAGGACGGAGATACCGCATCAAAGATAGCCATTAAGGGTTGCTTCATTAGCAGGATGATGACGATTCCCACGATTATTCCACCGGCAAACCCACCGAACCAGACCAAGCCGCCACGGGAGAAGATGTAGCCGGCGGGGTCCAGGAGGAAGTAAGACCAGTATTCCAGGATGAAATAGAGTCTGGCGCCGACGATACCCCCCATTACCCCTCCCACAAATAGCACCCAGGCGAGCTCGGTGTTTATACCCTTGCGTTTGAGTTCCAGGTAGAGGAGCCACCAGGCGGAGAGGAAGCCGAGCAGGGCACAGATGCCGAAGGTGCCGATCTTTACGCCGAATATCTCAAACGGTAGATAGGGATACATTTGCTTCCTTTCTTTGTTACATAAGTATTATAGTAGGGTATTGGTGTGGGTAAGTCAAGATTGTTTTATTTGCATATGGTCAACCGCCGGGAAAACCACTATGGAAGGTTTGAGATTGGGTTTTAGGGCTCCGCTCTCATTTTTGCCGTCATTTTCCATAAAGGGTATTGACAAATGTAACTTTTTGGCGTATTATCTTAACTTAACAGCGAAAACAAAAAAGGGGGAGTTTTGAAGAGGAGTTCAATTGTCATTTTGGCGGCTCTGGTAGCGAGTTTTTCTGTGGTTGGTAGCTCTTTTGCTCAACTGGGCTATACAACCGCTATGGTCTGGCTGGGGATGGATCCCGGGGGAAGGCCCAGCGGAATGGGGAAAGCTTTTGTGGGGGTGGCTGACGATTCCAACGCCACATACTACAATCCCGGCGGCTTGCCTTTCGCCACGGAAAGGGAGATCAGCTTTATGCACGAACCCCGCTCCGTAACCGGCGGGCCAAGCGACTTCTACTACGATTACGGCAGTTTTATCCTCCCCACACAGAGATTCGGCACCTTTGGAATCGGGTTTCTATACCACGAGATGGGGAAATCCGAAGCTAGAGACGAACAGGGAAACCTTACCGGCATCATCCACTCCTACGGTTTCGCCCCCTGGTTATCCTACGGCTACGGAGTGTTGGACAGTCTGGGGGTTGGGGGTAGTCTGCGCTACGCTTACGAGCATCTCGCCGATGTTGAGGGGGGGACAGCGACCGCAGTTACATTTGATTTAGGCTTACTGTATAAAGTCCCCTTCCCCTTTGGCAAATTGAACCTAGGGCTCTCCTTCTTGAATCTGGGTCCCAACATACGTGGTGAGGAGAATGAACCTATGCCCCGTAGAATGCAGATTGGCTTCGGATATACGGTAATGGAAGATGAAATGAATGACCTGCTCTTCGCCTTTGATATATCAAAGGAATTGGTCGCTCTGGATGATGGCTTTACCAAAGAACTCCGTCAGACGGTGCAGAGGGTGGGCGTGGAGTATTTCTACCGTGATATCGTCGGCTTCCGTGTCGGGTACTATCGGGACCATTACGGGGAGATAAGTGATTTTACCGCCGGCTTCGGGGTGCGCTACTATGGCTTTAAATTTGACTATGCCAGCATACCGGAGGGAGAAGCTTTCGGCAGTGAGAATCGCTTCTCACTCTCCTATGTATTCTAACCTCTACAGAAGATGCGGGAGGAGTTGACAAGTAGCTGAATATTCTTCCCCTCCCCGGTTGGTTTGGGGAGGGCGTTCTTTTACTTTATCCTATGTATAGAATAGCCCCATATATCATTATTCTTCTGGCGGTCGCTCACTCAGCGGCTTTTGCCTTCACCCTGGGAGGCGAGGAGCTTTCAGCCACCGGGAGTTGGAAGCTATATTACGTAGACCAGTTCGGCACCCGGGGAAACGGCGATGGTCAATTTATTGAACCCCGGGGGCTCGCTGTGGATAAAGAGGGGCACCTGTATGTCGCAGACAGCGGAAACTGTCGGGTGCAGGTATTTGACGAGCTGGGAAATTTCCTCTTCTCCTTCGGTTCCTTCGGATGGGAGGAGGATAAACTTTTGTATCCTACCGACTGCGCAGTTGACGAAGGTTTGGCTGTCTATGTCTGCGATACGGACAAATCTTTAGTAAAAAAATTCAGCCTGGAGGGGATGTATCAGGGCACCTTCGGTCTGGTTACAGATGAGGGCGGTATAATACAAAGCACTGCCTTCAGCGACCCTATGGGATGTGCTGTGGGGCGAGGTGGGGAGCTACTCATCGCTGATACCGCCAACCATCGCATCCATATACTGGATCGTCTGGGAAGTGCTATGGATTATCTCGGCGGTTTCGGGCGGGGAGAGGGTTTCTTCAACCGTCCCGAGGATGTGGTTGTGGGTCCCGGGGGGGATATCTATGTCGCCGATACCGGCAATAACTGTATCCAGCGTTTTGACGCCTCCGGTAATTATAAATCCTCCTACGGTGCTCCAGGTGAAACCGAACTGCTCCATTCGCCCTGCCGAATTGCGGTAAGCCCCGACGGACTGCTCTGCATCGCCGACCGGATACTGGAGGAGGTGCGGATTACCGACAAAAATTTTATCCCCCTGCTGACCATAGATGCTGAGGATTGTGGGGGTTTATCCAGCCCGGAAGGGGTGGCTATATCATCGGACGGAACCATCTATATCTCAGATACCTATAACCATCGCATTCTTATATTTCGCATAAGTTTCATCCCCCAGGATTAGTATTGAGGAGTGATATTGCTCCCGAAAAGTCAATCTGTCCGTTCTCTTACCCCGAAACAGTTCGGGGCATTTTTGTCTCGGGTTGGTGGGTTTTTATCGGTGATGAAATTTCTCACTTTAGTCCTTCTGTCTATCTTCATCTCATATACAGCTGTCTTTGCTCGGGACTCCGACCGTGAGGAGACGGCATCAGCGGGACCGACCAAAGTGAGCTACACCTTTGTCGCCGACGGCAGTGGTGGACCCCACCAACTCCCACATGGTTATCTGCTCTTTGGCACAGTGCAGGTCTTTGTGGATGGTGAAGAGCTCTCGGTGGACAAGAATTATGTAATAAACCACGACTTGGGAAGCCTTACCTTTACCGGTATGATTCCGTCGGCGGGGGATGAGGTAGAGGTGCGCTACCTATATTTCCCCCTGAAGGAGCTTTTGGGCGACAGGACCGAGCCCGAAGGCGAGGTGTATGCCCCCGGTGCCGGCGGCAAGCTGGAGGTGACCGGCTCCAAGAGTTTCACCGTGATCGCACAGAGCGGAGGGGATATTACCCTGGACCAAGCAACGCGCATCAACTTTGAGGGCATGGTGGGGCAGGTTACCATAGAAGGTCGGCTTTCCGACGAACAGCTTCCTCTGGTCCCCGAGGGGAAGAGCGAGGAGCTTGCCGAGATTGACGAAGTCTATGTGCACATAGAGGGACCCGGCTTTCGCTCCACCCTGGGTGATATCCGTGTCAAGCGGGAGGGGACCGCTTTTTGTGACTTTGACAAGCACCTGCTGGGTGTGACCGCCGGGGGTGAGATAGCGGGTCAGGAGTTTGGTCTATCACTGGCTCGTGCTAAGGGCAAACATCACACTCAGGAGCTGACCGCAATTGAGGGGGTGCAGGGACCTTATATTCTTGCCGTGCCCGACCAGGTGGGGATAAGCGTCATCCCCGCATCGGAGAGGGTATTCCTGAACGGCGAGCTGATGCTTCGTGGTGAGACCAACGACTACATCATAGACTACACCACCCCGTCTATTACCTTCACCACCTTTCGTCCTTTAAGCGTGGACGACCGCATCGTGGTGGAGTTTGAATATACACAGTTGGGCTATCGGCGCACTTTCTTTGACAGCTCCGCCCGTTTCTTCACTCCCGGAAGAAGCCTGGGCGCATTCATCTACTTCACCCAGGAATCCGACGATAGGGACGAGGACCTGGTGGGGCTGACACACGATGAGCGGGATATACTTGCCCAAGCAGGTGACGACCCCAGCCTGGCTCGGGTGCAGGCTTACGATTCCGACGGGAATCCCCTTTATACCTATGTCGGTAAGGGCAACGGGGACTACATCCGTGAGTGGGACCCCGATACTCAGAGTTATGTCTATATCGCCGTCGGGCAGGGAAATGGAGACTGGAAACGGACTATGATCAGCCTTCCCATGCCTATAAAGCACCAGTTGGCGAATATCGGCTTGACCTATAGCCCCAGCTCCCTGTTCAACTTCAGCGCTGAGCTGGCGACAAGCGACCTGGACCGCAACCTCTTCTCGGATATAGACGATGAGGACAACATCGGCTATGCCCTGAAGCTGGATATGCTCTCCGGCTTCCGCATCGGACGCTTGAAGATGACCTTCTCCCCCGACTGGCTCTCCCGGGACAGCGAGTATGCTCCCTTGGAGGGTTTGGAGGAGGCTGAATTCCGTCGCCAGTGGGAGATGGAGGGAGATTACGGCGAGGGGGAAAAACAGCCATCCATGGAGCTTTTTGGGGGGATGGTGGGTTTTGATTATGCCAAGAAATTTTTCGGCGAGGTGGGGTATCAGGGGATGGAGCGAAGATATCCCCACAGCTACCGTCTGGATTATGACCTCATAAAGGCTCGCAAGTTGAACATCAAGGGCGGTTGGGACGGGGGCGGTGATGGGGGCTTTGACTTTAACCTGCGCCGCTTGACCGAGACCACTTACTGGACCGGTGGGGAGCCCTGGGAATACTGGAGCCAGGAGATGCCCTTATCCGGCACCGTTCTGGATTGGTCGGCGGATGGTAATCACCGCATATCCATCTTCCGCCCGGGGATAAGCGGGGGGCAATTGGTAAAGAAGGGTGAGCTGAGAGGTATGGGGTTGGTAAAAGGCGTTGACCGCCGATATGTTCGCCCCAGATTGGATATCGTTCCTTTCAGGTGGCTCTCCACCAGCTTCGGCTACGGCATCTATCGGGAGAAGGCGGTTGAGGGTGGGGGGTGGGTGCCATACTCCAGGGGCAATGAATATTTCACTGCCTTCACCATAACCAGCAAGGAGATATTCTACTGGCAGGCAAACTACTTGCGTAAGACCACATACTTTGAGGATATCAACCTGGCGGATATTGAGAGCGACCTGGTTCGTTCCCAGATGCGCTTTTCACCCCTGGGGCGGGCGCTCACTGCCAACATACGCTACAACGCCTCCTCCAATCTTGACTTTGAGCGGGAGGAGGTCTTTGAGGTGGCTGAGGACCGCAACGGCGACTACCGCCGGGAGCCGGACCCGGATGACCCCGACCGGTGGATTTATATCTACGACCCCGACCACGAGGACGCCATCTACATCCGAATCCTGCGCCCCTCCGGTGCCTCCTTTCGGGTGCTGGATGTGGAGGGGTATCTGGGCTTTACCCTGGACCTCTCCGAGCTCCTGGCGGAAAGGGAGGATGAAGGGGGTGTATTGGGGCTGCTGTCGCAGATGAGGTGGGATGTTGCCCTCTCCACCAGGGAGAAGAGCACCGACGAGGACCATTTTCGGGTGCTTACCTTCCTGAGCAGGTTGAGTGAGGATACAATTTACGGCTCCCTCAGTCAGAGCTACTCCTTGACCCTCTTTCCCAGGAGCAGTATTTTCAGCCCCACCATCGGTTATGAGGACTACGAGTCGCTAAACAACCAGGTCACCAACCAGACCAAGTGGACCAAGCGACGGGGCTTCTTCCTGCGGATTTTCAGCTCCCCCTATCCTCGTGTGGACCTGACCAGCCGGATAGAATTGAGTCGGGAGCTGGCTCGCTATTCGTCGGTGGGCTTGGACATAGTGCGCACCTCCCGCAGGGATACCCTATCTGTGGAGCTTACCCCCCGCT
>Ga0114919_10002218_pt1 | contig 15714 bp, 17 predicted proteins | sample BlataG_FD_88682 | JGI IMG/M metagenome (GOLD analysis project Ga0114919, IMG submission 88682) | Deep subsurface microbial communities from Black Sea to uncover new lineages of life (NeLLi) - Black_00105 metaG | ecosystem: Environmental > Aquatic > Marine > Oceanic > Sediment | place: Atlantic... | reverse complement strand
TTTGGCCAGCGACCGCCAGTGCACTTCCGACTTCACTAAAAAAAATTAAACATGGCAAATAAGACTGAAGCGAAACCACGATTTTGCAGTCCACAAGAATCCTTTTCCTTTTCCTATTCCTTCTCTTTCTTTAAAAAGCCCCGTGCGTACTGAGTCTATCAAGCACAGCAGACTGCCTCAAGTTGATTGTAGTATAAGGTGGCTCATCCTCAGTTGGCGAATGCGTTGCCTGTATAACCAAATCTTCAATCTGCTTTGTCCTCGCCAGTACGGCTGCCTCTGACGCCTTCCTTCCAGCCAGGTACGTATCTATTTGCTCCTTTGATTGTTGCAATTTTGCCAAACTAGCTTGATATTTCCCAGGCAACTGTTTCCTATACCAAGGGTGTCTTTCTATCTCATCTATTGTAATTCTCTTTTTAGCATCAATCACAAAGATTCTGTTCAACAGATCTTTGCATTCTGGCGTCAGCTTCTCGATTGCTTGCCTCATATGTGGCACTTCGTTCCATCGTTTGGATACTTGCTGCAGCCATACTTCCAGGTGTGCTTCACTGGTGTTGGGATCTGGGTGTTCAGTGTGATCAAAGGGGAAGGAGCCCAGCAGCATGACCAGCAAGAGAATTCCACTGGCCCAAATGTCAACAGAGCGACCGTCGTATGCTCGGGATCCCCCCTTGGTATTAATCAGTTCAGGCGACATGTACACTGGGGTTCCTATTTGTGTCAGCATATTAGCATCCTCTGACCATGTTTTAGCAAAACCAAAGTCACAAATCTTGACAAATGGAGGATCAGCGTTATCCAGTAGAGTGTTGTCTAGCTTCAAGTCACGGTGAGCTACACTGTGGAGATGGCAATACTTGACGGCGGAAATGAACTGTCTGAAGAAGTAGTTGGCTTCATCTTCTGAGAGGAATAGGCCCTTCTTTTGGGCTTCTTGCCATTTGTTGGCAACGTAGGAGGTGAGGGAGCCTCCTTTGGCATATTCCATGACTAGACAGAGGTAGTTGGGTGTGAGCACTGCTTCGTAGGCTTTGATGACATTTTGGTGGCCTTCTCCGAGATCGGCTTGGATGGTGAATTCTCTGGTGATGTTCTTTTCTAAAACTTTGGGGAGAGGTCTTCTGATAAACTTAACTGCAACTTCTTCGCCAGATGGTTTGTGTCTGAAGGACCAGGTGTCACCGGTGCCTCCTTTGCCTGTCAAGGGTGAAGAGAGAAGGAGAGAGAGTGTGAGAGAGAGTCTAAGCGGGGAAAGATCAGAAATTGTGGTTGGTTGAGCACGCCGCGAGAAAACAATATATCAGACTTTGCGATGTACTATTGAGACTCTGTTATAGACCAATCGCACTTGGGAGCAGCCAATTATCCAAAAAAGGCAAATAATCACCATGTCTACTTACCAAGATGCGTCACAGGCTCATAATCAGGGCCAACATCGAGTGAACTTTGGTTCACGTTGCTACCTCTGGTCCTAAGCTCTTTGTGTGAGTTAGCAGTGGTCATATGAGCCCCTGTTTTCACAGGTGTGCTTGATCCACAACCCATCTTTCCCGTCCTTTATGGCTCGAAGCTCAGAAAAAGCAAACGGTTGGAAATGTGCTCGTGTGTACTGACTAATGAAATATAACTTTACATACAAATGCACAGCTAGATGCTCATTTTTAGAGAATCAGGTCCTCAAACCCTTGTCTGTGTCTTTTCCGCTCCCAACTGCGCAGTTCTGGTCTGCATGCAGTGAGGGGGCTTGTTGAGACTGTCCCATCCCCTCCTTTTACTATTATCTATCTATCACCTTTATCAATTATTAAAATTTCATCTTCATAGCCATCCTACCATATGCAATTCCAGACCATACAGTCGTCACTCCAGTCGCCACTCCCAACCCCCACACTACCTCTTCTCCAGGTAACCCCAGCCATGCCCCAGTCATGCAACTCGCTACTAATCCCAGCTGCAATCCAGTATTCACTTTACTTATAAACAATGGTTTCACTAGATGAGCAACTGGTACCCCATTATCATCTACCTTACTACTTCCCTGTATTCTAAAGAATTCCTTCACCCCAGGCCATCTCCAATTCAATGCCACCGCTCTCGCCCAGAAAGCCCCACACACCAGTACCACATCTCTCCCTACGATCACTGCTACTAATGGCAAAGGAAGAGCTCCATTCCACCCTAGTGCACCCACTACACACCCTACTAGTATTTTGTCAGCTAGAGGATCTAGGTAGGAGCCAAGTACACTAGGTGTGTTGAGATGGCGGGCGGCATAGCCATCAAGCCAATCGGTTGCTGCTGATATTGCCAAGGCAGTGATAGCGAGAGTCCAGTCTTCTTGGATGATCCAGGAAGCTATGAAGGGGCCGGAAATGAGGCGGGAGAGGGAGAGGGCGTTGGGGAGGGTGAGGACTTGAGCGGTTGACCAGCCAGCATCGCTGCTGCTGGTGGTGTTGGGGGTAATGGATTTTTTCGTGTTTGTGGTGATATTGTTCTTTTCATGTGGTTTTGTGGTAGTGTTAAAAGATCTGAGGGATAATAGAGGGTTGAGCAAGGAAGCTGGATGGCAGTTTCCAGTGTGAAGGATGGGAAAGCATGAAGATGTCGTTGAGAAGGAGGAGCGGAGGATGTTGTTGTTGAGGTGGGAGAAAGTCAGCTCCTCGAGGAATGCTTTGAGCGATGGATTTGATAGCGATCTTCTTAATGCCATGCCTTGTTGGACGAGGAAGGGAATGTGTCAGCTAAGAACGTTCTGTCTGCCTCTCTTGGTTGAAGATGAAATCCCTTGTGCATCTGATCTAAATGAAGCCTTGTCGAATGTATGATGTTCAACACTTTACTATCTCAATCGAGTCCATCAGTAAGCAAATCTATGAAAATTAAACTCGTCTCTATCCATATTGTTTCAAATTTCAAAAATCTCCCCATCCTTTCTCACCGACACCACCCCCATGCCTTCCTCCCTTGCTCAGCTTTTGCCCAACGCATATATCTAACAATGGTTGCATTGTCTATTCCAGCAATATTTATACTCTCCTGATTGGTAACATTGTTTGATGCTTGATTTGAAGAGGCTATGCTAACGGGTTGGCCAACTTGTGTTGTCGAGTCTTAGCTCTTGAAAGTCTCTTGCTGACCGGACGACATCCCTGGTTTCCCTGGTTTTTCATTTTTGAAGAATTGAGGACGTGCCTCGTTATTCTTGCTTAAATAGACAAAGATATACACTGTTTAGTCAACGGCACCAAGGACAGCTGTGTCAATCACACAGACTGGCTTCAATAACCATTTTCAGACACTAATTGACCAAGCTTTTGTCATGGTAACTGGAATACTCACTACGTATACAATATTGGCTCATTAATCATAGTATTAGCCATGCAAAGGCGTGCAATAGCGAGTCTTTTCCAAAAAGTGTCAACTAAAAATCATAGTCCATTCCCAGGCTATTCTCAACCAGCTTCTGCAGCTGCTCTTCCTGCTGCTCTTCCCAAAGAACCATATAGCGTAAGTGTGTACGTCCTAGAACCGAACATATCACTTTGGGTATCAACCACAAGGCAAAAATTGCTTCTACCCATCCCTGTGTCGGTTGCGCTCGCCCCGACCGTTCTGTCACTCAACATCTCATTCTCTCTCTCAGACACATACATACACGCACACACTAAACCCCTACCCTCTCCCTACCTCCTCTCTTTTACAGCATCCTGAAATAGACACCTTTCGAGCCAGAGATATTAAATATGAACTGACAACATCCCATAAACTCCTTCCTACCACCTTGGAAGGAGTCAATTTCGGCACTGTCTTCACCGACCACATGTTCTTAGCAGAATATGACACAACCATGGGCTGGAGCAGACCCCTCATTAAACCATTCGGCCCCCTCCATATCCACCCTGCTGCCCAAGTTCTACACTATGGCCTGGCCTGTTTTGAGGGCATGAAGGCCTATTACGGAGCTGATGGTCACACTAGGCTTTTTAGACCAGATATGAATATGCAACGACTTCACCGCTCTGCCAATCGCCTAGAACTAGCAGACTTTGACCCTAAAGAGCTGCTAGAGTCACTGAAAGCTCTACTGCGAGTAGACAGAGCATGGCTACCTCACCAGCAAGGAAACTCTATCTACATCCGTCCATTTATGTTTTCTAATGCTGACGTACTAGGCGTATCTAGATCAACAAAAACCACACTGAGCATCCTTCTATCTCCAGTAGGGCCCTACTTCCCAGGCGGCCTCAAGCCCATCAGTCTCTTTATAGACGAGACAAGACGTAGAGCCTGGCCAGGAGGGGTAGGCCAATTCAAAGTAGCAGGCAACTATGCTCCCACCATCAAACCTCAAGTAGAAGCCGCCCAAAAGTATGGCGCCTCACAGGTTGTGTATACATTTTCAAATCCTGGGACTCAAGCTTCACCTGATCCTGATAGTGCTACCTTTGCTGAGTGTGGGGCTATGAATGTTTTCTTCTTGATTGAAAACCCATACACTAGAAATACTGGTAGTAGTAGTAAGAAGAAGAAGAGGGAGTTGGTGACCCCTCCATTAGACGGTACCATCCTCCCCGGGATCACAAGGGACTCCATCCTCCAGCTAGCCAGAGAATGGGGAGAATTTGATGTGAGTGAAAGACAGGTGACTATAGGAGAAGTGAGGCAAGCTGCCTCTGAAGGTAGACTCATAGAGGTGTTTGGATCAGGGACTGCCTGTATAGTGCAGCCAGTGGGGGAGCTGGTGAGAGAGGGGGGTGAGATGATGAAAACCACTGCTGGTAATGGCGGTGGTGGTGGTGGTTCCTCCTCCTCATCATCATCATCATCACCAGGAGGAAGAAGCCTGGCTGAGAGGTTCCAGGGTGAATTGATGGATATTCAATATGGTAGGAAAGCACATCATCCTTGGAGTGTAGTTGTAGATTAGATGTACATAAAAAGATGATATCTTGTAGGTTTGTCATAGTCATAGTCATAGTCGTGTTAGATGAGATGAGATGAGATGTGTGGTACATCTCTTTTGTATTTTACCTCAAGCCTGTACTTGTACTACTAGAATAGGGGATGAGCAAGAGATTTTCTCATTGCAGTGGTGGTTTGATTATTATTTATTGACTATTGTAATTGTGACTGTGAGTACACGCATGTGTAAGCTTAGACATTGTTTTTAATCTCTTACCCAATAATAGCAGCTGTAGTTACAAGTATTCTCAAAAAACGAACAACAACACATCAAACACTTGGCATATTCCACCCCATCTTATGAAACAGGCTACTCCAGTATGAGGGAGGGGGAGCTGTGATACGTAACACATCCTGACCACCAGCACCACCATCACCACCACTACTATTGTTATGTATGGTCAGTGAAAGGCAATGTAGATACATTCGCCTTCGCCCCTTACTACGTACTCTATCCTTGACCATCCTAGCCTCACCTTTCAAATGGCTGCCATAACCACCACCAGCACCATCATCATTGTCATCATCACCATCTGCCCCCCCTTCTCCTCTTTCCCTCCTTCCCTCCACCAGTGCTCTCTCATACTTGTCATCACCAAGGATATTGGCCCCTAATTGCAATGCAGCATGCCTCCTTAATTGATGTTTCCTCCCTGTTACTGGATACATTTCAAGAAGAGCTAGCTTAGCTTGTGTATTGACAGCCAGGATTGTATATCTGGTCATCTCTCCGGGCAGTTCCACCACCCCATGTGTCCCAACAGCAACATCAGGAATAGCAAAGCTACCATTATGATGTGATATATCTACTATTGCCCAGTATTGCTTTCTGATAGCATGTGGTGTTCTAAATGCACGAGATAACCAAGCAGCAGCATCAACATGCCTTGCTAGTATAAAACAGCCCGAGGTTTGAGCATCCAGGCGATGCACCAGTCGGAGCTCTCGTGAAGAAGATGCATCATCGTCATCATTATGAAATGCTTCTTCCTTGAGGTAATCTATGCTATACAGTATTTTACTTCCTCCTTGTACTGCTATGTTGGGTGGTTTATTTAGAACTATCATATCTTGGTCTTTATAGATCACTGATGATCGTAATTGGTGTAACCAGTGGAGCTTTTGTTTGAAACGCCATGGTGACAGGTCTGATGATGATGATGATGATGATGATGATGAGCTCTCTTCCTTCCTACTGTTCCTTTCTGCATCTTCATATCCTCCTTTATCAAAAAATTCTACAGCAAAGGTGTTCTTAGGGATGAGTAATTGACACCCAGGTGACAGTGGGGAAATTTTGGAGATCTTCTTGATAGAAGCAGAGTCGGGATTGAAGACCCGAACTGTCCTCTGACGGAAGAGTTTGTACAATGTCGGAGTTGGGATGTGGCCGGGGGCTCTTCTTCTGAGCCATGATAATGCAGTGGGTGAGTCTGCAGATGCAGGGACTGGTTGGGTGATGTCCCATTCAAGGAGCCAGCTTGTCAGTGCTTGTGTGCAGAGAGAGAAGGGAGTGGGCGTTGGAGAATGGAGGGATGAGATTCTTGTTGAGTGGTGAGAGGTTCCCCTTTTATATAATAGCACATACCTGGATGTATTCCTTGTGATTTACGGGCAACACATCTGCATGGGAAGTTATTATCCCTAGATGATCAAGTAAAATATCCCATAGCTACCATTGTAACGTATGTAAGGAGTCTTAAAACCTTACAACACGCCCTAGCATTTTAAACTTCAAGTGAGACATTGTAGGGTTGAGGCCTTTACTTCACAAATTAAGGTCTCCGCCCCGCCTTCGCCATGGCGTCCCACAAGTTTTCTTGGGTCGTTCACAAGCCCCATGAGTCAGCCTAAATTCTATATAACTTGCAATATATATTTTACATACATTAAACTTGAATCAAATTCTCTATTCAAGCGGCTATTTCAAATTCAAGGCTGATCTTTCACGGTCTATCCTTGAGCAAGAGCTATCCAAGGGGCCCCCTTTTGTGCAGTGCAGGGCCTATTGCAGACATAGTTCTTTGCCACCATTCGATTAATCAACGAGCCATTGCAGTCTTACGGGTTTAAAGATGCACCTAGAAGGGCTACTGAGAGCAAAGTAAGATCATTGAACTATTTTAACTCGCCAAGACGTGTCCAAGAAAAAGCTAACGCTGCCCCCTTCCTTCCCTTCCTTTCTGCAGCCTTGTTGAGCAATATCGGCCATTCTATGTGAAATTCGATGCTTTGATAACTAGACTAGAATCAGCAATTGACAAGCATGGGTCTTGGGCACCAGGACGCACTGTTTTACAGAAACTTCTCAAGCAGGCACCGCCCGACGCCTCCTGTTCCTCCCCTTCCCCCTCTCAACCTCACGCATTCATCGAGTCATTCGCACTGGCCTTCGAACAAGAAACTGACCGTGTCAGACTCTTCATTCTGTCCTCTCAAGATCAGCTATGGTGCCGACTATTAGACATTGCCACAACCATTGCATCCCTCAAGGCCACCACCAACACCTCTCCTCAGAGGAGGAGAGACATGCACGCTGTCCTCACCAAGGCCCGCTCCTCATTGGACGACCTCGGCGATGATACCATTCAATTAGAAACATTCATGCGTCAGAATGTAGTAGCATGTGCTCATCTTGCTCAGTTGGCAGACGGTCATCATCACCATTCTACCACCAATGACAATAATAGTAAGAAGGGCTCCTCTACCGTCAACCCTGCGTCATCATTCCCTCTCTACATTGCATGCATGGAGGAGAAGTTGGCAGTGGGGGGCCCTGCCCTAGGTGTCTTACTGCTCAGTCTGTCTGACACATATGAAGCTCTGCGTGATGCCGAGGTTGAGACTGACATTAATGAGGAGAGCGACAACAACAACAACAACAACAAAAAGTGGGTGCCACCAAAGCAATTCCAAAGAGTCACACGGAAGTTTTGGCTCAAACCTGCAGATGTCACTCGTTTTAAAGTTGAAGTCATGAAGAACTTTCCAATTCTAGTCTTTGGAGACCGTGTGCGTCTTACAGACCTTGTCGACACAGCGGACTCTAAAGGCACCATCACCATTCCTCTTGATCAGCCTCATCTGCTTCCAAGGTTGGCAGACCAACACATCACAGACACCTGTCAAGTCGCCTCTGTCTACTGTGACGATACCGAGGAACTGACTTTCTACCACACCAGGCTAAGAAGAGAAGACCATTCCAGCCTGGTGAGAGTTCGATGGTACGGAGAGAGAGATGCCTCTGATCCCAACCAGCAACTGTTTATCGAGAGGAAGATTCACCGTGACGCAACCTCTGGAGTGTTTAGTACCAAGGAACGATGCGCTATTGCCCAGAAAGATATCATTCCATTCTTCCAAGGCCAGCCAGTGCATTCTATTGATCAGCAGCAAGATGTATTCATGAGGCAAACTCAGCAATTTGTGGTAGAAGGTCACCAACAGCCTATCATACGTACATGCTACACTCGAACTGCTTTCCAAATGTCGTCCAATAATCAAGTCAGAATTTCTCTAGATGTTGATCTCCATATGATCAAAGAGGCACACAGTGGTGGCGGTAATGTTGGAGCTATTCCAAAGCTGCCTGGTGACTGGTGCAGAGATCTCTCCGTCGGCATTCCTCCCAAAGATGTTGTACATTTCCCCTACGCAGTCGTTGAGATCAAGCTGCAAGCCAAGCCACCACAATGGCTCAAGTCTCTAGTCAAGAGTGGTATCCTATTGCCATTGCCTAAATTTAGTAAATTCCTGCACGGTACGGCCATGTTGCACCAGCACCTCACTGACAACACCCCTCATTGGTTCCTCCCAGCAGCTGATGATGACGACGAGGATGCAGGTAGCGGAAAGAAGAAGGGGCTCTTTTCATTATCATCTTCTTCCAAGACACCACACACTAATCTCCTGATGACTCCAGCTACTTGGGAAGAAATGTCAGATACCTTTGATAGATATGTAGAAGATGCAGCTGAGTGGCTATTCCCATCAATGCCGGCTGCTGCTGGGGAGACATCACAAATCCCTCAGCTCTCTCCTGGTGGCAAGCAACTGCAACACAATCATAAAGATGATGAAGCAGATGACAAAGAAGGGAGTAAAGAAGTTAGAGCTGGAGGCTGGATGTTTAGAAACGTGCGTAGAAATAAAACATCCCCCACCAACCAACATATGATGTATGAAACATCTGGATCAGAGGAAGATCACACACAAGTCAGCAATACTGATAATAATGTTCCTTCACTTTCACCCACTAATGGAACAGCAGCTACATTTGCAATCACAGCAGCTGCAACTTTACCACCAGCATCATCATCATCTATAGCAGATGCATCAGCAAGAAGAACCACCACTTGGCCAGTCTACCAAGATCCTGCTATCACCACCACCACCACCACCACCACCAATTCCTCCTTCTCAACTCCTCCAAGAGACCAAGCTCCACAGCAACAACAACCAGCATCATATGTCCTTCCTCTCCATAAAGACACCCCATCCCCATCGTCTTCTTCTTCCCATGCTTCCTTGACAGGAGGAGCCTCTACCCCTAAAGATAGCGCAGAAGACATGGAGGAAGGGCATGGCCTGAAAACACGACACAGCTCTGCCGACAATAATAATACCCCTCTTGGTAGTGATAAGAATAATAGTCATGTAGCCACTACTCCCTTTTCTTCTTCTTCCTCCACCTTGCCTCAACGTGGATCGTTTGCAATGGCACAGTATCAATCTTTGTCTGCCAATGGAAGTAGTGGAAACATCATGGGCAATAAAGGCGGCAATGATGACTACATGAAGACCAATAATAGTAATGGCGAGAGTGATGTGGCTCTTGTTAGAAGGTCCAAGTCCATGGTACGCACCCGTGTGGAGCCCAAGACATTCTTTGCTAACGAGAGAACCTTCCTACAGTGGTTGCAGATATCTGTGTTGGTGATGCTCACCGCCATGTCTCTCCTCAGCGGTAGTTCTCTCACTTCATCAGTCACTGGAAACACTACTACTTCATCCAGCAGCAGTGGCGGATGCAGTGAAGGAGACAAAAGCTGCTATGCATCTAAACTATCAGGGGCAATTATAGCTCCTGTTGCTCTTCTGTTCATGGCATATGCCCTGTATATGTATAAGAAGCGTACTATTCAGATACTGAGGAAGGAAACTGTGAGGTATGATGATCAGAGAGGGCCTGTAGTGTTGGTGGTGATCTTGATTGCTGTGTTTATATGTAGTTATGTCATCTCTATTGTGTATGCATTCTAATCTGAGAGAAAAGAGAGGGAAAAGAGTAGGAAAGAAGGAGAAAATGAGGAAAAAGTGTCTCTCTCTCTCTCTCTTTGTCTCTCTCAGATTTTAATGTTTTCGATTGTGTGTTTTATTTTTCACCATTGTTTTGCTTTTCCATCTTGAGGAGTAGTATTACTGCCAGAAGAAGATCCTACAGATACTTGTTTTTTATGAATTTTTATATGAATTTCAAGGGAACTAAAAGCAAGAGAAATGAATCATCTTGAGGATCTGGAACCAAATGATTAATAAAACTCCCCTTTTTTTGAAAATGTTAAACAGCATCATCATCATCATCATTGTCAACTGTAAGAACATAAAGAAAGATCTTTTGCAATTCTACAGATCTTGTTTTTCTCAACCTCTACTAACAACGAGTGGACTATCCCATCCATGTTTCCGCACTACTACCTTCTTCTTGCCATCATCCCTCCTTCCTTTCCTGACACCGCCATTAAGAGCAGCAATCACTAGTCCCGCAGCAGCTCCCAGCACCATCAACCCTGCCTTTTGCCACCAAGCTCCCCTCTTTCCTTCAATCCCACCTCCACTACCTTCTTCCCTGCACTTTTCTGGTGTGTGGCATTTCACATATCCTCCCCCATTACTTCTCCTCTCACCAACCTTATTATTATTATTATTACTACTACTACTACTACTAAATAGTTGTTTAGCTTCATCATAACATCCAGCATGCATTATACTATTCAAGAGCTGGGAATGCTTGGGTTTCATCTTCTCAGGACTGAGGATACTTTCTAATGGATCTCCATTCATCATCATTGCTGACCCAGAAGTATTACTAGCATTACCGATATTCGTATCCATCTCATCTTTGCGAACATCAACAGTAGTACTAATAGGGGTATTATGTTTATTCTCTCTTCTCCTCATTGCTGGTATTTTCATCATATCTTCTCCCTCAGATGGATTGTATTGATAATAATCATAATCAGGGGGGTTATTATTATTATTAATAAGCTGATTACAGCTAGGTACAGCAGTAGTAGTAGTAGCTGGGGAGAAGGCGGTATTGTCTATAAAGGATATTCTAGCTTCATTGCTTAGTTTAGTGGATGGGGTGATGACAGGGTCGTATTTATAGCTGTTGTTGCTCCTGGCACTGTGCTTGATGGTGGGTGATGATGAACACGAGTCGTAGTTGTAATCGCTGCCAACTGATTGGTATGCATCCTTGTAACTGCAAGTATCATCATCGTCTTCTTCATCTTCTTCTAGTTTTAGTTCTTTTTCATGATGTGACTCTTCGTGTTGAGTTGTAAGATTGGCACCGCTGGGGTGTTGTGGGAACTCTGGGATGCCTTGGATGTGTTTGGATGCATTGGTGGCAATTTGTGAGAGACAGACAGCTGCCTTGGTTGCAAGGGCGTCATTTGCCAACAACTGGAGATCGGAAAGAGAGAGTCGATTGGCTTCGTCAACGTACTTGGCTTGGATTTTATGAAATGCAGACATGTCTTGCACCATGGTTGTCAGTGGACGTTGAGACAGAATGTCCTTCTCAGTCAATAAACACGTCTCGTCAATTTCAAATTGATTGCCGCAAGTATTTAATTTTCTGGCGATAAATCCTAGAATTAAGCAATTCTCTAGCAATTGTGATATACTATCAACGCCAGGAAGGTTAAAGACCTTATTGAGCCATACAATAGCGTTATCTTTCCAATTTCCAATTGATTCTTGCTCTCTTGGGCTATAAAAGCCTTTCGTTTCCATTCTATATAAATGAGTCTTGCCTAGAACTAACAAAAAACGTTTACTTATATGTTAGAATGCACAGCTTACAAAAATTGCAGTCCCCTTTTTAAACGACCCACCATCCTACGTCACCACCCGACCGCAATGGCAATCACATCTCCGAGCAACAAGAAACAAGCTTCAAACACAAACCTCGGCGCAAACAATGCCCACACATATAAATGTCTCTTCTGTACTGCTGCTGATATCATTGCTACCAATCCCATAGCTCCTCTTATACATCCAAATACCTTGACCGCATTCCTGCCATCATCACCATTCTCACCACTACCAAGCCCCTTCAACCCAACCAACCCCACCACTACCATCCCTCCAAACGTATCCAGACTCATCAAAACCACTCCAGTTGTCAGATGATAGTCAGATAGGCCTACAAATGCAGCTGTATATCTTAACCCAGCAAATTCACATAAATGTCCACTTGCAAAAAAAGCCTGCATTTGTACTAAAACCACCACCACCCCTCTCACTAAACCCCTCTTTGTGCCACTAATACTGGCAAGTAATGGTAATGCTGAAACGAGTTTATCCAAGTAGTACAGCTCTATGGTTATTAGTACAATAATAAAAGTAGCGAATTCTTGATCTGACAACAGAGGCATTAGCAATAGCAGCAAAGCTAGCAAAACCGCTGCAACCATTCCATCTTGACTCTTCTTCTGCTTGTAGCTGACCACACGTACTACGACTACTGTACTGAATTGCAATATGCAGATGGCATATACTGCCCATGGAAGTAGCAACTTGAGTGGCACATCTAATATGCCTCTTAAACCACTACCACTGCTGCTGTCACCCATGTCGTCAATATCACTGCTAATAGCCTTGGTGATTAAATCAGCAACAGTCACATTGTCGGCACAGCACTGCTTGTCTAGGAATGCCTGGTTTGTGATGACTTTATACACAGCCAACATAACACACCCTACATACATCATCCACAAATGGTGTGTACTATTGATGTTTGTAGTGTTGCTGCTGCTACTGCTGCTGCTACTAGCTGGTTTTCTGCCCTTGGCTGTTGCTACATTCTTCTTGCCTTGTTCTTGTACCCCTAAAATCTGTTTCATTACTAGTAAACCTAAAAGGAGACACGGCACTACTTCAATTGCAGATGTAAATGCACATGAATTCAACACACCTGATGCAACATACCTTGCAGAGTTGTTGTTGTTGTTGTTGTTGTTGTACACATCCCAAACCAGCTGTTGAAACTTTCCCCCTGATTGTAGAAACCACGATGGTACTACTGCTACATCTCCAGTCTTTTCTTGCGGTACTATGAGAGGATCATCTTGAGGAGCATGAAGTTTCTGCCACATTGCATGTCCACTGTGATGCTTCACTCCAAGAGATGCAATGAGTAGTGCACACAGGATGATAACACTGACAGTATATATAATGTCCTGAAGACTACCACCATTAGCACTACTACTACTACTGCTACTACTTTGTCTGGAGCTGTTCCTTGTCTTTATACTACTACTACGACCACTACTACTGCTGCTACTACTATTATAACTAATAGCAATAGAAATAAGTCCAAGCATGATGTTAAGGACAATCAAGACCCCAGTCACCATGGTACCTTCAGTCAGTAGATAAAAGAAACTGAAGATTCCAAATATCACAAACCCAGCGGCTGCGAGTGCTGATACTATTATGCTAAAATCAAACATAGCTGCTACCTTTAATTTAATACTGCCTCCACCACTCATACTAATATCAAGAAGACTACTTCTACTACTATTACCACCACCAATAATATTCATTGCTTGTATAAATACAGTGACTGCAAGGATGACTAATCCAGCAAACATGGAGGTGTCACCAAACTGGGTCCATTCATCCCTTGCCATTTCTACCGTTTCTTTCAAAAAGCTCAACGACAGCTCTGCACACATCACCGGTGATGTGTTATTATTACTACTATTATTATTACTATTTATGCATGCCTCCAATGTTGGTAGTTTCTGATATGCAGCATCTATGGATGTAAAGAAGGACGATGCCAAAGACCTCGACTGAGTAGTGTAAGATTTCAAGTATCCGTATACTTGCTGAGCATTCACTCTCGCTGCATGCGCTAGTATATCATCATATCTATCTCTTCCTCCTCCTCCTTCTTTTTTTTCTTCCCAGTATTTCCTCCCTAGATGCAGCAATTTTGGTGATATCACACCTAGGGATCCAAATGGGATGGGCACCCCCATCAGGGCAGCCAATGACGGTACCAGATCAATCTGAGCTAATTTACCTCCATCCTCCACACCTAATCTACTGAATGAAGTCTCTTCTGCTCCTTTAAACAAACCACCTCTACTCTTTAATATATTTTTTATCTTCAGAACATGAGGTAGATGGGGTTGTAGACCCTGGATATCTATAGCGAGGAAGAGGGAATCTACTTCTTCAGGACCACCTCCCCCGTGGTCACCTCCCAGTGTCTGTCCGTGATCTCCACCAATAATAACCAAGGTTCTATCTCCCTCTTTATCATTTTGGGAGAAATGAATGATCATTTTCTCCATTTCTTGGTCCATTTGTTGTAGCTTGGTAGCCATTATTTCACTACTGACTCCATGCGCGTGTCCACAGTGGTCCACACCCAGATAGTGCAGCACCAACACATCCCAATCTTCAGCAGTGGTATTATTATTATTATTATTATTATTATTATTATTATTATTATTATTATTATTATTATTATTATTATTATTATTATTATTATTATTATTATTATTATTATTATTGTACATTAATTCATCAAGTCTGTGGGCTATTCCATCATCTACAGTGTGTAGATCCAATACATTGAAGCAAGGGAGGGGGAGGGAGGAGTGAGACCACTGCGAGGGGAATAGCTGCGTCCATGTCGTATCACCAACAAAGGCCAACCGACCCTTACTGTTGCCACTATTGCTATTCATATTGCTATTATTTCTTCTTTTTGCTCCCAGCTGGTCAATGAGGTTATCTTCTGTGAGAGGAGCTGCATTAAAACTGCTGCTTATGTCAAAGAATGTGGGCAAGCTGCCTGTGGTAAGGGACTTGAGACGCTGGGTGGTGGTGGTTGGAGGGTCGGCGACGAATCGAGCTGAAGCAACAGTATCGTGAGATGTGTGTTGGATGAGTGTGCTGAGGAATGGCATGTGACCTTGGTGGCAATAAGTGTCTGGAATGCAAGTGTAGCGGCCATCGGAGACTGCAAAGTCGTAGCGAAGGGCGTCAATGGTGATCCAAACGAGGCGGGAGAAGGGTGGCGGGGAGGAGTGATTGCCTCTGATATCGCCGGGAATAGAAGTAGACTTGTCATTGAGATGGATCCTAACCAATAAAAAACCACGCACAAAGAATGCTAGAGCTATCAAGTGGAGTATTGTGACATTTATCGCCGAAATATTCATCGATCTGATTTGGTAATCAAAGAGGAAATTATAGACTTAAAAGGAAGAATATCGCGGTGACATCATTACAATAAAATCATATAATACATTAAGGTTCACTTATATATTTTCCATTTCTTCTTTTTATGGCCCAGGGAGCAGAAGAGATGCTCCGACCAACACGCCCCCCCCCCCCCCCCCCCCCCCCCCCCCCCCCCCCCCCCCCCCCCCCCCCCCCCCAATCTCTACTCAATGCTTTTCCTCCTCTCTATCTCCTCTCTCCCCCTCCACCCCC
>Ga0114919_10002214_pt1 | contig 15722 bp, 17 predicted proteins | sample BlataG_FD_88682 | JGI IMG/M metagenome (GOLD analysis project Ga0114919, IMG submission 88682) | Deep subsurface microbial communities from Black Sea to uncover new lineages of life (NeLLi) - Black_00105 metaG | ecosystem: Environmental > Aquatic > Marine > Oceanic > Sediment | place: Atlantic... | reverse complement strand
ATTCCTGATTTTTCTATATTTGATGCCTTAAGAGAATGTGAAGATTTACTTATTAGTTTTGGTGGTCATAAAATGGCTGCAGGAATGGAGATTCCTATAGAGAATATAGATAAATTAAAAGAAAGACTTAATAATATAGCGCACAAGAAACTTTCTTCTGCGGATCTTATTCCCTCATTTTTTATAGATGCTAAAGTTAGTTTAAGAGAGTTAGAAGAGAGATTTTTTGAAGAACTAAAGTTTCTTTCCCCCTATGGTTCAGAAAATCCTGCTCCTCTTTTTTTAGCCGAAGATTTATCTATTTCTTCCTGTCAGGAAATGAAAAGAAATTGTGTGAAAGTTTCTCTTTATTCCCCGGAAGGGAAAAAGTTTGAGGGTGTGGGATTTAATTTGAAAAATAAAGAGATAAAGAATTTAAAGAGGGCAGATGTGATTTTTACCCCTGAGATAAGTTACTGGGGAGGGAAAAAGCTTTATCGGTTGAATATTAAAGATTATCAAGGAGGGATGAATGGAAGAGTTGTCGGAGAAAATTAGAAACGTTCCGGATTTTCCTAAGAAAGGTATCCTTTTTAGAGATATTACCCCCCTTGTTCAGGACGCGATTTCTTTTAGAAAAGCTATTGACCTTTTAGCAGAACAGTGCCCAAAGGAAATTGACTTAATAGTAAGTGTAGAAGCGCGGGGATTTATCTTAGGAGCAGCTCTCGCTTATAAACTGGGAATAGGATTTATCCCTGTGCGTAAGCCAGGTAAGCTTCCTTACGAGACAGAAAAAGTAAAATATGAGCTGGAATATGGGGAGGATACTATAGAGATCCACAAGGATGCTATTAAGAAGGGAGATAAAGTTCTGGTTTTTGATGACCTTTTAGCTACGGGGGGAACTGCCAGGGCGATTTGTGATCTTGTGGAAAAATTAGGAGGAAAAATAAAGAAAGTTTTATTTTTAATTGAGTTAGCTTCTTTGAAAGGAAGGGAAAAACTTAAGGAATATAATGTTTTCTCTCTTATTGAATATTAAGGGTCATAGATAAAGAGTTTCGTTTATCAAGATAAACAAGCAGGGGACAAGCCCCTGCGCTACAGTAGCGTTGGGGTTTATCCCCAACAAATAGCAACTTGGTAGTCGCAACCTTCAGGTTGCGCAAAGAAAGGAAGACTGTTATGCTCAAGCGCAGGCTAAAGCCTCTCGGCTACCAAGTGCAAGAAAACTAAAATATTTTTGATAATACTGTTTTGGAGGAGTAAGTGATGAGCAAAGTAAAAATTGAGGTTGATATTGAGGAAATAAAAAAGGCTATCTCTGAGCTTTCCGATGATGAGAAGGAAACTCTCTTCTTTGAGCTTAATCCTGCCTGGGGTAAAGCTCTAGAGAAGATGGAGCAGGAAGCCTTAAAGAATCTTAAAGAAGGAAAGACTGTACCTTTGGAAAAAGTAGAAGATGAGCTACAAAATTGTATTTGTAGGTTCCAGGGAGAACTTTTATAAGGAACTTCAGAGGTCTTTAGGTTAAGTAGAGAAAATTACCAGTTAAAAAGATGATTGTAAAAAAACTTATAGTTGGAGAATTTGCAGTTAATTGTTATATATTGGCTGATGAGAAAACTAAAGAAGCAATAATAATTGACCCCGGTGATGAGGCGGAGAAAATCCTCGGAATAATCAATAAAGATAGGTTGAAAATAGTTTATATTGTAAATACTCATAGCCATATAGACCATATAGGAGCAAATGATATAATTAGAGAAAAGACAGGAGCTTCTCTTCTTGTTCATTCTTTAGATGCTCATTACCTGGAAGACCCTCTACTGAATTTATCCGTAATGACAAATAATGAAAAAAAGAAATTTCTTCCGGCAACTCAAACGCTTGAAGATGGAGATAAAATAAAGGTAGATGGAATAATCTTACGAGTTTTACATACTCCTGGACATACCCCCGGGGGCATCTCTCTTTATAGTGGGAGAGAAGTATTTACCGGAGATACTCTTTTTGCTGGTTCCGTAGGAAGAGTAGATTTACCGACAGGAGACGGGGAGAAGTTAAAGCTTTCTATTCAGAAAAAATTATTAACTCTTCCCGATGAGATAAAGGTTTATCCGGGGCACGGTCCCGAAACTACTATAGGCAAAGAAAGGAGATATAATTATTTTATAAATGAATTCTGTGCTAAAAAATAAGAATATTTTGGTGGGAATAACCGGAAGTATTGCCGCCTACAAAGCCGCAGAGATTATAAGATTGTTGCGAAAAAAAGAGGCTATAGTTTATCCTGTAATGACGAAATCAGCTACTCGTTTTGTTCATCCTCTTACTTTTCAAACTCTCTCTTCCCGAAGAGTTACCCGAAAGATGTTTAAAGAGGAAGAGAAAGAAATGCCTCATCTCTCTCTGGCTAAATTAGCGGACATTCTTTTAATCGCTCCAGCTACAGCAAACATAATAGGGAAAATAGCCAACGGAATTGCCGATGATATTCTTACTACCATCGTTTTAGCCACCAGGGCTCCTGTAGTTATTGCCCCGGCGATGAATTATAAAATGTTCAATAATCCTATTTTTCAGAATAATCTTAAAAAGCTGAAAGCATTCGGTTTTAAATTTATCGGTCCCGAAGAAGGAACTTTAGCTTCGGGAGAGGTAGGAATAGGGAGAATGACAGATCCTCCTCGTATTGTAGAATATCTTGAGAAGATAATAAATTCCTGTAATGATTTTCAGAACAAAACCTTCCTTGTTACCGCTGGTCCTACAAGGGAAGCTTTAGATAAAGTGCGTTTCTTTAGTAACTATTCCACCGGTAAGATGGGTTATGCATTGGCTGAAGAGGGAATCTTTAGGGGGGCAAAAATCATTCTTGTTAGCGGCCCCACTTTTCTTAATCCTCCGGCAGAGGCAGAGTTTTATTTAGTAGAATCAGCAGAGGAAATGAAAAAGAAAGTAATGGATAAATTTTGTGAAGTAGATGGAGTATTAATGGCGGCAGCGGTAGCTGATTATCGCCCAGAAGTAAAAAGAGAAGGAAAGATAAAGAAGAATTCTCAAAGAGAGCTTATTTTAAAGTTAGTGCAAAATCCAGACATTTTGAAAAAATTAGGAGAAAAAAAGAAAGATAAAATTTTAATAGGATTTTGTGCAGAAACTAAAGATTTAGAAAAAGAAGCCAAAAAGAAATTAAAAGAAAAAAATCTTGATTTGATAGCGGTTAATGATATTACTCTCGAAGGAGCCGGTTTTGGCACAGATACTAATATAGTAACTTTAATTGATAAAAATGGCAAAATAGAACATCTTTCCAAGAGAAGCAAAAGAGAGATAGCCGCAAAGATATGGGATAAAATAGGAGATTTAAAGTCCGCTTAAGGAGAACTATTTCCTGATATGATCAATGGAGTGCAACATAGATTGCTGAATTCAGGATAAAAGCTAATCAAATGAAGAATCAGAAATTAGGAGTTAAAATTTTACTGTTTCTTTTATTTTCTTCCATTTTTCCTTTAACTGCTAAAGCAGGGGATGTGGAAGTTTTAACGATTAATGGACCCATAAGTCCTGTATCTGCCAGCCGTCTGGAAAAAGCACTGGATATCGCTATTAAGGAAAAGAGGGAGTGCTTAATTATCCAACTGGATACTCCCGGAGGTTTGGATACTTCTATGCGTCAAATGATCAAGGCAATGTTAAATAGCGAGATTCCTGTAGTGGTATATGTATCCCCTAAAGGGGCAAGAGCAGCTTCAGCTGGAGTTTTTATTACCCTGGCTGCTCACATAGCGGCAATGGCACCTGGTACCAATATCGGGGCGGCTCATCCCGTAGCCTTGGGAATGCAAATGGATGAAGAAACAAAAGAGAAGGTTGTTAATGATGCTGTTGCTTATATTAAATCTATTGCCGAGAAGCAAGGGAGAAATGCTCAGTGGGCAGAAGAGGCTGTAAGAAAAAGCGTTTCAGTAACAGAGACAGAAGCTTTAAAATTAGGAATAATAGATGTTGTTGCTGATAATCTTTCAGAACTTCTCGAAAAAATAGATGGGAAGAAGGTAAAATTTCCCAAAACTGTCCTTGTCCTCAAAACAAAAAAAGCACAGGTTCATTTTATTCCTCTTTCTTTTCGTGAAAAGTTTCTTCAAGTTTTAGCTGATCCTAATATAGCCTATATTTTAATGATGATAGGGATACTGGGAATTCTTATGGAGTTTCTTCACCCAGGAGTATTACTTCCCGGAGTTGTGGGAGCAACTTGTTTAATTCTTTCTTTTTTCTCTTTCCAGATTATCCCTTTTAATGCAGCAGGATTATTTCTCATTATTTTAGGGGTTATTCTTTTTGTTCTGGAAATTGAAATTACTTCTTACGGAGCTTTAACTATTGGTGGAATAATTGCTTTAGTATTAGGATCTCTTATGCTGGTTGATCCTTCGGCTCTTTACATTTCCATATCTTTAAGGTATATTATTTTTGCTACTGTTATGATTTTTGGTTTTTTTGTATTCGTTATTACTTATGTAGTAAAGGCGCGGATAAAAAGACCAGTTACTGGATTAGAAGGGATGATAGGAGAAGAAGGAGTAGCTAAAACCGATCTTAACCCTTATGGAAAAGTCTGGATATGGGGAGAAATGTGGAATGCAAGGATTGAATCTAATGAAGAGATAATTGGAAAGGGAGAAATAGTGAAAGTAACGAAAATAGAAGGAATGAAATTAATAGTAAAGAAAAAGGAGGTGTAAAAGATGGCACTGTTAATATTTTTAATAGTGGTATTGCTTATTATTTTAGCGGCTTCTATCAGGATAGTTACTGAATATGAAAGAGGGGTAATCTTCAGGTTGGGAAGGTTAATAGGAGCAAAAGGACCGGGAATTTTCTTACTCATTCCCATTGTAGATAAGATGGTAAAAATGAGTCTAAGGACTATGAATTTTGATGTTCAACCTCAAGAAGTGATAACCAGGGATAATGTTCCTGTTAAAGTAAATGCGGTAATATATTTTAGAGTTATAGACCCCAGTAAGGCGGTAGTAGCCGTAGAGAATTTTCGCTTTGCTACTTTACAGATAGCTCAAACTACTTTAAGAGGAGTTTTAGGAGAGGTGGAACTGGATGAACTCCTTTCTCAAAGAGAAAAAATAAATGAGAAACTACAGTCGATTATCGATGAGCAAACTGATCCCTGGGGTATTAAAGTTAGCGTGGTAGAAATAAAAGAAATTGAAATTCCCGATACTATGAAGCGAGCTATGGCCAGGCAAGCTGAGGTAGAAAGAGAAAGAAGGGCTAAGGTTATCAATGCTCAGGGAGAATATCAGGCAGCTGAAAAGTTATCCCAGGCAGCAGAGATTCTTGGTAAATATCCGCAAGCTATTCAATTGAGATATCTTCAGACTTTAGCGGATATCTCTACTGAACAAAGTTCTACTATTATTTTCCCTGTCCCTATTGATTTTTTAAATGCTTTTACTCAGAAAGTATTTCCTGTGTCCAAACGGGATAGTTCTTAACGGAAATGATTTTATGAAGGTAAAATATAGAAGGCCTTTGTCTATGAAGGATGTTCCCATGCATTACTGTCCGGGATGCGGTCATGGAATAGTTCACCGTTTGATATGTGAGGTAATAGATGAGTTGGGTATTAGAGAAAAAGTAATAGGTATATCTCCGGTAGGATGTGCAGTAGTAGCTTATGATTATTTTGATTTTGATGTGGTAGAAGTGGCTCATGGCCGGGCCCCGGCTGTAGCTACAGGTATAAAGAGAGTTTATCCTGATAAGGTGGTTTTTACTTACCAGGGAGATGGAGACTTAGCTTCTATAGGATTAGCGGAAACTGTTCATGCTGCTTCTAGAGGAGAACCTTTTAATATAATATTTATTAATAACGCCAATTATGGAATGACTGGTGGGCAAATGGCTCCTACTACTTTAATAGGTCAGAAAACTGCTACTACTCCCTTTGGTAGAGAAGCAAAGGAAAGTGGTTATCCTCTAAGAATAGTGGAACTACTTTCTTCATTAGAAGGAGTTTCCTATTTAGAAAGAGTAGCGGTGAATAATCCTGTTAATGTAAGAAAGACAAAAAAAGCCATTAAAAAATCTTTTATCTTACAGATAGAAGAAAGAAAATTTTCGCTAATAGAAGTTCTTTGTCCTTGTCCTACTAATTTAAGACTCTCCCCGATAGAAGCATTAAAATGGGTAGAAAAAAAGATGATTCCCTATTATCCTCTGGGAACAATTAAAGAAAGTTAAGGTATATTAGGGATTTCCCTCCTGATGTACCTTATTTAACTTTTTGGTAATTTTTGATTTCTCCCGGCAGGCTTTATTTTTATGAATAACTCCTTTAGCGACCGTTTTATCAATAAGACTTATAAGATGAGGAGAGAATTCTTTTGCTTCTTTAATTTTCCCTTGATCAACTAAATTTTCCATCTTTTTAATATCAGTTTTCATTCTTCTTTTCCAGTTTTTATTATATTCTCTTCTTTTTTCATCCTGTCTCATTCTTTTTTTCGCAGACTTAATAATGGGCATAGATATCTCCTTTTTTAATTTTTAAAGATATTGTATCATATTTTTAAAAATTTGCAAATTATGAAGCAAGATAAAATAGTTAAATCGGCGGGAATAGTAAGTTTAGGAACTTTTTTCTCTCGTCTCTTTGGCTTAATAAGACTCCAGGTTATTGCTTATATATTTGGTTATTCCCCGGCCACTGATGCCTTTTGGGTAGGATTTACCCTGCCCAACCTTTTTCGTTCCCTTTTAGCAGAAGGAGCATTGAGTACTGCTTTTATTCCTGTTTTTAGTGAATGGCTAAGGAATAAAGGTAGAAAAGAAGCCAAAATTCTGGCTAATAATATCCTTAATATTTTAGTCCTGATTTTAACGATAACGGTGGTAGTGGGAATTTTTCTTGCTCCTATATATGTCCCCTTGTTAGCTTTTGGTTTTAGAGAATCTTCTTCTCAGATGCAATTAGCGATTAACCTTACTCAGGTAATGTTCCCCTTCCTTTTTTTTATAAGTATAGCTGCTTTAGTTATGGCTATACTTAATTGTGAAGGGCATTTCTTTTCTCCTGCTTTTGCCCCTCTCCTTTTTAATATAGCTGTTATTTTCTCTGCTATTTTATTAACTCCTCGATACGGAATTTATAGCTTAGCTATAGGGGTAGTTTTGGGTGGAGGAGTTCAGTTTTTCTTTCAGGTTCCTTTCCTGAAACATAAAGGTTATCATTATCGTTTTATTCTCTCTTTTAAAGATCCAGGAGTGAAAAAGATATTTAGGTTAATGGGTCCGGCTGCTCTTGGAGGAATAACTTTACAGGTTAATACCCTTATTAATCGAGTCTTTGCTTCTACTCTTCCTGCAGGGAGTATTTCCTCTCTTCAATATGCTATGCGTTTAATTCAGCTTCCCCTGGGGATTTTCGCTATTGCTCTATCTACGGCTATTTTCCCTTCTCTTTCTTCTCTGGATATCAGGGAGAAGATGAAGGAATTCAGAAGCACTTTATCTCTAGGTCTTCGTATAGTTTTCTTACTCTTAATTCCTTCCAGTGTGGGATTAATTGTTATAGGAAAACCCTTGATTTGTTTAATTTTCCAGCACGGAGCTTTTCTTCCTGAGGATACTTTAATGACCAATCAGGCTTTATTTTATTATTCAATAGGTTTGTTTGCTATGGGAGGGGTGATGGTTCTTAATCGTGCTTTTTATTCTCTTCAGGATATGATGACTCCTTTTAAAGTTTCATTTTTAATTATGCTTATTAATGTTCTTCTCAATTTTCTTCTTATCTCTCCCCTGAAACAAGGGGGATTAGCCCTGGCTACTTCTATTTCTATGATAATAAATATGATTATCTTGTTTTTTCTCTTAAAAAGAAGATTAAGAAGTATGGAAGGGAAAAAACTTTTTTCTTCTTTTTTAAAGGTTAGTTTTGCAAGTTTCGTGATGGGTGGAGGGATTTATCTTTTTATGAGAATTATCTCTTTATCTAGAGGAACTCCCTCTTTATTCGGACAGATTATTCAATTATCCGCAAGTTTAGGGATAGGGATAGGGATATTTTCTTTGTTGGCTTACTTTTTGCGTTTGGAAGAATTTAGAATGATTTTACAGATATTTAAAAAGTAATTCAAAGAGATTTTTTGTCGAAAATTGAAATAGCAAGAAGTTGACAGAATTTAAATTAATGATTATAGTAAATTGAGTTTCTTAAAGAATAGGCAAGAAGATATTTTCATAAATATTATATTGAAGAAGGGGAAGATGAAATGAAAGATGTAAGAGCCGTAGTACTGGCGGCAGGTGAAGGAACGCGAATGAAATCACCTTTAATTAAATTACTTCATCGGATAGATTATCAAGAACTGGTAAAATTTCCGGTGAATACTTGTGTTGAAAGTGGTGTAGGTAAAATTATTGTGGTAGTAGGTCATCAGGCAGATAAGGTAAAATCTGTTCTGGGAAATAATTTTGAGTATGTATATCAAGAAAAAAGAAGAGGCACGGGAGATGCTCTTAAACAAGCTATTCCTCTCTTAAAAGATTTTAAGGGAGAATTAATAGTTCTTCCCGGGGATGCTCCTTTTATTACTCCTTCTGTTTTGATAGAATTAGTTCAACATCAAAGGAAGGTAAAATCATCAGCAACTGTTCTGACTGCTCTTCTTCCTGATCCTGCTCACTATGGGAGGATTGTTCGAGATGGGTACAGACAGATTAAAAAAATTGTAGAAAGTAAGGATGCCACGTCCGAGGAATTGAAGATTGAAGAAGTGAATAGTAGTATTTATTGTTTCAATACAAAAGAGCTTCTTTTCACCCTCCCTCTATTGAAATGCAATAATGCAGGGGGGGAGTATTATCTTACCGATGTTGTTGCACTCTTTCATCAAAAGGGCTTAAAAGTAGAAGCTATGCGAACTAAAGATCCTACAATAGTCCTGGGGGTAAATACTCCTGCAGAACTAAAAAGAGTATGGAAAATTCTAAAGAAAAGAAAATTTAAGAATATTTAAAGGGAAAGAAGTAGCAAAAGTTTTCTTTCAACCTCGAATTGAGTGGTGGTATCAGTGGAATAAGATTCGGGGGACTCTTTCTCCAACTCCGGCAGATATAGAAAGAGTTCGTTATATCTCCCGGTATTGTCAGAATTTAAAAAAGAAAATTAAGAGGTAAATATTGTTTCCTTTTTAAGTTTAAGAAAAGCTTCTTTATTGTTAATGCATCCCGGATCAGGTCCCTTATAATCTCCAAAATAGGCATAAGCTCTGGCTCTACATCCTCCACAGGCTGAGCGATATTCACACGCTCCGCAGTGTCCTTTTAAATCCTCACGACTGCGAAGATCCTCTAAGATGGGCGAAGTTGTCCATATTTCCTTAAAGTTTTGCTTTTTTAAATCACCAACTTTTATAGGCATATATACACAGGGAGTAACTATTCCATCTGGTTGGATAGCACAGTATGCTCTTCCTACTCCACATCCTCCTATAAATTCAGCTAGAAGATGTGCTTCTTCTCCTTTGCTTACAGTATAATGAGAAGTAGGAGCTAATTCACTATTAGTTTTCATCATACAAATTCGAGCATACTGAGGACAGGTACTCAGGGTAACTATTGCCTCTTTTACGTAATAATCATATAAGATATTTAGCATCTTTTCCCTCATTTCCGGGGTAAGATCGAGGTCAATTAAATTCTTACCTTCTCCTACGGGAATAAAGTTAAAGGCAAAGAATCTATCTACTTTTAGTTCTATAGCTAATTTTATGAGATCTTCTATCTCATCAAAGTTCATTTTGGTAATAGTAGAAGCAAGACCTACCAGGAGATTACCTTGCGCTACTGCATTCTTTATTCCTCTTATTGTTTTTCCCCATGCCCCAGGAACACCTCTAAAGGCATCATGCTTTTCAGAATCAATACTATCTACACTTATTTCTACATAATCTACTCCCACATCAACTATTCTCTTAGTCATTTTTTCAGTAAGTAAAGTCCCGTTAGTAGCTATGGAAACATACATAGCTTCCTTTTTTGCTCTCTCAATCACTGGCCAGAGGTCCTTATCCATTAGAGGTTCTCCTCCTGAGAACGAGATTGAAAAAACATTTTCTGCGGCAAGCTGATTTATCACATTCAGACGTTTAGAAAGAGGAAGTTCATCGGGAAGTCTTTTCCCGGCACTCTGATAGCAATGTTTACAACGTAAATTACAGATGTTGGTAAAATTCCATACTACCATCGGCGGAGCAATGAACTTCTGGGGATAAGTTAATCCATAGTGAGCTATAGACCTCGCAGTAAGAGATATTCCCTTCTGGAAAACGCGATTGCTGAGTTCTTTTTTTGCCTCTTTTCTCGTTTGTCTGAAGATAACCCTGCTTATCTCAAAAAAAACATAAAATGGTAACAGTTCTAATTTTCTTAAAAGATATCGATAACCATTATCCTGAGTATAAAGAGAGAAAATATCTTCCAGGATACTCCTGCCATCCTTATTCTTCTTAGAAAGTAAGCCGAAGAAATAGCGATTTAATCTATTTTTTACATAGAACTTTATAAGATAGGTCATATCCATTTTCTCCCTCCTTATGACATACCGAATGCTTAATCTTCTATACATCAAAAACTTTTTATATAGAAAATTTTCGATATTATAGATAAAAAATATATCTTCCTTCCTTTCAAATCTGCATTTACAATTTATCCCTCCCAGAGAAGAGCAAGGTTTTCCGAGAAATCTTTATCTTACCTTTGCCAGAGAGAACATTTTGCTTGAGAGCAATTCTTGAATATCTTCTCCCTTTTTTTCAGTTACAGAGATCCCGTAGGTCTTGAAAAATTCAATTAGTAGTTCGGCCAATTTCTCTTTATTGAGTTTGTATCGTGCCCATTGAGCTACTTTAGACTGCCTAACTAACCCAAAATTTAGAAGAAGTTTTAAATGATAAGAAACTGTAGGTTGAGAAAGTTTTAGTTTCTTACTAAGGGAATCTACGCACTTTTCCTCAGTACTAATTGTCTTTAATATCTTTAATCTTGTAGTACTTCCTAATATCTCAAAAATTTCGGCAAAATTCTTTTTTGTAATCACCTTTATTGTAAAGCCCCCTCTTATATTTAAGACTTTTTATATAGACATCTTTTTATATTATAGATAAGATACTTTTTATGTCAATTTTTCCTGGCAACAAAGCGGCTACCCATCATTCTATTATCTGTTTCACTACCATATTACCAATTTCATCAGTATGTAATCCACTTCGTGTAGACAAATCTTTAATTTTGCCCGAAGAGAGAACATTAATTATCGCCTTTTCTACTAATTTTACTCCCTTTTCCTCGCCTATTTCCTCAAGTAACATTCCTACAGCAGAAATAGCCGCCAGAGGATTAATTACATTTTTACCGGTGTATTTAGGAGCTGAACCATGTATGGGTTCAAACATAGAAACACCCTCGGGATTAATATTAGCACCAGCGGCTATACCCATTCCTCCTTGAATCATAGCTCCTAAGTCGGTAATTATGTCGCCAAACATATTGCAGGTAACAATAACATCAAACCACTCCGGGTTTTTTACCATCCACATACAGGTAGCATCTACAAAAGCATACTCCTTTTCTATGTCCGTATATTCTTCTCCCACTTCCTTAAAAACTCTTCGCCATAAATTATGGGTATAAGTGAAGATATTGGCTTTATCACAAAGGGTAAGTTTTTTCCTTTTATTCCTCTTTCGAGTGTACTTAAAAGCATACCTTATACATCTTTCTACACCCTTTCTGGTATTTATCATTTCCTGAACAGCTACCTCATCCTGCGTGTTCTTTTTTAGAAATCCTCCTATACCTAAATAAATTCCTTCTGTATTTTCTCTAACTACTACAAAGTCTATATCTTGGGGTCCTTTATCCTTAAGGGGTGTCCAGACCCCTGGATACAGTTTTACTGGACGCAGGTTTATGTATTGATCTAATCCGAAGCGAATTTTAAGAAGAATTCCTTTTTCTAATATTCCCGGCTCAACCCGGGGGTCTCCCACTGCTCCCAGATAAATAGCATCCATCTCTTTAAATTCCTCAAGAGCAGAATCGGGTAGTGTCTCCCCGGTTTTAAGATATCTCTCTCCTCCAAAGTCATAATTGATAGTTTGGTATTTAAATCCTATTTTATCGGCCACCGCTTTTAAAACTTTAAGCCCTTCTCTGGTTACTTCGGGACCAATACCATCCCCAGGAATCACCGCTATTTTATATTCCTTTTGGGCCAATTTTTTCTCCTTTAAGGTAAGAGTCTCTCGGGTTTGATTCTTCCCCAGACAGTGTAAGCCTGGAAGCCTTCAGCAAAAGGAACTCCGCATTGAAGTCCTCGAAAACTGGCTACTTTTTTCATTAACTCTGCATAATCAATCCCGTCGTGCTCTTTAATCCACTTAGCCTGAGAGATATGACAAAGAAGCATCTTTGACTTTATCTTGATAAATTCAGTTATATCCACATATTCTGTAGGTTGAAAATTAATACCAGTCATCGTATCCATAAAATAGATAGGAACTATTTTTGTATAGGCAGGATAATTCGTCTTATAGTTAGGAAGTGTAGCCATAAAGGAAGCATCACACACAATTTGACTGGTCAGTGTATGGTCACACATATAATCAAGAGGAGAATGAGTAATGATAAGGTCAGGAGAAACTTTTCGAATAATATCAATGACTTTCTCCATTGTAGGTTTATCTCGGTAAAGTTCTAAATCAGGAGCTATGGGTCCTAAAGACTCTGCCCCAAGAATTTTAGCAGAATTTTTAGCTTCTTCTTCACGCATTTTAGCAAGAGTGGGGGCAGGTATTTCAAAATGTCCCTTATTACCATCGCACAAGTGTGCCATAAAGATTTTCTCCCCTCTTTTCTTAAATTTTGCTAAAGTGCCTGCGCATAAAAATTCAATGTCATCGGGATGAGCACCTACTGCAAGTATACGCATATTTTTCCCCCTTTATCTGCTGATTCCATTTCTTTAAGGACTAAACTTAGGGAATTACGAGCCTCTTCAGGGGTAACAATATCAGGTTTCTTCTTTCTTTCCACACATTCTACAAAATATTTAATCTCATTATAATAGCCACCAAGCTCGGAAATATTACCGCTGGTATCAGTTGCTTTGGGGATGTCCTCACCTAATACCGGATAATCTACTTTTCCTTCTCTATAAATAGCAAAAGGCTTTTCGTAACGTGTATTATATTCCACCACTCCTTCTTCAAAAAGAGCGGTAAAAGCCATGGTAAAAGGAAAATTATTAATAAAATCCCATCCCCCTTCTGTGAAAATAGTTACATCGTCAGGATATTTAAAGGTACTGAAGATGTGATTATAGCCTCCCTTAATTTTTGTCCCTGAAGAAAAAATAGAGTTCGGTTTCCCTAAAAGATAAAGGATGTAATCAGTGTCATGGATATGAAGGTCAATAAGAGCACTCCCGCTTTTTTCAGGATCAGTTAACCAATTTTTCCATCCCCAGGTGGGGGTGGGACTTAAACGAGAAAAGGTAAGAGAAAGAAGATTCCCTAATTCTTTCTTATCAAATATTTCTTTTAATTTAATATATTCTGGCCAGAATCTAATTACCTGAGCTATCATAAATCTTACTTTTGCTTTTCGGGTAGCTTCAATCATTTCATCTGCTTGAGATAAATTAAGAGCAATTGGTTTCTCGCAGAGAATATCTTTACCAGCGTTGGCGGCCTTAATTACCCATTCTTTGTGCATAAATGTAGGTAGGCAAATGTCCACAGCATCTACTTCTGGGTTTTTTAAAAGTTTCTCCGCATCTTCATAAGCTAAACAATTAAATTTTTTTGATAATTCTTTAGTTTTTTCTCCTCTTATATCAGCAATGCCTATAAGTTTTGCTCCCGAGATAAGAGAATAACACTGGCTATGCATTGTCCCCATAAAACCTGCGCCTATTACTCCTACTTTAACTATCTTTCCCTCCTTAATTTAATAAAATTATCTAAATTTATATTGCTCGAAAAATATTATCCCTCCAATAAATTCTATTGCCGGTATAAGAAAGCTTGCCCAATATAATCCCCCTGATCTACTTATTATTAAAATAGGAATAAGATGAACTCCCCCAAGAAAGAAAAGTTCTATGAAAGTAATTAAAGAGAAGTGTTTCCAGAGAGTTTTCTTGGGAACAGCTTCTCTATAATAAGACTCAGTGAAAATAACGAGAACGAGCCAAAGAATACCTAAAGCGAGAAAGGTAAATTTATCTATCACAGGAGCGACCCACCTATTAGCTGAAAAGGCATAGAGGATGGATATACATAAATTTCTGGCAGAAGTTAAACACAGAAATCCTAATCCTGCGGTGATAATCCATAATGTATAAACCAATATCCATTGTGTCCATTTAGCTTTCATTCTAATATTATATTTGTTCCTCGCAATAGTCTTTGCTCCTTTGTTATCATTCCAAACTGGTGCCCTGAAATTATAAAACTATTGTATAATGGTTTAGTCAATGTTAATAGAATTTTGACTTCGTAATTGAATTATATCATTTCTCTCAATCTTGACAACCAAACGCGTTGAGTCATAAATCTTCTACCCTTGACCTTTTGAATATGTTGTCTTCTTTTGTGACCTTTACGTTTGCTCTTTACCGTGATACTACCTCCTCTAACTTTAGTTGATTAATTTTACATGGTAGCTGGTAAAGAGCAAATGAATAAAATCAAGAGTAATTTAATAGAGGAATCTGTGAAAGAAAAAATTGAAAGCTTAGAGTTAAAGGATCCAACAGAAAAGGGTTTTAAAATGATGGGGAAAGATCAAGTTAGAGAAAAAGAAGCCATGGAGTGGAGTGAAGCAGGAATTAGTGAGGAATTGTAATGGAGGAACAAAGTCCCGAAGCAATCCAATGACGGAAAAGAGGAGATTTGAGGCTTACTCTACCAAATCCTCATAGAAAAGAAATAAGTGTAGACCTATTAACAAAAATAAATGCATACCTATGACTCAAAAATATCTTTTAGACAAATTTAGGAAATTTTTAAGAGGGAGGTGATAAAAGTGAAAACTTTAAGGGTATCGAAAGATGAGATAAAAGAATATGAGTAACTGAAAATAATAACTCAGATAACATCGATTAGAGAAAGGATAAGGCTTTTTGAAAGAAAGTATGCACCGCGTTACAAAGGATTAAAGACATTTCCATATCATAAACATATTCCTGAAGGGGTGTGTAAGTCTTTTGAAATTAATTTAGAAGATATATTAGAAATTATAGAGAAAACTTTGACCCAGGGGAGTCTTAATTAATCTTGTTGAACGGGCATCCTCCGATAAGCCTGATCTTATTATTCTTCCTGAAATCTATGTTACTTGTGTGATGAAAGACTTATATAGTAAATCACCACAAGAGAAAACGGTAATAAAAATATTACTGGTGAATAAGGTGGGGCATATGTCCCCAGGAAACCTTCCAGTGTATTAAGCCAACCGCCTTCTTCGCCGCCGGGTATTGATTCAGTAATCATCCCGAATATATCACATCCCGCTACTATCCATATCATAATACTTCCCATTACTACCTTTCCCTGCTGGTGAATCTCAGAGAAATTCTTTACTCCTAAAAGATAAAACACTCCCGCAAACAATATGATAAATCCGCCCCATCCTCCTCT
>Ga0114919_10002213_pt1 | contig 15724 bp, 18 predicted proteins | sample BlataG_FD_88682 | JGI IMG/M metagenome (GOLD analysis project Ga0114919, IMG submission 88682) | Deep subsurface microbial communities from Black Sea to uncover new lineages of life (NeLLi) - Black_00105 metaG | ecosystem: Environmental > Aquatic > Marine > Oceanic > Sediment | place: Atlantic... | reverse complement strand
ATTTTTTGTTTTTTTATTTATTTTTTATTTATTTTTTTCTTCTTTGCTTTCTTTTTAGGAGCTGTTTCTTTTTTCTCCTCCTTGCCCGCCGTAGCTTTAGCAGAAGCGGGCTTTTCTTCTTTCTCTTCTTTTTCTTTCTCTTTTTTTTCCTCCAACCCTGCTTCAAAGCTTCTGACATCGATTTTCCAACCAGTCAGTTTTGCTGCCAATCTAACATTTTGGCCCTGTTTACCAATGGCTAAAGATAATTGCTCTTCAGGAACAATACAAAGAGCTTTGTTTTTGGGTAGAATCTTGACCTCCAAAACCTTAGCCGGGGAAAGGGAATTGGCAATAAACTCTTCTGGCTTTTCTGACCACTCAATAATATCAATTTTTTCTCCTCCCAATTCATTAATCACTGCCTGGACCCTCGTTCCTCTCTGTCCTACAGTGGCCCCAATTGGATCGATTCCTTCTTCTTTTGAGGCAACAGCGATTTTTGTTCGGGCACCAGCTTCTCTAGCAATTGACTTTATTTCAACTTGACCTGAGGAAACCTCCGGAACTTCCAATTCAAAGAGTTTTGAAATTAATTTTGGATAAACTCGGGATAAAAAAATCTTGGGTCCTTTGGGAGTTTCTTCCACCTTCAAAACAAAAAGCTTTAATCTCTGTCCTGGTCGATAAAATTCTCCTGGAACCTGCTCCTCTTTTGGTAAAATTCCCAAGGTTTTACCAATATCAAAGAAAACATTTCTGCCCTCGATTCGCTGTAAAATTCCAGAAATAATTTCTCCCTCTTTTTCTTTATATTCTTCAAAAATACCTTCTCTCTCTGCTTCTCGAATCTTTTGCATAATTACCTGTTTGGCTGTTTGAGCAGCAATTCGACCATAATCTTTTTGGGTTTTGAGGGGAATTTTTAATTCTTGGTCTACCTCAATCTTTTTATCTATCTTTTTAGCCTCCTCTATCAAAATATGCTTTTCTGGATTAAACCTAATTTTCTCTTTGCCCGCCGTAGCTTTAGCGGAGGTGGGGCTCTTCTTAAGCTTCTCTAATTCCTCATCTGAATAAATCATGCTTTCTGAAACCACTGTTTTTATCTGCCAAAACCGAATCTGACCCGATTCTGAATCAAGCTTGGCTCGAATGACTTGTCCCCTTTTACCATAATCTTTTTTATAAGCAGCAGCTATTGCCTGTTCAACGGTTTCTAAAACTTTTTCCGAAGAAATCCCTTTTTCTTCAGCAATTTGGGCAATAGCTGATGCAAAATCCTTTAAGTTTTCCATAGATTTAAATAAAAGTGTCCGTTTTCAACGGACTATTTAAGCATATCAAAGGTTATTTTTTTGTCAACCTTTTAACTATCCTTTTTATTCTAAAATCCTTGGTAATATTATCGTCAAAAATTAAACGATTTCTAAACAAACGCCACTTATCTTCAGATTTTTTTAATTCTTGTATGGGACTTAAGCGTTTAACAAAAATTGGTATTAAGCACAATACAGAAAGAATCCCGGCTGAATCCCACAGACCAAAACGATTAGAATAAACAATAATTGTAGCTAAAGCCACAATAGTGCCAATAGAAAGATTCCAAATTATTCCTAAAGAAATAAGGGGAATTAGGAAAAGCTTTAAAAGTTCAGGGCTAAAAACCAGAAGCGCTCCACCAAAAGTTCCTATGCCCCTACCTCCATTAAAGCTTAAAAACAAAGACCAATTATGTCCTATTACAGCTGCAACTCCACACAAAACCTGAACCAAAACTGGCTCTCCATAATATTGGGCTACCCTGACCGAGAAATAACCTTTTAAAATATCAAAGAGGCCGGTTAAAAGCCCTTGCCAAAATCCTATATTTTTAAAAACATTGGAGCCCGAAGTTTTTCTCCAACCTATTTCTAAGATGTTCTTTCGGGTTGATAGTTTAGTAATTATAAAGCCAAAAGGAATAGAGCCTAACAAATAAGAAAAAATTATATACAAAATGCTCATTTTGATTTCAATCTTCCTTTTTCTTTAATTGCTTTTACAAACCGACTAACCAGTTTTTTAACATCTTTTGTTGTTTCTGCGGCTGTTCCCACTTGAACCCAATCAGCTCCAGCTAATATAATTTTACCTGCCTGTTCCGGGGTCTTTATACCTCCTCCAACTAAATAGGGAACCTCAATAGCTTTACTCACAGCACTTACCATTTCGGTTGGGACGGGAGCAAAAGCATTAGAGCCGGCATCAGTATAAATTATTCTTTTCCCTGAAAATTGACCAGCCAAAGCTAGGGAGGCGGCAATCTTTGGTTTGTCCCTTGGAACCAAATTAGCATCTCCTACCCAACCAGCCGTTCCGCCCGGTTCCACCAAAATATAAGCCATGGGCAAGGGTTCTATTTTCATTTTTTTAATAAGAAAGGAAGCCAGGGTTTGAGCTTGAGAAATCCAATAAGGATTCCGGGAATTCAATAAAGACATAAAATATATGGCATCAGCATAAGGAGATATGGTAGCAATATTACCAGGAAACAAAACTATAGGTATGTCTGCTTTCTCTTTAATCCCTCGAAGTACTGTGTCTAAAAGTTTGCCCTGAGCACCAATGCTTCCTCCAACAGCAATAAGGTCTGTTCCTGCGACAACCGCAGCCAGCGCAGTCTCTATGGCTTTTGAGGCAGAAGGATAATCACAGGGGTCAATAAGAATTGACAAAATACCGCCATCTTTTTTAATTTTTTCCTTAATATATTGTTCAACTTTTCCTATTTTCATACTTTTCTCTCAATTAAATAATTAACAAATTCTTTTAACCTTTCTTTGGCTTTAGATTCAGGCAAGGCCTTATCTGCTTCTTCCCAGGCCTCTCTCATAATTTTTTTAGCTACTTCCTTCGCATATTCGACACTGTCGTATTTTTGAATTATCTCTATGGCCTCTCTCCTTTCTTCTAAATCATCTGTGTGTTTGTTTAATATCTCAATTAATCTTTTTTTATCACCTTCGGTTGCTTTCTTTAAGGTATGAATTACCATTAAACTTCTTTTTCCCTCAGTTATGTCCATTCCAAGTCCACCCTTTCCTTTAGCGAACTTTTCTCCGACAAGGTCAAGAATATCGTCTTGAATTTGGAAAGCAACTCCTATGGTTTCAGCCACCCTGCCAGCTGCCTCAACTAATTCCTCACTGCCTCCCGAAAGAACAACAGCCAAATTAGCTGCCATCCTAGAAAGACAACCTGTTTTAAAAAGACACATCTGTAAATATTCGTCTTCGGTTACCTCTTCTGCCTTTCCTTTGTGCCAATAAATATCAGTTCCCTGGCCAAGACCTAAATTTATCATCTCCTGAACATAGACCTCATAAACTCTAACTAAAATTTCTGGTTCAAATTTATCCTTATTTTTTATTAAAGCCAATAAGGGTAAAAAGTAGAGAAAGTTTCCGGCATTGATGGCAATATCAACTCCAAAGATTTTATGCAAACAGGGCTTTCCTCTTCTTAATTCTCCCTGGTCCTCAATATCATCCACAATAATACTCCCATTATGTATAAGTTCCGGGATAACCACAAAGTCCTTGACTTTTTCAATGTCACCTCCAACAGCTTCGGTAATTAATAAAAACAAGATTGGTCGCCATCTTTTCCCGCCCCGACTTATAAAATCCCAAGTGGGCCTCACCAAAGATTTGTCGGCTGCTTCTAAATTATAAGAGTAGCGGGGTTTGCCAAAAGCAAACTCTAACCACTCTTTTGTTGCTTCCTTTGGAATGTATTTTTCAATAATTTTATCAACCTCTGGTTTCATCCTTTCTAAATATTCTACAAATTTTTCTTTTTTAATTTCGTTTGAGTTTGACATAAATTAATTTTTAATCAATATTTAATTGTGAACTACCATCGGTTAAAACCGATGGCTTCCCGCTTCATAGTCGGGAGTAACCTCCCAACTCCACAGGCGTTGATTCCCGTAGTCCCTACGGTATTTAATGCTAAGTTAAGTATGTTTCTGGCTGCATTTATGTCTCTGTCTATTGTTAATCCACACTTTGGACATTTATGAACCTTCTGGACTAATGTCTTTTTAACAAGGTGTTGACAGCCACTACATACTTGAGTTGTATTCTTAGGATCGACTCCCACTGCTAACCCACCAGCTTCTTCCGCTTTATAGATAAGCATTTGTAGAAATCTAGCCCAAGATGCATCAGCAATTGATTTTGCTAAATACTTGTTCTTTGCCATTCCTTTGATGTTTAGTTTTTCAAAGGCGATGAGTTGGAAATTCTTTACTAATTTATGGCTTAGTTTGTGAAGGAAATCCAATCTTTGATTAGTTATTTCCTCATATAGTCCAGCCACTTTTAACCTTGATTTGTTTCTATTCTTACTTTTTAGTTTTTTCCTTGAATATCTCCTCTGAAGTTTAGATAGTTTTTCTTCTGATTTTATTAAGTATCTTGGATTATCTATCTTTTCACCTTTGTTGGTAGTTAAAAAGCTCGTTAGTCCCATATCTATACCAATCACATTTTCAATTTCCTTTTTCTCTGGTAATTCTTTAATTATTTCTACTGAAAAGCAGGCATGCCATTTATTAGTTCTTGTTCTCCTGATGGTTAATGTTTTAATATTTCCTTCAATTGGTCGATGGAGTTTAATCTTAAGAGAACCTATCTTTGAGAGATGGAGTTTATCTTCTCTCAGTCCAAATCCTAATTGGGGATAGACAAAACTATCATATCTCCAATATCCTTTGAATCTTGGATAGCCTGGCTTTTGCCTCTTTCCGTTTTGGTTTTCTTTAACTCTTCTAAAAAAGTTCTGAAAGGCCTTGTCTAATCTTCTGGCTACATCCTGGAAGGTTTGAGAATAAACTTTTGTTAATTCAGGTTTTTCTTTTTTAAGCTCTGGAATTTTCTTGATTTGGTCATAACAGGAAATCTTTGCTTTTTGCTTCTCATAGAGGGTTTTTCTCTCTTCTAAGAAATGATTATAGAGCCACCTACAAAGAGAAAGGTGTTTTTCAAGAATCTGCTGTTGGCTTTTGGTTGGATACAATCTATATTTATAGGTTTTCTTTAATGTTTGCTTTCCCATTATTACTATGATACCATATGGTTAATTGAAACTTCTATAATATGAATCCCTATATTGAGATAATTCGTCCAGGAACCTCATTACTAGCAGCTTTAGGGGCAATTATTGGAGCTGTTATTTCAGGAGCTCCTTTTTCTATTTTGTTTTTATATATCTTTTTAGCTGTCTTTTTGATTACAGGAGCGGGAATGGTTCTCAATGACTATTATGACTTAGAGATAGACAAAGTCAACGCCCCCCACCGACCTCTACCATCTGAAAGAATTTCCAAGAGAGAAGCTTTCTCCTTTAGTGGTCTCTTGTTTTTGGGAGGTTTCTTTTTTTCTGCTCTTTTGGGCCCCTATTTCTCTCTTTTAACTCTAGTCAATAGTTGGCTTGAGGTTTTATACGCCAGCGATTTTAAAAGGCGTTTTTTAATTGGCAATATAGTTGTCAGCTACTTAGCAGCTTCTGTCTTTCTTTTTGGTGCTCTTTTAACTTTTGATTTTAGAATAGTTTGGATTATCTCTTTGTTAGCTTTTTTGGCTAATATGGGAAGAGAAATTTTCAAGGCAATAGAAGATATTAAAGGAGATAGAGAAATGAAATTAGAAACCCTTCCGATAGTCGCTGGTATTAGGTCAGCCAGAGAAATTGCTCAAGGGTTTATTGCTTCAGCTGTCCTATTGTCTTCTCTTCCCTATTTATCAGGCCTTCTAAGGGCTAGTTATTTAAGAATTGTTTCTCTTTCGAATATTTTATTTTTATATTCTTTTTCCCAAACCCCAACTAAGATTAAGAAAATTACCAAGGTTGCTATGTTGATTGTTCTTCTGGCTGTTTTGCTAGCTATTTATTAGTACCATTGAGTATTCTTCTAACTTCTCTCTAAAAAAGCGCCTCTTTGAGGCGATTTTTTTATCCGAAACTAATGGTGTTTTTTTGTAAAATAAAGAAAAATTTTAAAATTTTGAAAGCGTTTTTTCTTAACTCAGTTTTGGAAAAAAGTTTAAAAAAGCCGGGAATGGTTTTAAGATAAAAAATATCTTTTTCATCTAAAAGTTCGGCGAGCTGGTTAAGGGCAGAATTGGATAAAGAATATAATATTTTCTGAGCCGAAAGCAAATCAGCGCTAAAAAGGGGAAGAGATTTAATTTTTGATTCATAATGTGAGGCTAGATTTTTAAGAATACAGTCTGCTGCTATTTTTCCAGAAACCATGGCGCTTTCCATTCCTCCACCAAAAATCGGGTCAACTAAAGCACCGGCATCCCCTACCAAAAAAGCATTATCTTTAAAAAGCTTTATTTTTGCTCCTCCCCAAGGCACAGTGCCCGATCTGTTTTCTAAGATTTTGTAATCTCCAAAATCCTTCTTAACTATTCTTTCCATAAAATCTTGAAATCTTTGAGAAAGGCGGCTTTTACCTCCCAGGCCAATATTAGCTGTCTTTTTTGACTTGGGGAAAATCCAGGCATAACCTTCGGGAAACTTTTCATTGTCAAAATACATTTTCATTATTGAGGTATCTATTTCTTTTTCTATTTCAACTAGATATTCAATACTAGGCAAGACCTCGATTTTTTCATCAAAAACTTTTCTTCTAACAATTGATAGGGGACCGTCTGCCCCAATTAAATATTCACTTTTAAAAACTTCTTCTTTTTCTGTTTTTACTTTCCAAAAACCATCTTCTCTTTTTATATCGACTACCTTTGCCTGAAGTTTAATTTTAGCTTGACATTTTTTAGCCAAAAACTTTTCAAAAAGAGGTCTATCTAAAATGAAACCTAATTTGTCGCCACTTATTCTAACCACCTTTCCTGAAGGAGCAATTATTTCAATAACAGAAATCTCAGCAGAAACCCAGGCTGGGTCTGGCTTAATCTTTTGTCTGTCTAAAGATTCTTTGCTTATTGCTTCGGCACACTGGACCGGTAGACCAATTTCTTTTTTCTGGTCTAAAATTAAGCAGTCCTTTAAGTGCTTTCCGGCTATTAAGCCGGCCGGGCCGGCACCAATAATAATAGTTTCAAACATGTTTCTTTTCCCTAAAATACCACTTTGGTCTTTTTCCTTTTAGAGCAGGAAGCAAGTGAGGCCATTGTTTAATAAAAATAGGAAGAGCCATTAAAAGACAAAGCCAAAAATATTCTGGAACTAAAAAATAACCTATAAGGGGCAGGAAAATATTTCCCATAAATTGACCAAAGAAGAAGGTTTGGGTAGCCAAAATAAATAAAATAGCCATTCCTGCCCAGGGTAAAAGCAAATATTGAAAATTGAGAGCGGCTAATACTCCTATCAGGGTTGCTTGAGCTTTACCGCCAAAAAACTTCCCTTCTTTAACCTTGAAATAAATCGAAAAACAATGTCCTAAAACTACCCCAAAACCAGCTAAGGTCGTTATCCATAAAAGATTATAACCCAAAAAAGATAGCCATTGAGGAATTAAAACTGCCAAGACTCCTTTTCCGATATCCCCTATTAATGTTAAAAACAGGAGGTGAACTTTTCCGGTTAGCCGGAAAACATTTAATCCCCCAACATTTTTTGTCCCGGTCTTTCTAATGTCTTTCCCGGTAAATTTTTTAGTCACCAAGAAAGCTGTTGGAAAAGAACCTAAAAAATAACTAAGAATGAAAAATAAAATTGAATAGAAAATGTCTATCATAATTTATTCAATTGGGACCCAGGAAGCAATCAGGCTTCCTGGACCAATATGAGCTCCCACTACCGGGCTGGCTAAACTAATAAAAGAAACCTCAGCCCCGCCTACCTGAGTACCGTCAGGTAATCGGGCAGGTTTTATTTCTTTTAACATTTTTTTTAATTTTTTTGCTTCTTTGAGATTATCAGCCTGATTGATTATTACCCTAATTTGTTTTCCCTTTTTTCTAACCTTTTGACTTTCTTTGGAAATTTTTTTAAAAAGGGCTTCAGCCATATCTTTAGCAAAAACCATTCCTCCTTTGGTAATCTGCCCTTTTTTAATTGTTATTAAAGGATGAAGATTAATTTTTTTTATTCTTCTTATCCAATTAGCCTGCCCCCTACTCACTCTTCCTCCACCCTCTATCCATTTTGGGTCTTCAAAAAGAGCATAGAGATGGATTCTCGGAATTAATGTCTTTAGTTCCTTAATAACTTCAGTAATTTCCCTATGTTCTTGAATTAGTTCGATTGCCCGCAAAACCAAAAGCGCCTGAGCGCCAACTGCTTGTAAAGAATCGAAAACAAAAATTCGCTCTGACCTTTTTATTGTTTCTTCAGCTTGCTTGGCTGAATTATAACAACCAGAAACTTTAGAGGTTATGGTAATGCATAAAATCTTATCAAACTTTTGGAGCTGTTTTTCAAAAGCATTCAAATAAGATTTTGGGGGGGCTTGGGAGGTTTTAGGAAAAGCTTTAATTATTCCTAACTTATCTGCCTCTCTCATCTTTTGATAAACATTTTGACCCGGTAAATTTTGACCTTCTGTCCAATCCAAAATTGCGGGGACTATTTCTATTTGATACCTCTCTATAATTTTGGGAAGAAGGCCGGCCACATCATCGGTCACAATTCCAATAGAAACTTTCCGAACTGATTCCTCGCCGACCACTTCTTTTGCCATATCCTCAATTCTTAAATCTAAAAGTTTACCAGATTGCCGGGCAATTTTCTTAACCTCTTCTACTAAGTCAGTATGAATATGAACCTTAGTTTTATCGCCTATTTTTAGCACTTCAATACTATTTCCCAGTGGGGTCAGTTTTTTCTCAAGCTCATCTCTGTCTAATTTTTCATTTTTTACCAAAAAGACAATTTCATAACGGTGGGAAAGGGTCTGAATAAATCTTCTAGTTTTTTCCGAAACCTTTTCTTTTTCTTTCTCTCTTTTTTTTCTCTCCTCGCCCTCCAAAGCATCGAGAAAACTTTCAAGAATTATTAAAAAACCAAGACCGCCGGCATCAACCACATTGGCTTTCCTGAGAATCTCCATTTTCTCTCGGGTGGCCAATAGGGCCTCATTTGCCCTTTGAGTGGCTTTTTTCAAAACATTAATAATGTCTTTTTCTTTTGGAGCTTGTTTTTCAAAAGTTTCAGCTGCCGCATCAATCACATCCAAAATTGTTCCTTCTTTTGGGTCTTGAATGCTTTTTCTCGCTCTTTTTGCTCCTTTTTTAAAAGCAAGGGCTAATTTTTTTGTATTAACTGGGTTTTTATTAAGTAATGGTAAAAATCCAGCTAAAAAGCCGGTGTAAATTACACCAGCATTTCCTTGGGCAGCGATTAGGGCACCATCTAAGACAGCTCCTGAAATCTCTGTTAAATCTTTAAATTCTCTCTTTTCAATAACTTGCTTTATCCCCAATAAAGTCTTTGCCATATTGCTTCCCGTATCCTGGTCAGGTACCGGAAAGACATTGATTTTATTAATCTCCTCTTTATTCTCCTCAACTCGCTCCCAGGACAAAAGCATCATTTTTTTCAACTCCTTTTGAGTCAAGTGTTCCATAATTCAGCGGATTTTCTCCTCGAGTTCTTTTAGGATTTTAGCTGCTATTTCTTTCCCGCCCAGACCAAAAGCAATTCCTATCGTTATTACAATTACACCAACAAACCCAATGAAAATAGTAAGAATCAAGGTGGGGACTATTTGAAGTTGGTAAAGAATGGCTAAGGTTGCTAAGCTCCAAATTATCCAACGAATTACTCTCCCCAAAAAGCGCGAATAAGTTATTTTTTCTTCCTCTAAAACAGCTATCATAATTTTCTGGGAAAAATCAGCCAGAAAAACAGCAATGATAAAAATTAGAGAAGCAATAAAAATATTGGGGAAATAAGTAATAACTTCGCCTAAAAATTGACTAAACTGAGGAAGTCCAATGATTTCTGCCGAAGCCATTAAAAAGAGAATCATAAAAAACCATCTGACCAATTCCCCAAAAAATTTAGGAGCATTAAGACGAATATCAATTTTAGCCAAGCCTTCTTCCCAATTCAACCTTTTCAGGGCTTGATTTAAGCGGGTTTTGTCTAAAAATCGAGAGGCTGAGTTTCCTATCCACTTTGAAATTAAAAGGCCCACAAGGAAAAGCATTATTGCAACTATCAACTGAGGCAAGTTTTCGACAAAACTTTCTAAAAATAACTGAAAAAAGGGTTGTGTCATATGTCTAATTTTACCTTACCATTTGTTTCTGGACAAGCCCAAGATAAAACCTAATTGAGTAGCTATTACATGCAAAAGAAAGGTCAAGATTAAAAGAGTTGTCCACACCTTTATGCTAATTTCGAAAAAAGGTGTCAAAAACACTGCTGCCCCAATTACATAATTTATCTGATCAAAAGGCAAAAACCTTGCTCCGGGCTTTAGTTTTAAACGCCGTTTAATAAAGGCAAAAAATAAATCACCAGAAACTGCCCCTAAAGTAATTAAAAAACCAAAGAAAAGAATATTAATTTTCTGATAATCAAAAAAGCTAATTTCTCTTACAAAAGAATATTTCGAAAAAAGCCAGACCTGAAAAAGAGTAATTAAAATTCCAACAGCAGGACCCAAAACAATTCCCAGCCAGGTTTTATGGCTTCCTAGAAAGGGTTCCCCTCTAAACTTTTTACCAAAATCAACTGGTTTTGCTAAACACTTTAAAACTCCTGCCGAAGCTGCCAAAGAAGGAGTCATATTAGTAAAGTAGGCAGGAAGAAAAAAATAGAAACAAGATAAAATAAATTGAAAATTCATAAAATTATGTTAGAATAACAAAATGAAATGTGATCTCCATGTCCACACTTCTTTTTCTTATGATAGCAAATCATCGCCAAAAGTAATAGTTACGGCTGCTCTCCAAAAAGGGATTAACTGTATTGCTATCACCGACCACAACGAAATAAAGGGGGCAATTGAAGCTGTTCGCTTAGCTTTTGATTTACCCATTCTAATTATTCCTGGAATTGAAATCAAAAGTAAGCAAGGAGATATTTTAGGTTTGAATGTTAAAAAAATAATCCCCAATAATCTTTCAGCCAGAGAAACAATTAAAGAAATTAAAAAAATAGGAGGGATAGCAATTATTCCCCATCCTTTTGGCTTTAATTGTAGTTTTAAAGGAGATTTGAAAAAAATAATGGACTTGATTGATGCAATTGAGGTTTTCAATGCCACGATTTTTGGCTCGGGGAATAAGAAAGCCCTTGCCTTTGCTCAGAAATACAACCTGCCTTTTACTGCAGGTTCTGATGCCCATAGCCCAAAATTTTTGGGCAGAACCTATTTGGAAATTCCGGGAAACAATCTTTCGTTCGAAGAAGCTACCGTTTCTTCTCTCGCCGAGCCTTGCGACAGCAAGACGAGGTGGAAGAAGAGAACAAAGTTCTCTTCGCTCGCTTCAGCTAAAGCTTCGGCTATTGAAGAGGTTTTTGAGCAAATTAGGAAGAGAAATGTTAAGATTGGGGGAAAAGAAGCCAGCTTCTTTGAAAAGGTCATTGACCACTCAATGAGAAATATAATTAAGGCGTCTAACTTTTGTGCTCGCAGAAAAAAAAGAAAAGTTTAAAAAAATTGAAAATAAGGTGGGGGAAATTTTTTCTCAGTTTTTGACTGCCAATCAATATACTTTGGCTTCTATTTTCTTTGCCCTTTTCTGTTTTCTTTTTTTGGTAAAAAACAATTTAGTTGGAGGTCTAATTTTCATGTTTTTGGCCTCTATTTTGGATTTTATTGATGGAGCTGTGGCCAGAAAAACTGAAAAAGCAACAAAAAAAGGCGCCTATTTGGATACCATTTGTGACCGTTATGTTGAGGGAATTGTGTTCTTTGGCTTTTTATTTTTACCTTTACCAAAGTTCTTTTTCTCGGCTTATGTCTGGATTTTTCTCTGTCTTTTTGGTTCTCTTTTGACCACTTATTCAAAAGCGGCGGCCAAAGAAAAGGGAATAATAGAAAAAGAACTAAAAAAGGGCTTTGCGGGTCGGGGGGAAAGAATGATTTTAACCTTTTTAGCCCTTTTTCTTGGTATTTTTAATCTCTCCTGGATGCTTTATTCAATTGTGATTTTAGCAATTTTAACTAATCTCACTGCTCTTCAAAGAATCTCTTTTGTTCTGGGCGAAAATTAAATTTCACACCAGGCTAAGCCTAAAGAACCAGGACCTACAATACTGCCTATAACAGTGTCAATTGAGGTAAGAAAAGCTATTTCTATATCTGGTAGTTCTTTTTCAATCATCTCTTTTAGTTTCTGAGCTCCTTCTAAGTTAAGACAATGCATAATAGCCACTCTAATTTTCTCACCCCTTTTTCTTGACTTCCTTGTTTTTCCTTCCAATTCCTGAAAAATGGCTGTTGGTACATCTCTCACGCCTGTCTTAATCCCGATTGCCTTTACTGCTCCTTTTTTTATTCCTATCAAGGGCCTAACACCAATTTTCGCTATTTTTCTTATCCAGTTAGCTAAGGTTGCCGAGATTCTTCCTGAGGCCTCTAACCACTTAGGGTCCTCAAGAATGGCAATAAGATGAATCTTTTGGGTAAACTCATTTAACTCTTTGACAATTTCCTCTATTTCTTTTTGCTCTTCTATTAAATCAATTGCTTTTAAAACAAAGAGTCCCTCAGCACAAATCGCATTAAGTGAATCAACAACAAAGACTCTTTTTTGTTGTTCTGGGGTTAAAAAGTTTCTAGCTTGAATCGCCGAATTATAAGTACCTGACAATTTTGAAGTAATAGTAATGCAGATAATTTTCTCATATTTTTCAAGCTCTTGTTTAAAGGGCTCAAGAAAATCTTTAGGAGAGGGCTGAGAGGTTTTGCAAAAAACCTTGAGACCTCTTTTATCTGCCTCTCTCATTTTGTGAAAAATGGTCTCGCCTGGTAAATTTTCTACTTCAGGAGGCCAATTTGCCTTAATGGACACAGTTGCTATCTGATGTTTTTTAATTATCTCTTGAGTTAAGTCAGCGCCCTCGTCAACAACTAACCCAATTTTTTTCATATATTTTGAAAATGTCTTATTTTAGCTGTTTTGTTATATGAATCTATTATAATCGAAAGCACATCAATTTGCCATTTAGAATTTAAGGGAATTTTCTTTTTCATTAACCAGCTTTCAGCAGTTTTCATTATTTTCCTCTTTTTTCTAAAATCTACTTTCTCCTCTGGCCGTATCAACATTGCCGGGTTTCGTAGAGTTTTTACTTCGATAAAAGAAATTGTATCTTCTTTTTTGGCAATTATGTCTATCTCTCCCTTTTGAGGACTGCCAGGAATTCTAAAAAAATAATTCTTATCTAAAATTCGGTATCCTTTATTTTTGAGATAATCTCTGGCAATTTTTTCACCTAAATTCCCGATTTCTTTGGTACTCATATGGACTTGAGAGGATGATGTTTAAATAAAAGCTTAAAGTTCAAATTGAGAATAAAAACATCGTCTGTATCTTTTTAAGTATTCCTTCTGCTTTCCAGATATTTAGCAACCGTACCCATGTGGTAAGTATATATTTTTCCTTCTTTTAATAGTTTCTCAACTTCTTTAAGAGCAAAAAACCTCACTTCCTTGACTTCTTCGCTTGTTTTTGGCTTTCCTTCCACTTCCACAAGAAATACAAAGCCTATGTATGGATGTGGACCTTTCAGAAATTGTTCACAACAAAAGGGTTCAAAGCTGAAAGCCTTATCTCCTTTATTTTCTAAAACCTCTGTTTTATTTGAATGAATTTTTACTACTCTCAACCCCGTTTCTTCTTCAATCTCTCTTTTTAACGCCTCCTCTATATTCTCAAAAGCTCTTATCCGACCACCAGGCGTTTCCCAGGTACCTGTATACTTTGGATCATAATCTGGACGCCAACGTAGAGTAAGCAAAAGTTCCGTTTCTTTTGTTGTGGGGTTTCGACGTTCTAAAAGCATAGCTACGGTTGGGACTGAGAATTTTTCTTTTTCTTCAGGCGACATAAATATTTAGGCCATTAGGTTTGTTTAATCAACTTAATCAGATAAAAGGATGAAAATTTAATCGAATTTACTGGGTGTTCGAACGTTATCTTGTTGGTGGACCCGGGCGGACTCGAACCGCCGATCTCCGCAATGCGAATGCGGCGCTCTACCACTAAGCTACAGGCCCAAGTAGTCGGGATGCTGGGAATTGAACCCAGTATTTTTCATTTTATTAATTCATCTATAGAAATGCCTAAAGCTTTGGCAATTTTTTGGGCTGTTCTGATTGTCGGATTTTTAATTCCCCCTGACTCAATTTTAATAACTGTGTTATGAGAAATATTGGCTAATTTGGAAAGTTTATCTTGGGATATTCCCAGTTTTTTTCTTAGTTTTTTTATATTTTTAGCAATAGGGGTAATATTTTTTGACATCGTTGTATGATAGTAGTAGTATTAAAGTATAGATATGTTACTGATTAGCCTTCTATTCTTACAATATTATAATATAAAATTTAACTTAATGGGTCAATTAATGGCAACTCTCTAGTAGATAAATATGAATTTAGTAAAAGTAAAATGCGCGTTTTGTGGAAAAGAATTCTTTAGAGAAAAGGGGCGATTCAACGAAGCCGAAAAGTTTGGCTGGAATCAGTATTGTTCTCAAGAGTGTCAAAATAAAGCCAAAGTCACGAGAGTCGAAAAAGTTTGTGGAAATCCTAACTGTAACAAGAAAGTAACTCGACAGTTGAAGGAATTTAGGAAATCTAAATCCGGCCTTATTTTCTGTTCTCGCTCTTGTGCTGCTATATTTAATAACAGGAGGTATCCCAAAAATACTGGGGGAAGGAAATCGAAATTACCGAAATTGGAATTACAGGCATGCATGAAGTGTGGTACGCTGTTTAGAAAAAGTAAGGGCAATTTTAAATACTGCTCTACGCAGTGCAGAAGAGAAGCGAAACGAAAGTACACTCCTCAACAAATTATAGATATTATAAAACACGCTGTTCAAGAATTAAAAAGGGTTCCTGCAAGACGAGAAATGAAAGAAATTGCTAATAGGTGTCCGGATATTTTTGGTTCGTGGAACAATGCTGTTATTGCTGCGGGTTTTCAGCCAAATCGTTCGCATAGTCAACGCATGTATAAACGTACCGAAACACGAGCGTTGGACGGACATCTTTGCGATTCTGTTTCCGAGGCTATTATTGATAATTGGCTTGCGAGAAACGGAATTCCTCATAAAAAGGACGTGCCCTATCCTAACACAAACCATAAAGCAGATTGGGGCATCAGATCTGGAGAGAAATATATATTTATTGAGTATTTTGGTCTTGCGGGGGATAGTTCTCGATATGATCGTGGTGTAAAAAAGAAGAGGGCACTTTGTCACAAGCACAAAATTACATTGGTCGAAATCTACCCCGAAGATCTCTATCCGAAAAGATATCTTGAAGACAAGCTAAAAGATAAATTTGGAAAATTGATTTCAATCTTTAATGTCGGGGATAGCGGGCTTGAACCGCTATACTCTCGTCCCCGAGACGAGCGCCTTACCAATTAGGCCAATCCCCGCTAAGTAACCCAGTATTTTTTCTTGGTCATTTTATCTTTTTTTATCTCAATTTTGTCTCGTTCTTCTCTGGCTTTTTGAAACAATTCTTTTAATTCTTTTTCAGATAATTTACCTAATTTTTTAACTTCTTTTTCTAAAAATTCTTTTTTGTTTTTTT
>Ga0114919_10002211_pt1 | contig 15727 bp, 11 predicted proteins | sample BlataG_FD_88682 | JGI IMG/M metagenome (GOLD analysis project Ga0114919, IMG submission 88682) | Deep subsurface microbial communities from Black Sea to uncover new lineages of life (NeLLi) - Black_00105 metaG | ecosystem: Environmental > Aquatic > Marine > Oceanic > Sediment | place: Atlantic... | reverse complement strand
CTTTGTAGTGATACCTGCCAAAGCCTTCACTTAAATTAGCTGCAATTGAGTCAACGGCCCTAACCAACTGCTTACCAACAGTATCTTTTTCAAAATAATTCCATCCGATTACTATATCCCATATATCTTCTGCAATGTTCATGGAAAGTTGATATACTTTTAATTCTTCAATATCCATTACATTATATTTTTAACCTACATTAAATATTCTACTACTACTGTATGACCATTGTATGACTATCGTATGACCATCGTATGACCATCGTATGACTATCGTATGACTATCGTATGACCATCGTATGACTATCGTATGACCATCGTATGACTATCGTATGACCATTGTATGACTATCGAATGACCATCGTATGACTATCGTATGACGCGAGCGGCAGCGAGCAAATGACCATTGTTTGACCCCATGAAATATTGCCCGCCCTGTGTAATTGCGTTGCACCACTTCTGCCACAGGCATTCCTTCGGAAGTGGATTACACAGGGCAAGCAATTTCACAGGGTAAACTATCGAATGACCACTGTATGACGGCAAAGCGAATAACCTCTTATTCATTGATACATAATCGAATCATTTCCTCATAAACCTTTCTCCAACCCTTCCATTCCCCTTTATCATCAAAAGAAGTATTATGCCACAGGCTAATGAAGGTGCCATTTACCTTTTTAACTTTTTCAACCAGTTCGTGAATTCTCTGAATTGCCTCCGCCGGATACAGCCGGAGATAATCCTTTAGAGTTCCATCCATCACCTGAAAGGGAAAGACTTTCAACCCGGTTTCTTCTTCCCTTTCAAGATCATAAAAATTAAACGGACTTGCGATACCAGCCCTGAAACCTGTTCTGGAGGCATAACCCATAGTATAATCTTCCTTAATGCCAAATTGTATCAAATTACGGTATGTTTCAGGAAAACTCAGTTTCAAAAAATGTTGACGGCTTTTTTGTACCGGTTTTCCAAAAACCTTGCTTAAATTGTTTATTTCATCAGACAGTCTTTCTGTCCTTAAATTCGATCTATAGGATGGATGTATTCCTGTTTCATAATTCTTTGACAGGTACTTAATGAGGTTCCTGTATGCTTTCTTCTTTATGGAAATATTTTTATCGAATTTACCACGTTTGCCGGTAAGGAAAAAAAAAGCCGGCGCCAAATGTGACCGATCATGAATTTTTTCTATTAACGGAAAAGTAAAATACGGATCTTCCATTTTTCTTATCCATACTTTAAACCGTTGGAAACCTTCCTTTTTATCCTTTTTTAGTAATAATGAATGTAAAATGGCTCCTGCATTCCTGAACATGCCTTTATGTAAATATGCATAAGGTTCATCAACATCGATAGTAGGGAAAAACCGGAATTTATTTCTCTTTATTTTAAGTCCAGGAAACATTTTTACCAAACAGTCACTTAACTCTATTGCCCATTGATTAACAACTGGTTCGTTAAGAAAACCGTTTTCAAAAGCAATACTCTGGCCAGCCTCAAACCTCCCATGTTCATCTTCATTAAAATCAAGGTATTCCTCGTAACGCGTGACCATATAAAAAGAAGCTGAAAAAAGGTCAAAAGGAATATCTGACCTTGGATCTGTTAAAAATAATACATGCATGTCCTTATAAACCGGAACATACATATCCAGTTTCCTGATCCCCTTTTCAAAAAGTAAACCGGCAGGAACAATCGTGAAAGAATCATCAAAAAAAAGGGATGAGTAATTGATTTTAGGTTCGGAATATTTCGAAAATTGATCCTTATCTGTTGTGATTTGGCAGTCAATACCAAGAATTTCCCTGCAGATCAGGTTGACAATATATTCCAGCCGGGGAGTGATTTGTTGAGAATAGAAGAGCAAAACCAAATTTTTTGAGAAAAATTATTAAACTTGAATAAACCAAAATTAACAATTTACCCGGTTAATTCACAAAATAAGTTTTTTCCCCATAAAACAATGCTTATTTTTACTTGCAACTATTTAGCCTCTATTATTCATAAACTATAGATTAAAAGATTATCACCGAAAGTTTATGAATTAATCAGGTTAGGGTTTTTGTTATGAATTTTTTCAAAGAAAATAAATATATATTTTTAGCAATATTATTGCCTGCAATTCTTTATTTATATTACAATGCTGCAATTAACGGACACTATCATAAATTATCAGACGGAGAAATTGTTTATCATGCGCACCCTTATCAGCATCAAACCAGTAAAGATTCTCCATTTGAAAATCACCATCATTCCGATTTTGAATATTCTGTTCTGGCTCAAATTTCGAATCCCTTTACGTTATTAAGTGTTTTTCTTGTTTTACCTGGTTTATTTATTGTATGTTATAAAAAATCTGAGTATCCGTCGAATATATCATTATCAATACCTAAATATTACTATCGTAATGTTTACAGAGGCCCGCCTGTTTTTTAAATAAAACTATTTTTTATTCTACTTCTTTATTAAATTTTTAATACAACATAATTCTTGTGTCGTATTAAACAATCATCGATTATTAATCAATAAAAAAATATATCAATGAAAAAATCAATAACATCAATTTTAACCATATCCTTTTTTCTGATTTTTAGCTCAAATGTTATTCCACAGGAAAAAACAGATGCTATGTTGTTCGGAGGCGTACAATGCAAAGGAGAACATATTCCTTACGTTAATATAATTGTAAAAGGAACTAATCTTGGCACAATGTCTGATGCCACCGGTCATTTTAAGCTAACAGATTTACCGGTAGGAAAAAATATTATTATAGCTCAGGCATTGGGTTATAAAACACAGGAAAAAGAAGCTGAAATGAGGGCGGGTAAGGCAACTGAATTGTTTTTTGAATTGGAAGAAGATGTTTTAAAACTCGAACAAGTTGTTGTTACAGGAACAAGAACAAAACATTATATAAAAGATGTTCCGGTTAGAACAGAAGTTATCACCGCCAAAGAAATAGAAAGAAAAAATGCAGCTAATTTATTTCAGGTTTTGGAAGGAACACCTGGCATCCGGGTAGAACAACAATGTCAATTTTGTAATTTTTCGATGGTCAGGATGCAGGGGTTAGGGGCTGAACATACACAGGTGCTGATAAATGGACAACCGATGTATTCAGGTTTGGCAGGTATATACGGCTTGCAACAGATAGGAACAATAGATATTGAAAGGGTTGAAGTTATAAAAGGTGCAGGTTCTGCTCTTTACGGAAGCAGTGCGGTTGCAGGGGCAATTAATATTATTACAAAAGAACCTTCACTTGTGCCATCGACAAAAGCAGGTTTGCAATTTGGCAATTTTAACACTAATAAATATGATATATCATCTTCAATTCGAAACAAAAATATTGGTCTGAATGTATTTGCCCAAAAATTAACGGGAGATGCAATTGATAAAACTGCCGAGGGAATAACTATCGATGAAGTTAAAAATAAAGATGGTATTTCTGACAGAGTTGCTACAAATCTTAATAATGCAGGTTTTGGTTTATTTATTTATGATATTTTTTCAAAAAATGATAAACTCATTTTTAGAGGACGGTATTCATCTGAAAGAAGGCAGGGCGGATTAATTGACGATGATTATTACAAAAATCCTTTTACCGATGGAACCGAATGTATTATCACAGACAGGTATGAATCTGAACTTTCATATAATAAGGAATTTGAAAACAATTCGGATTTAAATATTTCATTGGCATATGTTAATCATAACAGGAATGCTACAAACGATTCCTATTTAGGTGATTATATGGATACACATAATGACAGTGTTCCTGATTTAAGAAATATGAGACCTTATCTTGCCAACGAAAATTCATTAACATCAACGTTAACTTATGGAATTCAAGTTAATAACCATCGTCTATTAATGGGTGTTCAAAGTTACTTAAATAGTTTGGAAGAATCGGGCATGTATGTCGTAGTTGATGCTTCAAGTGTTTATGAAGGAGAATCATACAGATCGGTAAGTAATAAATCAGCAAAAGAATTTGGCGTTTTTGTTCAGGACGAATGGTCAATAAGCAATAAATTAACAGTTGTTCCCGGTGTACGATTCGACATACATCATTCAGAAGAAGAATATAAAGCTGACAGACAGGTTTTCGAAACCGCACTATTTCCCAAAACTAAATTTAACGAAAATAGTGTAAGTCCGAGAATTGCTGTAAAATATGAGATTTCAAATAGAATTACAATTCGTGCAAATGCGGGAACCGGTTTTCGTGCACCCTATGGATTTTCAGAAGATCTTCATCTATGCAGCGGTTCTCCAAGAGTCTGGAAATCATCAAATTTAAAACCGGAAACATCGGTAAGTTTCAATCTGTCTGCCGATTACTATGGCAGCAAGGTAAAGATTAGTGCTAATCTGTTTCGAACAGATCTAAAAGACAAAATCGCTTTTACTGATGCTGATGCCTCTGTTGCTGCTTTGGGATATGATTACCAATGGGATAATGTTGATAATGCTTTTGTACAGGGAATTGAAGTATCACTTATGGCAAATTTGATGAAATATTTGGATTTAGGGCTTGATCTCACACTAAATCAGGGTAAATATGAAAATGTAAGAGATGACTGGGCGGAAACCCAATATGAAAGCGATAGCAAATATATTTCACGGTTTCCGGCAACAACCGGTAATTTAAAAATAGAATACAGTCCGAAAGATTGGAATATTGCATTAACCGGAAGTTACCAGGGAAAAATGTATATCGATTATTTTAATGAAGATATTGACCCTGTTATTGGTGACCAAACTAAAATTAAAAAGACAAAACCCTTTCTGCTTTTCAATACAAGAGTATCAAAAAGGGTTAATCCATTTAATTTTTATGCAGGGGTAAATAATATTTTCAATTACATCCAGGATGAAAAACATTTGGATGATGCAGCATTTATGTATGCTCCTCTTTATGGCACTATGATTTACGCAGGAATAACAATTGATATAAGATATTAAAATAATAATTTTTAACTTTATACCTATATCGGGAATAAAAATGAACACCACCATCCTGAACCTTCGTAAATCCATCAACAAGGCTTACCTTAAAGTAAAACCTTCCAGGCAGGAGTTTGAAGCCTTCAGGAAAAACATGGTTAAACTTCTGGATCAGATCAGCGAACCGGAATCCGAAGAGTTCCATAAAAATATCTTATCAGAGTTTCTTAAAGATACGTATTACTCTCCCGACCATTACATCAATACCAAAGGCAGGGCAGACCTTGTCATCCATAACGGAAAGAACACCGGCAGCACTGTCGGTGTTTTGATCGAGACCAAAAAACCGGGGAACAGGATCGATATGCCGGCTAAGGATAACCTGAACACGAAAGCATTCCATGAGCTTTTGCTGTATTATCTCAGGGAACGGATTACGGATAATAATATCGGGATTAAATACCTCATTGCAACCGATATTTACGAGTGGTACATATTCAATGCCGGTGAATTTGAAAAATTATTTGCCGGAAATAAAAACCTTGTGAAACAATTCAGGGATTTCGAGGAAGGAAGGCTTTCAGGCAAAACAACCGGTTTCTTTTACAGAAATATTGCCGAACCGTTTATCGGACAGCTTGATCATGAAATATCCGTTACCCATATCGATATCAGGGATTATGAAAAGATCCTGAGATACGGAGCGGATAAAGACGAAAACAAACTGGTTGGCCCTGTACAAGATATTCTCACCGGAACACCTGCTGAAGCTTCCATTCACCAATGACAGTAACACGCTCGACAAAGGTTTTTATAACGAGTTGCTGCATATCATCGGTTTAAAGGAAACCAAAGCGGGAAGTAAAAAGCTGATCAGCCCGAAGCCTGAAGAGGAAAGAGATGCAGGGTCGCTGATTGAAAATGCAGTAACCATTCTGAAATATGAAGATTGCCTTGCCCAAGTCGAACCTTCCGGTATTGGCAGTAATAAAGAAGACCAACTCTATAACATTGCCCTTGAACTGGTCATAACCTGGATCAACCGTATCCTGTTCCTGAAACTGCTCGAAGGACAACTGGTAAGATACCACGATGGCGATGAAGCATTCAAATTCCTGAATATCAAGCGTATTCCCGATTACGATACACTGAACAAATTGTTTTTCCAGGTGCTGGCAGTTAAGGAAAATGAGCGGAACGAACCGGTAAAACAAAGGTTTGGCAATATCCCGTACCTGAACAGTTCGCTGTTTGAACCCAACGACCTGGAGCATAAAACAATACGCATCAGCAACCTGGAGGATGAATATAAACTTCCCGTGCCGGGCGCTACAGTCCTGAAGGATAACACCGGAAAACGCCTGAAAGGCGAAATGAACACCCTGCAATATCTGTTTGAGTTTCTCGATGCATACGATTTTGCCAGCGAAGGCACGGAAGAGATACAGGAGGAGAGCAAAACCCTGATCAATGCTTCCGTCCTGGGTTTGATATTCGAAAAAATAAACGGGTATAAAGAGGGTTCGTTTTTTACTCCCGGATTTATCACCATGTACATGTGCCGGGAGACCATCCGAAGGGCAGTCGTACAGAAGTTTAACGAGGCAAAAGGCTGGAACTGCAAATCCCCGGATGACATTTATGACAAAATAGACGATAAAAAGGAGGCTAACCGGATCATCAACAGTCTCAGGATCTGTGATCCTGCCGTGGGCTCGGGACATTTCCTGGTCTCTGCCCTGAATGAAATCATTACCATAAAATCGGAGTTGAAAATCCTGCTCGACCGCAACGGACGTACACTCAGGGATTATCATGTTGAAGTGGCTAACGACGAACTGGTGATCACGGATGAAGACGGTAACCTGTATGAATATAATCCCAGGAACAGGGAAAGTCAGCGGATTCAGGAAGCCCTGTTCCATGAAAAACAAACAATCATCGAAAACTGCCTGTTCGGAGTGGATATCAACCCGAACTCGGTGAAGATCTGCCGGCTGAGGTTATGGATCGAGCTTTTGAAAAGTGCTTATTATAAAAAATTTAATAGTCAGGGCTTGACTTTAAGTCAAACCCTGACTAATCAGTTATACGAACTCGAGACCCTTCCCAATATCGACATCAACATCAAATGCGGCAATTCCCTCATCAGCCGTTACCCTTTGGATGCCGACATAAAAAAAGCCCTCAGGAACAGCAAATGGAGCATCGACAGCTACCGCCTTGCCGTGATGACATACCGGAATGCGCAGAGCAAGGAGGAGAAGCGGGAAATGGAAAAGCTGATTGAACAGATCAAAAAAGATTTTGAGAGCGAAATAGCCTTAAACGATAAACGGGTTTTGAGGCTTAACCGGTTAAAAGGCGAACTTACAACGCTTACCACACAGACCAGCATATTTGACAAAACAAAAGCCGAAAAAGCCCGGTGGGAAAAAGAGGTAATAAAAGTGACTGCCGAAATACAAAAGCTGGAAACCGAATTGGAAGAGATCCGCAGCAACAAAATTTATGAGAATGCCTTTGAATGGCGGTTCGAGTTCCCCGAAGTGCTGAATGACGACGGGGATTTCACGGGATTCGATGTTGTGATCGGAAATCCGCCGTATATTAATTACAGAGATATTAAAAGTGTCAAAGAAAAGACTTATTTATCCAATAGATATTCTGTTTCTGAATATCAAAGTGATCTTTTTATTCTGTTTATAGAAATATCATATAATTTACTAATGTACAAAGGACAGTTTTCATATATTGTTCCAAACTCAATTACAAATAATTTGAATAATTCAAAAATTAGGAAATTCATTTTAAACAAATCAATGATTTATTCAATAGTAAATACTCCAATTGGTGTATTTCCAGATGCTACTGTCGATACAATAGTAATTTCGACAACTTTACATAAAATTGGTGACAATACACTGACAGCATACGATTCAACAAATCAAAATATCAAGAAGATAAGAGAATTAAATCAAAATGAATTTGAATCAAATAGAAATTTTTATTTTGATTTCCTTACAGATAGAACAACAAAAAAGATAATTCAAAACATTGAGAAAGAAACAGTACCTCTAATTTCGATTACAGATTCATCAAGCGGAATAAAAGAATATGAAACGGGTAAAGGTGTTCCACCACAGACTGAGGAAGATAGGAAAGCGAAAGTTTTCAATTCAAAGAAGAAGATCGATAAAACATTTAGAAAACATGTTGTAGGAGCGGATATTTTACCATATATAATAAATTGGAAAGGAAATTATTTGAAATATGGACAATGGTTAGCAGCACCCCGTAACTTTAAATTTTTTATGGGCGAAAGATTAATAATCCGTGAAATTCCTGGACATAATAAATTGATCGCAGCTTATACAAATAAGAACTATACTGTAAAAAATACGGCACATATTTTTATTCCAAATTCAGATTTTAATGTTAAATATCTAATAGGTCTTTTAAACTCAAAGCTATTTGGTTTCTATTTCATTAATAAATTCTCAGAAAGAGACAAAGTTTTTCCGAAGGCAAAGATTGGACAATGCAGGTTATTGCCTATAAAATCAATTAATAAGGATAACCAGAAAGCTATAATAAAAAAGGTTGATAGAATTTTATATGTTAAAAAGCAAGAACTTAACTCTGACACAACCGCCCTTGAAGCCGAAATTGACCGGATGGTATATGATCTTTACGGGTTAACGGAGGAAGAAAAAAAGATTGTGGAGGAGGCGGTGAGGTAAGTTGGAAATCCTGGAATTTAGTGCCGGTTGAGACATAAAAAAAATTTTAATTGATAGTTAGCTGTAGGATGTGAAATACTTGATTTTCTTAGTGAGCATAAGTAAGATTTATTCTTGATAATTTATTGCAGATATAAATACGTTATGTGCAAGGCGACCACAGCACGAAACGACAGTGATAGATTGAGAAAATTTTTGTTTTGCCAACGCACAAAGCATAAGTTTGTTAGCCCATCTCTGCAACCGTCACGTCGCTGCCAAACACATGCTTTTTTAGCTATACCCTCGACAAGATTATTATAGTAATCGTTGGTTGAATAATAAATTGTAATTTGTGATAAATTGTAAGACTAATTGAATTATAAGTGAAAAATAAATCTCGATATATCTTTTTATTTGGAGCTGGCGCAGTTATTGACTGGGGCGGGCCAAAAACTTTGTGCGCTAATGATGAGTTGACAATTTTACCTGAACATCTGACTGGCGAAATTGACAATCGAGTTTGTTGTTTGACACATTTAATAAGATCAACCGGATTTTATACTAAAAAAAGAGAAAGAATTACTGAATACATTTGGAGAATTCTCATTTCAAATGGATTTAAAAAAGAAAAAATTAATTTTGAAACTATTATTAATGTAATTGAAGAATTAATTATTTACTTCTCTGGCCTGAAACTTAGTACTTCCAGATCTATACTTGGATCATTTTTTACTCCTAAGAAAATACTTAATGAAATTTTAAATTACAGCGTAATAGGTGAAATACGACATGGATATCAATTAAGTATTCCACATTTTTCTCTAATTGACAAGAGAGCATACAACAATGAAACTCCTGAACAATTCTTTTTACAGCTTTTATTACTTGATTTGTATGATGGATTAATTGGACATACCTCAAAATATAGTTATCATACTAATTCACATCCAAAGATTGTCGAAAATGAGGTTAATAAAGAATTGAACAATGCATTTTATTCATGGATGAGTTTAATTGATAATGAGAATATTTCTATTCGAGCATATACTCTCAATTATGACAGATTGTTCAAGGTTATACTTGAAAACAGAGGAATAAGTTTATTTGAAGGTTTCGAATATGATAAAATCCAACCTGGAAAATATATTCCACCGAACTTACAGAGGATATACTCTGATATAGATTCTCATGTTTATTATAATTTGCATGGTTCTGCATATTGGCATATTGAACCCATAAATTTTCATCAGTTACCAGACTATTTCGTGTTTTTAAAAGGTGTGCCAAGTTTCACTTCTAATCTATTTACACATTGCTCAAAACAAATTGAAAAAGGGAAAAATATTTTACTTACTAATATTATTACTGGTTATCAAAAAGTACAAAGAACTTCTTTTCACCCTTTTAAGCAAATGCAAGCTGCATTTGACAGGGATTGTTTGAATGCTGATAAAATATACATTATAGGTTATTCCTGGGAAGATGAGCATATAAATGAGAGCTTAAGATCGATTTTGAAATTCAACAATAATGCGGATATTAACATTATTGATCCTTATTTCAGCTCTAATGATTTTGACTTAAAAGTTGATCAAAATATTTTCTCTTCTAGTCCTAAGCAATTTAATCCCAGAAATGACCAGTTCATTGCGAATTTGTATCATTATCTTGATGGATCAATTCATGTTTATAATATAACATTCAAACAGTTTCTTTTAGAAAAAAGATACCGGAAAAGTAAGAATTCAACAATAAATACTTTTTAAAAATCATGAGTAGCCATTTTCACACCATCCCTTCGCTTTCAGGCACATTTGCAAGCCCCACAAGGCAAACGCTCACTTCAAAGCTTGAAAAGAGCCTTCCAGCCTTTTAACACCCAAACGCAATGACTGATTAAGAAACAGTGGAAGAATTTTAGAGGCTACAGATACCTAAAATTTAGGACAAAAATCATTCTGCAAAGCAGCATTAATTTTGCCTTTTGTTGTACTACATGCCGGTATACCTGTCTGCCGACAAGCAGGCGCCAGGCAGGGGTTGAATAATAAAACATGACAAATAAGGAAGAATACCTGTTTGAATTCAACCCTTTTAGGGTTGTGTGTTTTCAGCCTTGTTTACCACCGGTAGCGACCGGTGGTAATTCAAAGTTATACCCCTGCCTGTCCGGCAGGCAGGCCTTCGGGGTAAAGACGTAATGGTTCAATTACGAGTAGCTTTAAAATCATGATAAAGTGTAAAAACAAAAAGCTTGAATAAATTCCTAAAGTTAATAGGATTGTTACCAAAATTGTGAAGTATTACACGGCGGCATAGTCCGACTTTGTTTTATCCTTTATTCTGAATAAATTATCAGAAATTTTTTAATCTCCTCACTGCTATTAACAAACGAATTTGCTAACTTGCAGTAAAGAAGGAAAAAGCATTTATACGTTATGTGTAGTGATACCCATTTTTTTAATGTTCTAACTAAGTAATATGGAAACTGATTATTCAAAAATAAAATTAAATACACTTTTTGACCCAATAAAAAAAAATTTCGAGTTTTTTATTCTCGGGATCGGATTTGTTAGTCAAAAAAATTTTCAAAAACTGTTTTTACTGAGTCATCCTGAGCTTACGCCACTTGTAAATACCTATAATCAGGAAGTAAACCTAAGAATAGAAGGAAATACAGTAAAATCCAAAACTTCTTTATATTGGATCAATATAGGTCGCTTGATGGCTATTGCTATATTTGACATTGTACAGTTTTCCCAATATCATAATCTTCTAAAAAATACAGAAATTTTCAAATTTGCTAAACATATACGAAATGGTGCAGCTCATGATAATAAATTTAAAATAAGCCCTACAATAAAAAAGTCTATTTCCTGGAGAGATAAAACTATTAGCAATTCTTTAAACAACACAAAAGTTTTCCCAGACTTTATAAACGCAGGAACATTAATTCATTTAATGTCAGATATTTCAGAAATAATCGAAAAGAAAGAAAAAAAGAGAAATGGATATATCAATACATAATAATTAAAGCTTTGTGCTGTACCGATAGCCATCGTACTGATAGCTATCGATAACCGGCATGAAGCCGTGTTAAACGAAAGCCCTCCTGCAAAGGGGTTGGATTTAATTCAAAAGCTAAATTTCTAATTTTATCTGTTTAATCTTATTTACATAGAACCTGAAACTTTTTAATTAACTTTACGTTTTAATTTACACTGAAAACTTAATCCATTGTGAAAAAGATATCAAATACGGAAAAATTATTTAAAAAGGAGCTGATCGAATCAAATCAGACAACTTTATTGGCTTTGGAATACTATAAAAAAGTTTCTGATATTATTTTCAGAACTAATACAGCATTAGGCAGAAATAAATTTATTTCTGCAAGCAGCAGTTCAACTCAGAAAATTAAAATTGATTCAAATGAAATCAGCTCAACGACTGAGATTTAAATCATCTCAGGATTGGAATAATTTTATTGGTTCAAATAAACAATTAAGCGGGCAACAATTATTTGAATTAAGAAAAGTATGTTACCAGGAAATAGAGGGATTGAGAAAAAGACCATTGCTAATCTATGCAACCAGATTTCTTGAAAATCTCCCTCCAGGGACTCCAAACTTTATAGATATTTTTGATGTTGATGGATTTACTGACCTTGTGAATTCTATAAGCGAAAGCAAATCGGTCGATATTTTATTGCACAGTCCTGGTGGTAGACCTGATGCAACAGAAAGGATTGTTTCGATTTTGCGCAATAAATTTGAGAATATAACTTTCTTAATTCCTCATTCTGCCTATTCAGCTGCAACAATGCTTGCTTTATCAGGTAATACAATTATTATGCACCAGAGTGCCACACTCGGTCCAATTGATCCTCAAATTAATGGCATCCCTGCAAGATCCATTAAAAGAGGATTTGAAAAAGTAAAGAAGATTGTAATTGAGGAGGGTCCGGAAGCTCTGCCTGCGTATATACCCCTGATCGAGAAATATTCTCTTGATCTTCTTGAAATTTGCGAAGATTCTGAAAAATTATCTAAGGAACTTATTAAGACCTGGCTTACTCAATACATGTTTGAAGGTAAAAAAGGGAATACAAGGAAAATTAATAAGGCTGTCAATTTCTTTTCAGATTATGATAAACACCTGTTACATTCCCGGCCGATTTTATTTGAAAAGTTGAAAGATTATGGTTTAAAAATTGAACAGCCTGATAAAGAACTTGAGCAACTTCTTTGGGAAGCATATATACTTATAAATGGGTTTTTTACTGTTACTCCATTTGTCAAACTTTATGAATGCATACACGGAGTTTCATGGGGCAAACAATTACATATATCGATGACACCCCAACCAGATCAGATAAAAACCAAAAAGCAGTACAATAAATAAGGCTAAATACCGTACCGGAAACCACCGGTCCCTGTATAAAGCCATGTTAAACGAAAGCCCGTCAATAAAATACCCATAGTCCGGCGACATAGTCCAGCTTTGTTTCATCCTTCATTCTGAAATAACTATCAGAATTTTTTAATCTCCTCACTGCTATTAACAAACTAAATTGCTAACTTGCAGTAACGAAGGATAAAATACTTATACATTGTTAGTAATTTGAAAAATGACAATTGAAAAACAAATAACCGTCCTCCAACCAGAACTGGATTTGTTGACTGATACTTACAAAGGACAAATTGAAGTACAACAGGAAAAGATACAAAAGCTTGTAGAAGTATCATTAAATTTTGACCAGAATTGGGTTGGTGCATGGGCATCACCTACTTACAATCAATACATCGACTTTACTTCTGGAGATAGTAGGCCTATTGTGATAAACGAAGAATATATACAGGTCTATATTGAGAAAGAATCAGGAGTGACCATTAAGGAGATAAAAGATGAAGTCTCAAAGATTTTAAAAGCCCATCGTGATTTTAGAGACAAGTTAGTAACCGAGCTCTCCGTAATAAAGGGCATGGACAACCTTGACCCAGAAATTGATCTTTTAATCAACATAGAGTCTCATAAATGGGGAATCTCACCTCGTGACTATGTGAAAATGAAAATACCCAAAAGCATTATTACATATGACCTTGCTACCGTATTAAACAGAGGGCTTAACACGCCACCTCATTTAATTATCGGAGGAGAGTTATTTTATTTATTCAGCACTTTGGCAGCTACAGAGGACTTTCAGAAAAATACGAAACGACTTTTAAGACAACTTGAATTAAAGTTCTCCATCGAAGAACCAACTTCTGACAAATCCGATTTTATAATAAAATTTCTCAATTCATTTCATAATGTAGCCATACAACTTCGCAACCGCTACAACAAACGAGACACCCTAACAATTTCAGATGAATACGATGTCCAAGACCTGCTACATGGACTACTCCGAATCGAATTTGATGACGTCAGACCAGAGGAATATACACCATCGTATGCTGGTAGTGCTTCAAGAGTGGATTTACTGTTAAAAAAGGAAAAGACAGTTATTGAGGTTAAAAAGACCCGATACGGTTTAAAAGACAAGGAAGTAGGTGACCAATTAATTCTCGACGCACAGCATTACAAGGCACATCCCGATTGTAGACGACTTATTTGCTTTGTTTATGACCCAGAGAGCAAAATTGAAAACCCAAGAGGACTTGAGAACGATTTGAACACCTTGACAACTGATGACTTGATAGTAGAAGTATATATTAGACCATGAAAAGTGAAAGAGAAAAATATCTGGTAACAAATAAGACTTCGTGTGGTACCACCGGTAGTAATCGGTACCCGGCATGAAGCCGTGTTGAACGAAATCCCGTCAATAAAATACACACAGACCGGTGGCATTTTTTTTAACAATGAAAAGGTATTGCCGAGAGGATATGCGATGATCGAAGATCGTTTTAAGAGATGCAATAGGATGTTTACATGTTGCAAATAAGATTATTAATTCGGTAAATAGTAATCCTTTTTCTGCAGCCGGTCGTAAAGTCTCTCCAAATTCTTGTCATATAGTTATATGCAAAGATTTAATATGTAAATTAACACGAAGAACACTTTTTTTAGAATCAATTAATTTCTTAATTTTACAAAATCTAAATACTTGGTTGTTACTATTTCATATTTATGAAAAATAATGGCAATGCCAATGCTAATCGTTAGGCAACATTCCTAACATAAGAACGGAGGTAAAATTATGAATATATTATATATTTTATTTAGTGGTATAGGTGGAGCAATAATTACTGCGGGTGTTGCATACTACATTTATTTGAAGAGCAAAAAGCCTCCTACTGGTAAAGCTTATGAAATTCTGAAAGGGTTGGGGAAAATTTTAGAAGAACCTGAAGGAGAATACTATTTTACACGCTCAGCTGATGACAATTTTCATGTTGCCAATCACATCTATAATCATGCAGATGGAGGAATAATTGCTACTGCATTTCACGAAGATCCTTCAACCTATGGTGAAAGAGATTTAGCAAGAGCTTTCAAATATGGAGGTTCTCTATTTACTAGAATAACCTGTGAGGAAGTATGTGATACAGAATCTGAAATAAAAGCAAGAGAATCTTTGTCCAAAATACTTAAAGGTTCCACCCTTATTATTATCCCAAAAGGAGAGGCTATCACAAGAATAGATGGAATATTTTGCAGGTTTAACGATAACACACACTTATCTTTTATTGCCTTTCGTCACTCAAAAGACCCAAGCAAAAATAGAGGTGTAATATTTAGAGATGGGATTGCCAAAAGTTTTTTTGAATATTATGAAGGGCAAATAGAGAAATATGTAAAACCGTAAATCAGAACGTCATTTGATAAATAAGGCTTCATGGGGCATCAGCCCAGTCCGACTGAGGTAGACTGGCTATAAAGCCATGTTGAACGAAAGCCCATCAATAAAATACCCATAAACCGGCGGTATAGTCCAACTTTGTTTTATCCTTCATTCCGAATTAACTATAAGAAATTTTTTAATCTCCTTACTACTATTCACAAACGAAATTGTTAACTTGCAGTAACGAAGGATAAAACATTTATAACTT
>Ga0114919_10002210_pt1 | contig 15731 bp, 15 predicted proteins | sample BlataG_FD_88682 | JGI IMG/M metagenome (GOLD analysis project Ga0114919, IMG submission 88682) | Deep subsurface microbial communities from Black Sea to uncover new lineages of life (NeLLi) - Black_00105 metaG | ecosystem: Environmental > Aquatic > Marine > Oceanic > Sediment | place: Atlantic... | reverse complement strand
CCTGTAACCGCTATCCGAGATTTCTCATTTACCATTGATTTCACTGTGTTCCTGCAAATTCATCGCCTTATATTGCCAGATTTGCGTGAGCAAAGCAACTTTTTCGAGCATTGCGTTCCAAATCCGCGCTCAAATCTTCAAATTCGCAATTGACAATCAATAATCGATAGTGAATAATAAATTGCGAATTAGCTCGCCCGGGTGGCGGAATAGGCAGACGCGCTAGCTTGAGGGGCTAGTGAGCTTCGGCTCGTGCTGGTTCGACTCCAGTCCCGGGCAGTGATTCAACGCGGATTGAATCCGGAATCGAGAATCAAGCATCTTTCATTCACTCATCTACGCATCCACGCAAAACGCAACCTTCAGCTCACAATCCATGTTATCGGTCCACATACCGATATATTGTTTACCCTGCCATTTTGTATTTCGCCAGGTCGTTTCTTATACTTTATATGGCTTTGAAAAGTGGGTAGAACTGTTTCGTTTCCTATTTTGGCGCCGTGAATTAGACCGGCAGAACGAGGGCCTAAATATGAGCAGAGTACAAACGAAAAGAAAAATAGAGCTGCTAAGAGAGCAGTTGAAAGCCGCCAATCAGGCAAGTGACACCCGCCTTCTTAAGCTCGCCGTGCTTATGGTTATGCTTGCCCTAATCGCAGCTTTAATCCACGGCAAAATCCACTTTTAACAAGCGCCTTGTGCCCGGTGTTTCCCATCGCCGTGTTACGCTTGTCCGCCGCTGACCGCGTGCTGCGGTCGCCGTATAACATTTCTGTCACACCGACGATATACGACATACGCGATACGACATACGATATACGAACTTACGCCAGCCCAAGTTGTTCCACACACAATCGGTTCGTGGTTCATAGTCCGGAAAAAGAAGTCGCGAATCTCTTTGTGCATAACAAGGGCAGTTCGATATAAAGTCTCCTCACATTGAGTCCGATATAGCAATACAATGTTTGTCCCCCTGAAAACGGGCAGCGTAAGTAGGTACAAGCCGGCTTGAGTAATTTGGCCGGGGCCGGGCTGAATGAAAGGTAGTACTTATGTCTTTGCGAATACTGCGGCGGTTATGGGCCAGTAAAAAGCAGACCGAATCAACTGACGGTTCCCCTCCGGGACATCGCAGTGTCCTTGAGTCTGTGATGCCCAGAACCGAAGTGGTCATTCTGCTCATCGGATTTCTGTGTACGGTTTCCGGCAAGTTTGTAGTCCTCAGACGGCACGAGGCTTCGGACCTGCTGCTTGGCACACTCAGCGTCATATATCCGGATTTCCTATTTTTTTCCGTGGTCTTCCTGCTGATCTGCTCTCTGCATATTCTCACCTCGGCCGCGGTTGCTGCGAGAGGTGCATTGCTTATCTCTGTTTGCGTATCCGTATGGTCAATCCTGGACGCGGGCTGGCTGATAAAGTGCGGAGTTCAGCTACAGCCCGGCGTAGTTATGCTGTTGTTTCACAGCTTCTGGGAATTCTGGCCGCTCGTTCAGAACAATATGCGAGCGCGCCCGATTCTGGCCGCTGCGATAATAGCGGTGTTCTTCAGTGTGTGCGGCCTGTTTGTATGGCGGTTTGTCCGGTCCGCCAAAGCGCCTGTCGCCAAACGCCGTTGCGTTATTTGTCTGTTGGCGGGCGCCGTGCTGATTGCGTCCGTTTCACTGGTTCGCCTCGTATTCTCAGCCGGATCGAACATAGGCCTTATGGCTAATGTACTGTGTTCCAGCAGCCACACCTTTGCACTGGCCGATTTGATAAAAGTCGCCGAGAAGAATCCCTATTCCGAAATTGAGGCGCACAACGTGCCGCGGGCCGGCCAGCGACAAATCGTGCCGCCGCAATACCCGGCCGAACGACTCCCGAACGTGGTCGTAGTGTTAATGGAGACCATGCCGTATTCCGTTTCATCTCTGAGAGGCCCGGATGGACGAATCATGCCCAACCTGGATCGTCTGGCCAAGCAGGGCGTTGAATTTCGTTCTACCAGAATACCCACGGCTCGATCCAACAAGGCGATTTGGGCTATGTTGACCTCTAATACTCCCTCAATGCAGTACAACTACGTCGAAGGGATCATTGTTGATCCTCCTTATGAAAGCCTCCCAACAATCCTGGGCCGAGCGGGCTACCGCAGCGCCCATTTTGAGATGGCAAAGGGCAGCTTTGAGTGCGCGCCGGCCTTCTATCACAATCTCGGATTTGACTGGGCATGGTTCAGGGATAACCTTGAAGACGCCTCGGCGCACCTGGGGTTTTTCGCCGGCGATGATTGTCGAATGATTGAGCCGGTCTTTGAGTGGATATCAAAGTCCTCGGTTCCCTTTTTCCTGTTGTTGAACACCTCTGTTGCTCACGGCCCAGGCACCTATGATTTGCCGGAATGGTTCGCTGAAGAGAAGGATACACAATACGAGAAGTACCTTCAGGCCGTAAAGTACACTGATTACTTTCTGGGTAAATTGCTCTGTGAACTGAACGCGCACGGCTTAGAGGATCGGACTATAGTCTGTATCTTGGGCGACCACGGCGGAAGTTTCAGAAACGGAGCGGATAACGCACGATGGATACCTTACGAGGAGGTCATGCGAATACCTTGGATCATCCGATGGCCCGGCCACATAGAGCACGGGCAGGTCATAGAATGGCCGTGCTCGCAGCTTGATGTGACGCCGACCATTCTCAAGTTGATCGGCTTTGATATTGCGCAGGCAGATTTTGAAGGCAAAGACGCTTTTGAGTTGTCTGATCCGAATCGAAGGCTCTATTTCACCTCCTGGTTTTTCAAAAGCCCGTCGGGCTTTGTCGAAGGCGATCGAAAGGTTGTCTATTGGCCGAATCTGGACAGGGCTTTCGAGTATGACCTAAAGGCCGATCCCAACGAGCAAAGCCCCAGAACAATGACGAAAGCCGAAACAGAGCAGGCCAGGAAAGAGATTCTGAGCTGGCAGTATAGAACGCAGATTGATGTCGGCCATAGACACCACGGCAAACATTTGTTGTATTCGCACTGGTGGACGTACAGTGCAGGCGAAAAAGTATGGGCATATTATGTGCCTTGAGGCTCCGCAGCAAAGCGACCAGTCCGTTCACAACCGAAGAGAACACTTATGTCGAACCAACAAGAGCTAACGTCGAACAAAGTCGCCGGTGCTCTGGCAAGGCTTGTGATTTTACTTGCCTTGTTTGTTTGGATGTTCCGGCCTGAACTGACCGGGACAATCTCAAATATAGCAAAGTCCAGCGAGCGGGTACACGTATTGGTGATTCCACTTATGATACTGCTATTGACGTATCACCACCGTGCAGCTTTGGCAGAAAGATTATCGAAGTGCTCACTGTGGGGAATTGTGCTCTTACTTATCGGATTGGCCCTGTATGCGGCGGCGACATGGCCTTTTAACTACGCATATGTACACAATGTTGCGATGATACCGGTGCTGGCCGGTATAGTGCTGGTTACCTGCGGCTGGGGAGTGTTGAAGTTTTCTTTGCCGATGCTGCTCCTGGTGATGCTGGCGTTTCCAATTGGCAGCCGTATTTATGCGCGCTTAATCATCCGTCCGGAGACGTACACGATTGCTGGCTCAGCGGCCACTCTGGCAAGATTGCCGGGCGTCGATACGGTAGTGCGAGGGCTCGATATATTCTTCGAGTCGGATTTCGTCTCTGGTGTTGTTGCTCTGGGAGAATCCAACCGAGGGGCAAAATTGCTGCTGGCTTTCGCCACTATCGGGGTATTCGTTGTATTCTCACGGAGCAGGTCTATTTGGCGGCTTATCGTTGTTGGATTTGCGGCTGTACCTATTATTTTCTTTTGTAATTTTTTCCGATTTTTTTGTTGGGCAGTGCTGGAGATTTATGCGATAGCCGCTCCTGCAGGTATGCTGGCTCGAAACATTTCAACGACTTTCTCCCTGCTTCTGGCGTATGCTCTTTTTGCGTTTGTCAGCTCAGCCGGATTGAATCTTTTCGTGGATATCGAGGAAACTGCTCGAAGCCAAGAGACTACTTATGCGTGAAAACAGAAATATTATTTCCGTTGTCCGGTCTTTGCTGTCAGCCGGATTTATTTTTTCAGCGGCTGTTCTTGGCATTGCGGCCGTGGGTCTTCGTCCGGGCGTCAAAGCTTTGTCTGAGTATTATGCGAAAGAGCCAATAGAGGTTCGCAGGCCGTTGAAGGAATTTGACATATCCTGTTTGCCTTCCTTTGAAAGCGGCTGGGTCAGCTCCAACATACCTCCCGACGAGATTGAAACAGATGAATATGCTATTATTCGCTTTATCAGGGAGCAGGGCGAGCCGAGGGAAGTGGTACTGTTTGTAACATATTACAGTGACCCGCGGAGCAAGGTTCCTCATACACCGGATGTGTGTTATCGTCAGGGCGGAGCTGTTGTTAAAGAGATGAAGAATATCACAATCGATATTCCCGAACTTGCCCGATGCCCGAAAGTCAAAGCACGCCTATTATTATTGCAACAGCGAACATACAATCAGGTAGTGATTTTTTGTTTCTATGCGGATGGGCAATTCAAGCATAGTCGTGAACAGGTCAGATGGATGATGGGCAAACCCGGAAATCGGTATGTGTACTTCAGCAAGATTGAAACAGTTTCGAGTTATCCGATAGATGGCAGTCCCGGCCCCGCGATAGATATCTGCAAAAGACTTTTTCGTGAAGCTGTCTCGATATTAATATCGGAGCATTTCCCAACCAAAGAGCAGCTCAAGCGGTGACGGACGATTTTCGGACTCGGCGGTTTCTCAAGATGATAATGGAGCTGTGCAGCAGAACAATAAGAAACATAATTCCAGCCACAAGAGCGATATGACTTCTCGGCTCGGGAACCGGCGACCACACATTTGCAAGTTCGATAGTCCGGCCTGATTGAAGTTCTAATTTTGCCGGTGCACGTCCTAAAACCGCCCCCTTGCTGCTGACACGCAGGGAGAACTGGCTGGTTTTACCGGGGGCGATTCCGGTTGTTGGAATTTCGGTCCATGCCTGAAAAAGCTTGCCGGAGGTATCCATTTGCCAGCCGTCGGGTGCCTGGAAGTTGTAAGCAGCGTGTTGTGTTACTGTGAAGCCCACGATGGGCGAGCTGCTCAGGTTACTTACTTTGTACGTGTAGATGTTCGATTCAATATCGACGGCAATACATACATGCTCGTCCCTGAATTCGGCCTGATTCGGAGGTAGATGTGCCTCTTCGTGGCCGGCCCCAAGACCGAAACCCGCAATCCCACACACAGCCAACGTTGTAACTACAATTCGGTACTTCATCTCAACAATCACTAATCAATCATCAATTGTTTATGTCAGGCCTAAATCCTCAGCTTCGGTGTAGAGGCCGTAACGTTTCATTTTCTTGAATAATGTTGTGCGGTTTATTCGAAGTGCTTTTGCGGTTTCCTGCCTGTTCCAGTTATTTGCTTCCAGTGCGTGGCGAATAAGGTTCTTCTCCGGCTCAGCCAGCGCCTCTTTCAAACTCGTTGGCTTATATTCTTTCTTGTAGCCGGAGTCTTGCTGCTTGATTGAATCCGGCAGGTCTTCGGGCCCGATGAATTTACTTTTACTCAGCAGCGCCGCCCGCTCAATTGCGTTCTCCAGCTCGCGGACGTTGCCCGGCCACGAGTAACGCTCCAGGTGCTCCATCGTCTCATCGGTAAAGCCGAGTTTTTCTCTTTTATGCTGGGCTGAGTACATCCGCAAAAAATGCTCCGCCAGCAGTTGAACGTCTCCTACCCTCTCGCACAAAGGCGGCAGGTCAATGGTCAGCACGTTTATACGGTAGTACAAATCTTCCCGAAACCGGCCTTGTTTTACTTCTTCTTCGAGGTTGCGATTGGAAGCCAATATAATTCTCGTATCGACGGTTATTGTCTTATTGCTACCGACCGCCTCGAACTGCCTGTCCTCCAAAACCCGCAAAAGTTTGGCCTGCAGGGCGGGTGACGCATTTGCTATCTCGTCGAGAAAAATCGTCCCGCCATCCGACGCCAGAAACTTGCCTTCTTTATTGTTCACAGCACCTGTGAACGCCCCTTTGGTATGCCCGAACAGCTCGCTTTCGAGCAGCGTCTCCGGCAGTGCTGCGCAGCTTACCTCGACAAACGGCTGATTACGTCTTCCGGAACGGTGGTGTATAGCCCTTGCCAGCACGCTCTTGCCCGTACCCGAGGGCCCGGCCATAAGTATCGTGGTCTTACTGTCCGCAATCGCCTCAACAAGGTCGAAGATTTTCGCCATCTTATAGTTATGGCTGATGATGTTCTCTAAGCTGTATTTTTGTTCAAGCTGAAGCCGCAGGTTCTCGTTTTCGCTCACGAGCGATTGTTGTTTAATTGCTCTTTCCACCGCCAGCCGCAGCTCATCGTCAATGATTGGCTTGGTCAGGTAGTCGTAGGCCCCCAGCTTTATCGCCCGAACTGCGCTTTCGATTGTGCCATAGCCGGTTATTACAATGACCACCGTTTGGGGATATTCTTCGCGGATGATATGCAGCAATTCCAGCCCATCTCCATCCGGCAGATTAACATCTGTTATGACCAGGCAGTAGCTTCTATCTTCCAGCTTGGCTAAAGCGTCCTTGAAACTATCAGCACCGCCGGCCTCGTATCCTTCGAGCGACAAAAACTCGCACAGCGAATCCAGTATGATTTTGTCGTCGTCTATAACTAAAATATTCTTTTCTCTCATGGCTTTTTCCTTATCGCCTCCTATAAATTCTTCGGGGTATTACCCGCCGCCGGCAGATACACAGTGAATATGCTTCCGGCCTCCGGGGCATTTTCAGCGGTTATTCGTCCGTGGCAGCTTTCGACTATGTCCCTGCATATCGCCAGCCCTAATCCTGTTCCTTCGCCTTTATCTTTTGTCGTAAAAAACGGCTCGAATATCACTTCTGCGTTCTCCGGCGCAAAACCTATGCCTGTATCGCAAAACTCCACCACGGCAGTATTGTCATCCTCAATCCGCGTTGATATCCTCAGTTGGCCGCCTTCCGGCATTGCGTCAAGGGCGTTCTTCGCAAGATTGCAGAACACCTGAAACAGATTCCTGCTGCGGATTTCCGGTATGTCGCCGCCGTAGTTTCGCACTATCCGGACATTCAGCGTCTCGGCCCTCGAGTCCATCGTCTTTACAGCGTCTTCGATAAGCTGCTCAAGCTGCACATATTCGGAGCGAGCATAGGTGCTGCGAGAGAATTCCAGAAGTTCGCTGACGATCTGGACCATTCGCATAAGACCCTGACGGCACTGTACAAGGTACTCCCTGGGCTTTTCGAGCTTCTCCTGCTCGATAATTCTCATTGCAAGGTTAATGTATCGCAATATCCCGTCCAGCGGGTTGTTCAGCTCGTGGGCTACTTTGGAGGCGACTGTGCCGACAGCAGCCAGCCGCTCGGCGTCGGCCAACTGTCTTTGCATACGGGCCTTTTCGGCAGCGTCTTCGATTATGATGGTTCCGCCAAGAACCTTTCCTGTCTTTTCGTTCTTGACCGGCGCACAGACGATTCGCAGCAGTCTCGTTTGGCCGCCGGTCGTATAGCCCACATTGTCAAATGTGCGAGTTTTTTCGGTTGAGAGGACTTTTTTCAGTTGCTTCGTCCAGCCCGGCCACACTTTATCATCCGTGCCTTTTGCCAGCGATTTGTCAACGTACTGACCCAATTCAATCAGTTTTGCTGCCTGGGGATTCGCTTCGACAATCCTCAAGTCTCTCTCGAAAGCAACAATTGCTATGGGCAGCGACTGTACGATTGACTTGTCGAGCCGCCCAATTCCCGCGGGGCCGTTCGTCGTGTGCTCCTCCGGCCTGCTACCCCCGCTGCTTCGATTTTGCGAAGCAAAACGGCGGGGGCTGCTGTGTTCGCCCGGCTTTTCTGGTTGTGTTTTCCAGGATTTTGCCATAGCTCAAATAATAGAAGCTCTGGTGAGTTGTTAAGCCCTGTGTTGCAAAAACGCAACATACACGTTGTTTTTTCGAACAAAAGAACGCCCTTGTTTAGTGGAAAACATAACGCCTTACAAACTAAGCAGCTAAGCAAATCTCTTCGGCGCCGATATGGCCTCTGTCGTGCATTAGTCCGCCTTTTAGGTGTTGCTATTTGTCAACGTTACAAACTGTTCTTTTTGGCCAGTTTGCCGTTACAACCGCTCAACGTCCTATAACCCTATGCCCAATAAGTAGTTGGAAAAGTAAAAATAGGGTATTTCTTGACCCCTTGTTTTGGAACGTATTTTGCACGATAGTACAGCAAGACGGAAGCATTGCATTATTACCGAGTGCAATGGCGACAGTTATGCAAGGAGGCATTTGGTGGATGGGTTTGAAAAGCGCAAGTACAGGCGGCTGCCGCTGGAGCTTGGTATCTCTTGCCGCAGCATAGACGCCCCTGCAAGGAAAATTCATACAGGCCGCACAGTGAACGTGTGCCCCGGCGGCTTGTATTTTCAGACCGCTGCCTGCGGGTTTAAGCCGGGTAATCTTGTAGAGGTGAGAGTCTCGATACCGCCGACCCCGGGCCTGCTTGAAGCCGGCGGCGCTGTCGCCGCTCTTGCTAAGGTCCTGAGGACTGAGAATCTCCGCAATTCGGACACACACGCTGCATTTTCTGGCGGCAACGGCGTGGCTCTGGGATTCTGCCGGACCCCAAAGCTTTGCATCTGACGCTCACTTCCCGGGCCAGTTGCCTTCAAAGACTTCCACTGCCGGGCCCGTCATATAGAGACAATTATCCTCCTGGCACCAGTTCAATTCAAGCTCACCGCCCGGCAAATGTGCGGTACATACGCGTTCTTGCCGACCGGTGAGCACCGCAGCAACGCAGCATGCACAGGCGCCGCTGCCGCACGCCATCGTGATTCCGCTTCCTCGTTCCCAGGTTCGCATTGTAAATTCGCTTGGCTGGTCTATCTGGACGAAGTGCACATTTGTGCGGTTTGGAAATACGCTATGGTTTTCGATAGCCGGCCCGATTTTTTCAAGCTCGATCAGCCCTGCGTCGTCACAGAAAAAAATCGCATGCGGATTGCCCATTGATATGCAGGTCATCAGCAGTTCGTGCCCGAGTATTTCTATTGGCTGTTCGATAATCTCATCACCGGGCAGCTTCACGGGTATATCCGCCGGCCTAATGGTCGGCTGGCCCATATTGACGCATACCTTTTGCACCTCGTCATTTTCATCGACTTCGAGCCCGACAGTCAGGACACCATTGCTGGTTTCTATGTTGAGTGAAGCGCCGAAGGACTGTTGAGGCGGCACCGAAAAAGCCCCACCGGCTTTTGCCAGTTTATGTTCGTATGCGTATTTGGCCACACATCGGATGCCGTTGCCGCACATTTCGGCTTCCGAGCCGTCGGCGTTGAAGGTACGCATCCGTACGTCGGCTTTGTCCGATGGCGCTATCAAAATCAGGCCGTCCGCGCCAATTCCTTTATGCCGGTCGCTTACGGCCCGCGACAGCTCAACAGGGTCGTCAACTTCTTCTTCGAAGCAATTGACATAAACATGGTCATTGCCAAGAGCGTGCATTTTCGTAAATCTCATCTTACGTCTCCTTGAAAGAACGATGATAGTATATGCGTTAGGGCGTAAAAAATCAAGTTGTTTGCACAATTTGCAGACGCTATGGCGAAATATTCTCTTGCATCGCACTGAAAGCGGCTCTGTTGGATATTATTCGAGAACGGTTCATTGAACGGCTTGACGGCGAGAGATACGGATGGACAAGGAGCCAATTTCAAAATAGTGGGGCGGTATGTGACAACCATCCCGCGTGAGACATTTGTCTATGAGGGGCGGGGTTCACGGGCTGGAAGCCCGTGCTACGTTCCGTGTTTTTCATCCGCCGCAGGCGTAGAAGCCCCGACCGTCGGGGAAGCCGGTGTCACGGCGGGTCACGGGCCAACTGCAAATTCCTTTTTTCGGGTGTTCATCTGGGCCTTCAGACGCGCGATAATCGATGAGTGCATCTGCGAAACGCGCGATTCCGAAAGGTCAAGCGTTAGCCCGATTTCCTTCATTGTCATTTCTTCGTAGTAGTACAGAATAATAATCAGCCGTTCCGCCCGTGTCAGCCCTTTGGTAAGCAGGTTTTTCAGGTCTCGTTTCTGCACTTCGACCACCGGATTTTCGCTTCTCTCGTCCTTGATTATATCTATCTCGCGAATGTCTTTTTCGCCGTCGCCATCACTGTATTTTGTGTTGAGCGATACCTGGGTGACGGCGTTGGCATCCCGCTTAAGCCGGGCAAACTCCTCCATACTCATATCCAGCTCCTCGGCGATTTCTTCTTCGGTTGGCTTGTGCCCCAGATGTATTTCGAGCGAGTGCGTCACTTTTGACAACTGGTGAGCGCGGGCACGCACTAATCGGGGCACCCAGTCCATACTGCGAAGCTCATCGAGAATTGAGCCCTTTATACGAGGAGAGCAATATGTTTCAAACTTCACACCTCTGTTAGGGTCGAAAGCGTCAATGGCATCCATCAGACCAAAGATTCCGGCACTGATAAGGTCGTCCAGCTCAACCTTATCAGGCAGTTTCGCATGCAATCGCTCAGCCGAATACCTTACTATGTTGCGGTAATGCTCCATCAGCAGGTTGCGGTGATAGTCGTCGCGGGTTTTGTGGAATTGCTCCCATACTTGCTCGATGCTCAATTCCTGGTCGGTTTTCACAGTATTCCTCCGTGATATCCTATGATTAATATTCAAAAAGCCGAGCTATAGGTCCTATAAGCACCAATATTCCCCCTTGTGACGGCTCTGCCGCTATGAGGACAAACACAGCGTCCGTCAAAATTCCTTATCGGTGTTTTGGCCGATAACTTTAGAAAAAGCAGTCAACAACTTTTCTGAAAAAACTCTCATTGTTGGGCCGGGTGGCCAGGCCGCTGCTCAACTTTGCCGCCAGCGCAACCATTGCCGAGGTAATCTGCGACCTCGGATAGGCCAGGACAACCGGCTTTCGCATCCGAACGGCTTGGCCCAAATGCTCGTCCCTGACCAGTACACCGGCGCAGTCAACGTCTGCGTTAAGGAACTGCTTGGCGACACGGGCTATCTGACGATGAATCTTTTTGCCTGCCGATATTGTATCTGCCATATTCACAATAACGCTGATTCGCCCGCCAAAGCTGTTTCCGACAAGCACCTTGACCATTGCGTAAGCGTCGGTAATTGCTGTGGCCTCCGGTGTTGTAACGACCAGCACATGGTCGGCGGCTAAGCAAAAACCTACAACCGACCTCGAAATACCTGCTGCGGTATCAATCACAATCGCATCGCTCTGGCTCTGCAGCATCGAAAGCTCCCTCACCAATCGCTGACGCTGAAATTCATTTATGTCAGCCAGCTCTGTCAGTCCCGAGGCGCCGCAGACCAGCTCCAGCCCCTCAGGCCCGATGTGAATGATTTCTTCAATGCTCCTTTGGCCGTTAAGCAGGTGCGAAATATTGTATTGGCTGTTGACGTTCATTATGATGTCGAGGTTGCCCAGCGACATGTCTGCGTCAAAAAGCACCACCTTCTTGCGAGAGGCGGCAAGGCATATCGCAAGATTTGCCGCTATATTGCTCTTGCCGACTCCCCCTTTGCCGCTGGTTATTGCCAAAACCTTTGCCGGCCGTTCGCTGGCTTCCATCATTTGTTGTAGCCGAAGCGCTTCGTTACCCATTTTTCCTCTTATTGGCTTTGATGGGGATTCACTCACTCAAAGATTGAGAGCATCCCTTCTCTTTCTCTGAGTAATTCCGCCGCCACTCTTTGGTTGAGCGAATTTTCCAGGAGTTTGTTTATTTGCTCTTCGAGATACTCATCCCGGCTGTCTTCGAGAAGCTCTAAGGCGTATTCATCGATGACCGCTTCAACTTCCAGGTCGCCGTCGGCCCCGAGCTTAATGTTCTGGGTGTCACAGAATAAGAGCCGCTGATTATGCATATGTTCATCGATTGCCATGTTCAGCAGCTCGGAGAACTCATCCACCGCAACATCCATAGGCACGAACCCCGCATAGTGCATACAGTTTATGTTTCGCGTAAGAACCTTCTGGCGCGTCTGTGTGAACTCAATGATTTTGATAAGCAGCTCAGTAATGTTGTCCGTTAGCATTGATTGTAGATTCATTGCCTAATCCTCATTATTGAAGTTGCGTTTCGACGAGCGGCTCGGCGAATTCCCACTTCAGCCCCAGGCCTTCAGCGGCTTCAGGTGGGGTAATTGCCCGGATTTCCCCGATGATTTCCCGCACTTCGCCCACCATTTTGTGTGCCTGGTCCTGGTGTTCAGGCCCGATTTGACTGATGACCTTGGGCCAATTCATTTTTACGGGTCGAAGTTTGTTATTGACCTGCCGGAGCTTTTCCACAAGTTTGCGGCGTCCGGTAACAACTTCCAGAAACAGCTCCGGTGAGTTTGTTCCTACCAATTCCTGTTGCCTTTCGGAGAGCCCCTTGAGCTGGTGATATAAATAACGCTGCTGTCTTAGAAGGAACAGTAACTCCGTGCCCGCATTCGCGTTGTATTTGCTCATCAGCTCATCCCCCCGTGTTTCTCTGCGACAGGAGTAGCTTGTGAAAGGTTAAATTGGTTTCTCATCCTTGAGCTTCCCATTTCTACCTTCGGTTTTGGCGGATAGCTGACTGTTAGTATCTCTGCACGGGGCCATCTGCCCCGTTTTCAGTTATTTTCAATAGGCCGCGGTTATCAGGATATTCCTTCGCCTGGATTGTTTCGCCTGACCGCCGGAGCTTTTGCGATAGTTTCTTCTCGGCCTAAAATGTCTCTTATTTCTGTAAGGGTCTTTGTTTTCTTGAGGTGGATGATTTTCGCTAATCTCTCGAATGCCGATTCATCGTATAGCCGATGTCCCCCCTCAGTCCATTTTGCCTCACGAATCAGACCCATTATTGTGTAGTTGTGAATCGTTTGCCGCGAGAAGGGCGTAAAGCTGACCAGTTCGCCGATTCGATAGAATTTGGCAGGTATTCGAAAAGTATTGCTCTCGGTTTTTGGCTGCATCATTGATATCTTCTTGTAATTACGCCGGCGTCAATTTCGGTTCTTATGTCTCGCAATTCGTAATTCAGACTCACCTGGCTTGCCTCGGATTTATATGACCGTTACCTGGTTCGTCTCACTCATGCTAAGTTTAATCACTCCCTTTCAGACTCAACCATCGCCTTTCTTCCGGCTGTTCGTGGCTATAAACTGCGATAAATTATATTTTGCATTTTACAAAACATAAAACACCTTTTATCGAGTGTCAAATTTTTTTTGGATTTTTTTAAATTTTTTTTGGCAAATTTCGTTGGCCCTCCAGCCATCTGCGGGGCAGGGCTCTTATCGGACTACCCTGCCTCGACTTTACCTGTGTTGAAGCTCCGCCTCCGGCGGGATGCCCTGGCTTCAAGGATTGAAAATATTCACAATCCACATCCTTATCACTACAACGATAAATGGTCCGCCTCCGGCGGATGCGCTCACTCGGTGTTTGTTGTGGGAAACTGGATTTGCTCCTGCTTTAATTCTGCGTTTTTTCGCAAATGCCCCTGCTGAAATATCCGATACACAGAACAGATAGGGCCAGTGCCGCCTGAAATAGTAGGATTGGGTAAACTTGTATCGTTTTTAAGCTATGCGCCGAAGTCCTAAGAACCCGGAAGAACATGACAGCAGCCCTGATGGCGGCATCTCCCTGCTCCAGCAGGTAACGCCGCTTGCCCGGCAGATAAACTGCCTCGACATCGGGCGTATAGCCGATGTTTGTATTGAGAAAATCCCGAATATAGTCGGCGTAAGGTTCGCTTCGCTGTACATACTTGATGAGACGAACAATATTTTGCATCTGAGCAAACATAACCATCCGTTTCTTATAAACAAGATAGTCTCTCTGAATCAAAGTCCGCCGTCTCCTATGGTTATGGCCGTCAGAAGTAAAGAGCTTATATTGGTAGGGGACATAGACACCCACAAAAAGCCGGTCATTAGAAGGTCGCAGCGTGCCTTTGCCGACAACTACAAGACCAAAAATTGTGTCATTTCTCCTCTTATTTGCCAGAACAGGGTTGTCGGCGTGCTCAATCTGGCGGATAAGACCGACGGCGTCTTTGATTCCGTGGACATTGCCCTGATAGAGCTGCTTAGCCAGCTCATCGGCGCATCAATCGGCAATGTAAAGCTGTTTGAGAAGATGCAAAGACAGGCCTCAACAGATGGGCTGACCGGCCTTGTGAACCACAGGACCTTTTACGAAATTCTGGAGAAGGAGTTATGGCGGTCACGCCGATATGGCGGGCATATCTCGCTGATTATGGTGGACGTTGATAATCTCAAAAAGATAAATGATACCTACGGCCACCGTGCCGGCGACAAGGTCATCAAAGAAATCAGCAGAAGGATTAAGGGATGCATCAGACAGATAGATACTGCCGCAAGATACGGGGGTGATGAGTTTGCGGTCATCTTGCCAAATACCGTGCTGAGCGATGCGAAAATTGTAGCTGAGCGTATGGTCGAGGCGGTTGCGAGCCATCCGACGAGCTGGCATAAAATGCAAATACCATTATCTATAAGTGTGGGGCTGGGTGAATATGGCGCTAATACGAATCCGGAGGATATAACCAGCCGCTCCGATGAGGCACTGTACCAGGCCAAGCAGGCGGGTAAGAACACGGTGCGAGTCTTTGTGCCTGCAGAAAAATAGGGATTAGAGAATTATTTGGGGGCGGGGGGGGTATAAGGGTATCAGATGAACAGGAGAACAGGATGTAGGATATTAGGGGAGCAGGGGAGCAGGAAATAGGCGGAGAATATCGAATATCCAATGTTGAATGTCGAAGTGGGCCCCTATCTGCGCGGGGACAAGGTTATCTTCGCCATTCGGGCTTGCGGACCATTAAGGGGGGCATCTGCTGAAGCTTGGTCCTTCGGTTGGCTGCGCCGGCGCAGCTTCTGGTGCTGGGATACCATCGGAGCTTGAAAATCTCCGGTTTGAAAGTTAACGTTTTTTTCCTCAATCTACGAAACATCGTCAGCCCTTTTAACACAGCGGGGATGGAAAGTACACACTAACTCTATCGACTGATTCGAGGGGTGACTTTAAGCACGATACGCGATGCTCCCCCAAGGGTCTCCGCTTCGCTGCAAGATGCTGGATACTCGATACTGGAGGAGAAAATAGGTTGACGAAAAATTACAGGTTAGTTATCGTGAGGGACGATTCAGGGGTGAAATGTGAGCCTGATAAGTTTGGGTAGACTCGGTGACGATGAGTTGAGTAGGGGGGAAGAAGGACCCCGACCACAGGTGTCGGGGCTAAACGTTGTGGTGGTCGGGAGGAATTTATGTGCTTGAGAAATGTTTTGGCGGGGTGGATTATATGTGTGTTTGCGGCGGGGGTGGTTTTTGGGCAGGGGGGGACAGCGAAAATGCCGGAAATTGAGGAGAGCGTTGATGTTTCGCCGGTATGGTCGGGACATCGGGTGGGCTTTTTTCTGCTGACGCAAGGTAAACGCCCCCCGCTACTTAGTGAACAAGTAAAGCGTAGGGGCAGGCAGTACGCAGCCTTCTACGATGAGCAGCGGCGGATGACGGTGGCGATGCGGAGATTAGGCTCGAAGCAGTGGGAATACCATCGGCCCGGGCAGAAGATTGGGTGGGACAGTCATAATTATGTGACGTTAGCGATTGACGACGGCGGGTATGTTCATCTTAGCGGG
>Ga0114919_10002209_pt1 | contig 15734 bp, 12 predicted proteins | sample BlataG_FD_88682 | JGI IMG/M metagenome (GOLD analysis project Ga0114919, IMG submission 88682) | Deep subsurface microbial communities from Black Sea to uncover new lineages of life (NeLLi) - Black_00105 metaG | ecosystem: Environmental > Aquatic > Marine > Oceanic > Sediment | place: Atlantic... | reverse complement strand
TTTAATCTATAAATTGTCACACAGTGGCAGGATTAAAATTGTCTTGTGAGCTGCATGTGGCCATTGAAAATAAAATATAAACACATGAAATTAGCCATTATCAAGCCATAAACATTGAACTTAGTCACGCTGCAAGCGTGACGATCTCATGAACGAAGTGAATAATAAATTCCGATACAAAAATATATTAATATGAGCAAAGAAATTTTAACTCTTGAACCACGGGTTTTATGGAAACATTTCTATAGTATTACCCAAATACCAAGGCCATCAAAGAAAGAAGGGCAGATCATTGAGTTTATAAGGAAGTTTGGAGAAGATCTGGGTCTTGAAACAATCGTTGATGAAGTTGGAAATGTGATCATAAAAAAACCTGCAACACCCGGTATGGAAAACCGGAAAGGTGTGATCTTACAGGGGCATCTTGATATGGTTCCGCAAAAAAACAGCGATACGGACCACGATTTTGAAAAAGATCCCATCGATGCCTACATTGATGGTGAATGGGTGAAGGCGAAAGGAACTACCTTAGGGTCAGACAATGGAATGGGGATTGCGGCAGCAATGGCTATTCTGGAGTCGAAAGACATGTCTCACGGACCCATTGAAGCATTATTTACCATTGATGAGGAGACAGGCATGACGGGAGCTTTCGGTTTAAAACACGGAGTATTGGATGGGGATATATTAATTAATATGGATTCTGAAGATGAGGGTGAATTGTATGTGGGTTGTGCAGGAGGCGCCAATGCAAATATAAAGTTTAAATATGCGGAGGAACCTGTCCCGGCAGGACATGTCGCTTTCAAACTGGCTGTTACAGGACTGAAAGGGGGGCATTCCGGGATTGATATTCCGCTCGAAAAGGGAAATTCAAATAAAATCCTTAACCGGTATCTCTGGCATGCATCAAAGAAACATGGATTGCGTTTGGCTCGTATCACAGGCGGAGATCTACGAAATGCCATTCCCCGTGAATCATTTGCTATAGTTACTGTTCCCGGCAAGAATGAAAAAGATTTTCTTGCCTGTGTAAAGGAAATGGAGTCGGTTTATAAGAAAGAACTGGCAACAATTGATCCGGATCTGAAATTTGAAGCTGTTCAAACCGATAAACCTGCCAGCCTGATTGATGAAGATACTCAGCAGAGATTATTCGATTCGGTTTATGCCTGTCCGAATGGGGTTATCCGTATGAGTAATGATATGAAAGGGCTGGTTGAAACATCAACCAATCTTGCTATCATTAAATCTGAAAATGGTGAGATAACAATTCAATGTTTATTACGAAGTTCAGTCGATTCAGCTAAAGAGGATCTGAAGAATATGTTTACCAGTGTTTTTGAGCTTGCCGGGGCTGAAATTTATTTCGACGGAGAATATCAGGGATGGAAGCCAAACCTTGATTCTCCTGTTTTAAAGCTCATGCAGGAAGTATATAATAAAAAATTCGGTAAGATTCCGGAAATCAGGGCAATTCACGCAGGCCTTGAATGTGGTATAATAGGTGGTATTTATCCTAACCTGGATATGATTTCATTAGGTCCAACCATTCGTTACCCTCACTCACCCGATGAAAAGGTGAACATAAAGACGGTGGAACGGTTCTGGGAATTCATGGTAGAAACCTTAAAAGCTATTCCGGAGAATTCTTGATAAAAATTGCTAATTTTGTATACTGTATGCCGGTTATATTAAGAAAAAAAGGATACAGGTTTTACTTTTATAGTAATGAAAGTGAAGAACCAATGCACGTACATGTTGAGAAAGCTGAAGCCAATGGTAAAATTTGGTTAGAACCAAAAATGGAAGATGAATATTTTTATGGCTTTACTGCTCGGGAGGTAAGAGAGATGAAAGAGTTAGTAGTAGAAAATTTAGAAATTTTAAAGAAAGCATGGAATGAATACTTTAAAGAAAAAAAGAGCAAAAGATCCATTTGATATATTAATCTTTGAAAAAGGCCTTAGAATAAAAACACTGATGATAGATAAAGACCTGGATTTATTAGCGGTGGTTTTAAATAATGGAAAAATATTGGAATCCAGGATATCATATTATTCCAGGTTAGAGAAGGCTTCTGTTAAGCAGCTGAATGCCTGGAGGTTAATAAGTGGCGGCGTAGGAGTATCATGGGAAAAATTGAATGAGGACTTATCAATAAAAGGTTTTATAAAAAGCACTGCCTTGAATGATATGTTAAGGCAGCTACTTGGAGAGAATGATACACGTGCCGTTGTATAAGTCTATGAACTTAAGTCAGATCACCTCGATAATATTTTGTGTTTACTTTTAACTTAAAACTTTCTGCTAAATCTTTTAATTTTTTGTTTTTCAGGGAATAATCGGTTAGCTTTGTACAATAAAAGGATTTAGAATGGACTTCACTGCATTTTATACCCGAAACGGCAAGTGCTTGTTTGAGTGCTGGATATTCTATTAATCTTACCATCATTTTCCCTCAATACAGGGGCTGCCTGTCACCGATATTTATCACTCTTTCCTAACTTGTAAATCGCAACCCGTAACCCCTGCCTGCCCCGTTGATTATTGCCATAGGCAAATCCACGGGGCCTGCCGAAACGGCACCACAGGCAGGGAGTACCCGACCGAAGGGAGGGGGAGATGGTTGAAAGGTCATTCACCGAAGGAGTCCTTTGGACGATAGTCATTAAATAATCATTCGATTGTAAACTGATTGGCACCAGAACATGAAAGGCATCATTTTCAATATTAAAAAATTTGCGGTTCATGACGGACCGGGAATAAGACAAACCATCTTTTTCAAGGGATGTCCTATGAACTGCCGGTGGTGTCATAATCCCGAAGGAATAAAGCCCCATCAGGAAGTTGTTGAGGTAGAGAAACAACTGGATGACAAAGTTTTTATTGATAAGGAAACAATCGGAAGGTGGTTGACGGTTGAAGATGTAATGAATGAAATTGAAAAGGAAACCGTTTTTTATGACGAATCGGGGGGAGGAGTTACTTTTTCCGGAGGTGAACCCCTGAATCAATTTAATTTTCTTCTTGTTTTGCTACAGGAGTGCAGGAGAAAAAACATTCACACAACCCTGGATACGACAGGATACTGTAATGAAATAAAATTCAGGAGGTTACTTGGTAAAGTGGATCTTTACCTGTATGATATAAAAACTATTGACGATGCATTGCATAAAAAGTATACCGGTGTTTCCAACAAGGTCAGCCTGAGTAACTTAAGAACTCTGACAGAAGCAAAAGAAAACGTCATACTTAGGTTTCCCATAATCCCGGGAATAACCCATACCTCAGAGAATATTAATGATCTGAAAGCATTCCTGGGATCTTTTAATCATAATATAAAGGAAGTACATTTGTTACCATACCATAATATAGCTACAAATAAATACAAAAGATTATACATTACGAACCAGATGGAAGGAGTTCGAAGTCTTGGGAAAAAGGATTTAACCGCCTTGAAAACAGAATTTGAAAAAGAAGGGTATATAGTAAGAATTGGAGGATAAATATATTTCGAATTTGTGATTGATGACTCCGCCATCCGCATAGCGATCCCCGCCAGAAGTCGGGCAGGCCTTTGGGAAAATGACGGGGTTAGTGATATATTAATATTGAGTTAATAAAAAGAAAGTAAAAGAAAGCACTATGATGACGGAACGGATTAAAAAGTTAAGGGAACAAAGCTTGAATGCTATAAACCGGATATCTCCCGAACGGGCGCTTCTTATCACTGAATTTTATAAAAGTGACATTGTTCGTGAAGTATCGGTTCCGGTACAACGTGCACTTTCCTTTAAGTATCTGCTTGAGAACAAGGAAATTTGTATAAATGACGGTGAAATTATTGTTGGAGAGCGGGGCCCGGCTCCGAAAGCTACACCTACATATCCGGAAATATGTCTTCATTCACTGGATGACCTGAAGAAACTTGACACCCGGCCAAAAGTTTCTTACAGGGTAAATGAAGAAACAAGAAGAATATACCGGGAGACCATCATTCCTTTTTGGCAGGGTAAAAGCAACCGGGACAGGCTTATGAATCAAATGTTTCCGGAATGGATCGATGCATACAAGGCAGGTGTTTTTACTGAATTTCAGGAACAGCGTGCTCCGGGCCATACGGTTTGCGGAAGCAAAATTTACAGGAAAGGCATGCTCGATCTTAAGAAAGAGATAAAACAAGCCATCGAAGACCTTGATTTCCTGAACGATCGTGAGGCTTTCGATAAGCGGGAGGAACTAAAGGCGATGGATATCACCGCCGGTGCGATCATTGGATACGCAGAACGACATGCGGAAAAACTGCTTAAACTTGCAAGAGCGGAGAAAGACGAATCACGAAAACATGAACTTGAAAAGATGGCAGAAATTTGCGGACGTGTTCCTGCTTTTGTACCGGAAACCTTTCACGAGGCCTTGCAGTATTACTGGTTTATTCATGTTGGTGTGATAACAGAACTTAATCCATGGGATTCATTTAACCCCGGACGACTCGATTTACATTTGTTTCCGTTTTATAAGAAAGGACTTGAAGATGATTCATTAACCAGGGATAGTGTAGTGGAACTGCTCCAGGCATTCTGGATAAAATTTAACAACCATCCGGCACCTCCCAAAATGGGTGTTACAGCAAAAGAAAGCAATACTTACACCGATTTTTCTTTGATCAATGTTGGCGGGGTAAAAGAGGACGGATCGGATGCTGTAAATGATCTGAGTTATATTATTCTTGATGTGGTGGAGGAAATGAGAATTCTTCAGCCAGGTTCCATGGTTCAGTTAAGTAAGAAAAACCCTGACCGGTTTATAAACCGGGCTATTAAAATAATAAAAACAGGGTTCGGTCAGCCTTCTGTTTTTAATACCGAAACAATTGTACAGCAGTTAGTCCGGCAGGGGAAGGCAATCGAGGATGCCAGAAATGGTGGCGCCAGTGGTTGTGTGGAAAGTGGAGCATTTGGCACCGAGTGTTATTTTCTGACAGGCTATTTTAACCTCACCAAGATCCTGGAGCTGGTGCTGAATAATGGTTATGATCCCCGAACCAAAAAGCAAATTGGTTTGAAAACCGGTGATCCGAAGCTATTTAAGTCATTTGGAGAATTGATGAACGCTTATAAAAAACAGTTGAACTACTTTGCTGAAATAAAACTGAAAGGAAATAATATTATTGAGAAGATAAATGCCGAATACATGCCGGTTCCGTTCCTCTCCCTGTTAATTGACGATTGTATACAGAACGGTAAAGACTATAATGCGGGGGGCGCCAGATACAATACAAGTTACGTCCAGGGAGTCGGTTTGGGAAGTTTAACCGACAGCCTTACCGCCATTAAATTTCATGTATTTGATAAGAAAACATGTACAATGGACAAGATGGCCAGGGCAATTAAAACAAATTTTGACGGTTTTGGGGAATTGAGGAAAGAACTTGTTTATGACACGCCGAAATATGGGAACGATGACGATTACGCTGATGATCATGCCAGGGAAATTTTCGAAATATTTTATGAATCGGTAAATGGAAAACCAACATCAAGGGGAGGAACTTTCCGGATCAATATGTTACCAACAACAAGTCATATTTATTTCGGAGAAGTGATCGGGGCAACTCCGGATGGAAGAAAGGCACGTGAGCCATTGTCTGAAGGGATCTCACCGGTTCAGGGAGCAGACCGGAATGGCCCGACTGCCGTATTAAAATCAGCCTCAAAAATCGATCACATTCGAACGGGGGGCACTTTACTCAATCAAAAGTTCACGCCGGCATTTTTTGATGAGGAAGAGAGCATATTAAAGTTGTCAAAATTGATCAGAAGTTATTTTCGTATGGACGGGCATCATATTCAATTTAATGTTGTAACTGCAGACACACTAAGGGCAGCCCGGAAAAATCCTGAAAAATTCAAGGATCTCATTGTCAGGGTTGCCGGGTATAGTGATTATTTTAATGATCTATCTGAAGACCTTCAGAATGAGATTATCCGCAGAACAGAACATGAGGCGATTTAGTTTATACACTAAATCCTAAATCCCATAACAAGGATATCATCGACCTGGGCATTGGCACCTTTCCAATTTTCAAAGGTGGTATTAAGAATTTCCTTTTGTTCATTCATGGGGTTACCATGGATATCCAACAGGAGATCCTTGAAAGGTTTTAATTTAAATTTACCCCCTTTTTTCCCGCCAAACTGGTCGGTGTAACCATCCGAGAAAATATAAATTACATCACCCTTTTTCAGAGTCTGCTCATGGTTGGTAAACGACTTTTTTTCATTAATATAAATGCCGATTGGCATTTTATCTCCCTTAATTTCCATAAGCTTCTTGTTTCTTATTAAGTATAGTGGATTATAGGCACCTGAGAATTGCAGGTTACGTGTTTCAAGATCAAGAACACACAGAGCCATATCCATACCATCTTTGGCTTCATCCTCTTTTCCGGTTTGGCGAAGCGCTGTTTTTATGTAGTTTCTTAAACGGTTCAGGATCAGATTTGCCTTTGTGATTTTATAATTATTGACAATTTCGTTCAGGTAAGAGTAGCCCAGCATGCTCATAAATGCGCCCGGCACTCCGTGCCCGGTACAATCGATACCTGCAAGAATGATTTTGTTATCTTTTTGTGCAATCCAGTAGAAATCGCCACTTACTATATCACGGGGCTTATACAATATGAAATGATAAGGAATGATTTTGCCGATAAAATCTTTTGGAGGAAGGATGGCATTCTGAATTCTCCGGGCATATTGAATGCTGTCAGTAATATCCTGTTTTTGCATAACTATTTCGTCCCTCTGTTGCCCAATTTCGTCTCTCTGTGCCATAATCTCCTCTTTTTGCACTTCAATTTGTTTCGTTCTTTCCCTGACTTTGATTTCCAGAACTTTTTTATCATGCTGTAATTTTCTTTCGCGGATAATGATTAATAAATAAACGGCTAAAATAATTCCTAAACCAATAAGCAGATAAAACCATACCGTTCTGGTAAAAGGAGGGGCAATGCTGAACCGGACACTTTTCTCCGGACTGATGGATCCCATAATGTTTTTTGCCCTTACATGCAGCAGGTAATCATTCGGAGGTAAATATGGAAAAAAGATAACCGGATTCTCAGTCCATTTTGACCAGGTCTGACTTAACCCTTCCAGAAAATACTGATATTGTGTCTGGCTTGATTTGATGTAGTAGGGAGCGATAATTTTAAACTCAAGACTATTGTTTTCTGCACTGAAGTCTAATTCTGTGAAGGAGAAACTTAATCCTGCCTGGTTGGTGACGCTTTGAATAAAAAGGTTGAATTCTTCACGGACAGGAGAAATCTCAGTATAAAGAATTTTGTTAAGCTTATTGTCTTCATTGATAATCCAGATATTATTGTTCGAACCGGTGTAAATATTCTGAATTCTGTCAAAAAGTTTTAAATATTTTGGTAAGCCCTTACTCATTTCAGAAATGGTATCGAGAGAGAACCACTCCTGGTTTTTTGAAATCCAGGTTTGTCCATCGCCGGCAAAAACATATTGGTAGAATTGTTGTTTACGATCCTGAATGGTATCGATACTTACCAGCTCATCCATTTCCGTGTCAAATCCATAAATACCTGCTGAAAGAAGGAAATATGGCTGGTTTTCCAGACCTCTGACCATTACTTTTTCGGAAAATTCTTCCAGGAAGTAGTATGAATTTACTTCAACGGGTTCGAATTCCTTACTAAGTTTAATCCTGTAAGCTTTTGTATCGGATGCCAACCATACATACTCACGGGATTCAAAAATCGAGTAAACCGGAACATTTTCTTTAAAGAATTCCCGGTTCACTTCCCATGAGTTTTCCTTGTAAACAACGGTAAATACGCCCCCGGGGGTGCCAATATAAAACAAGCCTTCCTGATTTCTTGAAGGTAAAATATAATTGATATAGGTATAAGCTGCTATAAATTTTACTTCATTATTTTTTATTCTGTATAATCCGGTATTGGTCCCAACCAGGATCTGATCACGGAATTTTACCAGTTGCCTGCATTTATCATCCAAACCTTTGATTTTACTAAACTTATGGCTAATTGATTGAAGGGCATAAGTCTTTTTCTTCACATATGTTGTCTTTGGAGGTGTTATTGAAACCGAAATTGTTTCGGGTTCGGTTTCAGGCTTTTCAGGGCTGATAGTCAGGACCGTTTCAATTTGCTCTTTTTCTGTTTCCTGTGGCGGGGCTATTTTCTCCAAGAGCCAGGATAAGAAGCCTTTACGAGGTTTTTCTTTTCTCCTTTCTTCCCCGGGAGTTTCCTGTATTGTTGGTTCGGTCTTTTTCTCCCTGGTTTTTCTTTTTGTCCGGCGTGGTATTTTTTCTTTTATTACTTCTGTATGCTCCTTTTTATCTCTTGCTTTCACCAATACCTCGATTTCAGCATAGTCTTTTACTTCAGTAAGGAAATAAACCCCTTCACTTGTGGCTACATAGATGGTGTTGTTGAAGTCGACGATTGAAAGAAGATTTCCTTCCAAACCAGGGTACGAATTGTAATTTCTTACCGGTATTGAAAAATCGATCCTTGTTGTTCCAAATTCATGTGAGAGCCATAAACCATTCCTGTTATCCTTACCAATGGCATATATTTCATCGTCAGGTAAACCCGTTTGGTAATTCAAAGTGAATTTGGTTTTTCCTGATTCTTTTTCAACAATAATACACCCGCCTGTAAGAGTCGCCAATGCGATTTCTTTTTCATTCAATTCGATCCCACCTGATAATACGCTTTGCTGGATATATTCCTCATCTTTAATGATGTAATCTTCCATTTTTTCCCCGTCAAAACGGTAAATAAAGCTGTTATCGGTAGCAAAGAGAACTTCTTCCCCGTTAAAAGGAATACTGAATATGATTTCATCCTTATCGATAATATCGCTCCCCGGAATAAGAAGAATTGAATCACCTGCTATCCTGTGCAGTCCGATGTCTTTTATGTTAATAAATAATAAAGTGTCAAAAAGAACCATTCCTCTGAATGGATTTCCCGGATTTGCCCGCCAGACTTTTTTGTTTTTCAAATCTTCCGGATCAACCCGTGTAACGGTTTGATCGCTGTAAAAATAAAGATAAGTCTGATTAAACAGGATACTGGATATTGCTCCCAGTTCTGAAAATTCCGATGAAATATTTTGGTAAAGGTACTGACCATAGTCATTTTTGGTTATGTATCCAAAATTATCTTCGCATCCGACATATACCCTGTTACCCGAAGGTTCATAGATCAAAGAATATGGCCTTTGGACCGATTCGAGATAATTCCATTCCAATCCATCATAACTCAGGATACCTTTTCTGTTTGCAAAAAACATCACTCCCTCTTCGTTTTGAGCAATAGCCCAATTCCGGTTGTCAACTCCCACCGGTAGTTTGATATTCGTAAAGAATGGATTGCCTTCCTGGGAATTAACCCGAAGAGGATTAATCGTAAGAATAATCGCAAAAATGAATCGTATAACTGGAGTTAAATAATTCATCTTTTGTGGGTTAAATATATGTATTTCGTGTCTTTTCAGATTTTAAAAGTCCCTTTTTTATGTGTTATAGGTTAAAAGTTATAAGTTAAAAGGGCTATGTTCCATAATCTTGTCGGTTTTTTAATTTTGCAACCTACTCGTATGACCACTAAAATGTATTAGTTTTTTACATAAACCATAACATAATTGCAATGTTTCAAATCTAAACTAATCGCCCGGCAGCAGTAGTGGTCTGATGAGTATCAAAGTTATAATAAAAGATACTAAAACCAGCAGCCCCGACCGTACCGGACGCCCGCCTGACTTGAGTATTCGGGCAGGGTACGTTCGGGTTGGTAGCACCCAGCACCCAGTAACTTCCCATTCTTCTCAAACTTAAACTTAACCTCAACCTTTCCTTCCCAGACTCTGCCCCGCCTTCGCATACTACGGCGGGCAGGCAGGTTTTCCAAACTCTGGCAGGTCTTTTCCCAGCCGAATACAATTCGGCTCTACATCCTTCCCAATGTCCCATGTATTTTACCTTTCTCCAGTCTCACCAGCCCATTACCCAGTATCTATATTAACATATAACGTATTACATCTTATTTCTTTTCTTCTCAATACTTTATTTAGTGCCAATTTGCTTAAAATAAGCTGTATAGAAATCGAATTGACTGGCAAAGGTCCATATCCTTAAACTAATTCTTAACCAGATAAATAATTGCTGAAGAACAAACATGAAAAGAATAGTGAGCCCTGATGTCATTCCAATCGTCCTTGATACTATCATATATAAATAGAAAATGATTAAAGGAACAACAAGCAGCATAAGGTAAAGACCGTATGTGCCCGGAAACTTGCGTATAACAAACTTCGTTGCCAGCCATATGGATTTTAATACTTTTCCGGAATCATTTAAAACAAGAATGAACCGGGAATAATCGGTAATAATGACGAGAAAAATACCGAGAAGAAGATGTATTCCGAGAAAAAAAACAAACAGGTAAAAAAAGGTTTTCTCAGAGGCCGTTCCACCTGTCATTCCTGCAACGATGAGGGCGAATATTAAATATACAAAAACTGCTAAAATGATATGCATAAAAACAGTATAAAGGCTTATTTTAAAGAACCTGAAAAAAAATGTACCACATCCTGAAAAAAATGATTTTATGGAAAATTTTGATTCTTTTTGTTTAAATGCGGTAAGGATGCCTCCGGTAAGAAAAATACTCAGTATCAGGAAAAACAATACCATCCAAAATCCATGGCTTAAATAACTGCTGATCTCTTCGCCATAATGCCGGAGGATTTCCTGAAACGAGGTAAAATCGAAACCTTTTAGCAAATTTTGAGGCGCCATCGAATGACCTGATGCTTCCTTTAGAGCCCCCATAAAGGGAATAGCAATGGTTAGACCCACAAGCAGGTTGAGAACGTAAATCAAAGTGGTCATTTTTAATGATCTGACCGTTGTTTTAAAACCACTGGCATATGCTTTTGTAATATTCATGAGATTTTGATTGTTTTTCGTATGGTAACTATTTAGATTTCAAGAGTCTCTTTTTTTTATATTCAGGTTAATTGCCTCAATGTTTATACAATATATTTATTTTCCTTACAAATTGCCCGTAGGGCATAAATTATTGTAGAAAATGTTACAATTACAAGAAATTATTTCCCTGTAGGGGATTAATTTCCCAGATACAAAGAATGTAATCCTGATAGCAATTCTTTACAATTTCTATTTATCGCCTACAGCGAAAACGTTTCTGTCTGTTCCCTGCCTTCTACAATAATTTAACCGCTACGCGGTATTGGACTGCCATCCATTGCAAGTATGCTCTAAATATGGGATACCTGCCCAGTGAAATACGATATAAACATTTCATGGGGAACACAGAAAAGAATTAACATATATTATAACAATTAACATTTTGTCCCTCCTAAAGGGATGCCTGTGGTATATCTTTTAGGTTACGGGTTGCGGCCTTTCGACTCCCTTTTTCAGACTCTGCCAGGTACTTCGTACCCTGGCAGGTCTTTTCCCAGACGAATACAATTCGGCTCTACTATTTCTGAAACATAATGACAAACCGGAGCTTCGTCCTACTGATCACTCCCTTTCGCCCCCTCGCCCTCTCCCTTCGTCTCTTAGTCTCACCAACACCCATTAACCAGTCCCGAAATGGTCAAAATCTATGATTTTGAAACCATTTCGAGGATCCTCGAAAATAAATGCAAATCAAAGATTTGCTTATTTTCGGGATACCCAGCACCCAGTATCTAGCTATTAATATCTAACATCTTATTTCTTTTCATCCCAACGTACTGATTAGGCACTAATTATGTAAATATTGCAAATGATTGCATGGCATTTTGCAACCAAAACAGGAATTTCAGTGTATATTTCCAAATGACGGCTCTTTTAGGTTTGGTGGTCAGGCTGTTATTATGAAAGTCAATATCGATCATGATTTTCTTTTCGGGATCGATTTGTGCCCAGACAATTTTTTCAGGCTTTTCATAAGCAAATTCTTTTGTTCTTGATTTGCCATCCCATTTTTCAAGAATTTCCTCACCATTGTCGAAGTGAATGAGCACTTCCACCGGCATAAACATCTCCCCTAAACGATGAATGATCACCTTTGATTCATAAATAATATTCTCATATTCAATCGACTTATAGGTCATTTTATTCCCACTTATCTCATGAATTCCTTCCGGGGGTTTAATTTTTTTGTTTCGTATCCGTGCTAATTTGTAATCACACACATCGGAACCGTAGAGCACCTGGTCAAAAAACCAATTCATGCTGTCGCCGAATTGTGTCCCATGGTTTTTCCTGACAATTTCATTTACAATATCGATAAAATCCTGTCCGCAGGGATGTTTGAATTTCCAGCGTTCAAAATAGGTTTTCAGGATTTCGTCCATTGTCGGTCTCCCGATAAGCCGGTCGAGGGTAAGCAACCATGTTGCCGATTTGGCATAAGACAGTGAGCCGTACCCACCATGCTGGAATTCCCATGCATTTCTGAAAACCTCAGCTACTTTTGGATTTCTCATAGTGGTGTAACCGAGGCGCTGGTTTTCAAAATCTCCGAAATGGAACCCGTTAAAATCGACAAAAGAAGTTTTATCGCCATAGGTATAATCCATGATCCGGGCTTCAAAATAAGTATTGAACCCTTCATCCATCCACGCTTCTTCAAATTCATTTGTTGCAAGGAGTCCCATAAAATAATTATGACCAAACTCGTGTATGGTAACCATCTCGGTAAGCCTCATACCTGCCGGCATTCCCCAAAGGCATCCTGCTGTAATAAATGTAGGATACTCCATTCCGGATGATCCCATTCCACTTAACGGCGGATCGACAATGGTTATGGTTGAATAAGGATATTTGCCCAGATTTTTATCAAAATAGCTTAATGCAGCCTTTACTGATTCCGTGTGCCGGTCAGCCTGACTCAGATGTTCGGGCTGTAAATAAACCATGATTTTTACATGCTGCCATTGATCTTCTACGACCTGAAACACGGGTGAAGCCGTCCATGCAAAATCAACCACGTCTTCTGCGATGTAAAGTAAGGTTTTGGTTCCATCAGTATTATCTGTTTTACTTTTTAGTACGCCGGTTGCGCCAACTATAAATCGTTCCGGAAGTGTAATTTCTACTTCATAAACACCAAAGTTTGCATAGAATTCCGAGTGGGCATGAAATTGATGACAATTCCATTGCCCTTCTTCGGCATAGCGCATACCTTCAGGTTCATATACAGCTATTTTAGGAAACCATTGACCGGCAAGGAAATATTCATCACTGTAACCTGTCCGGGCAAAAATCCTCGGTAATTTTGACTTAAAAACAATGTTCAACTCAGCAGAACCTTCGGGTTTTACAGGATTTGCCAATGGCACCGAAATTACTGTCTGATCCTTTTCATTATCATCATCAGGCTGGATGAACCTGATTTTTGAGGTCAGGTCTTCTCCGTTTTCGTCTTCCATCCTGAGAATATCAACCCAGCCCCAAACCATTGGATCGGATGCCTTCACTTTCATACCGCGCAGTTGACCTCCCGACTCTTTCCAGAAGGTTGATTCGGTATTTTTAAAAGCGTTCAGATACATATGGAACTGAAGTTCCCGTATCGTATCCCGGGAGGGGTTTTTCCAATAAAGGGTCATTTTTCCATCCAGGATCTTTTCCTCAGGATCGAGTTTTACCGAAATTTTATAATTGGCAATCCGGGTACTAAGCGCCTGGGAAAATACGGGAATGCCGATAAAGAATAATATGAAGGATAGAGCAATCCCGGAGAAGTTAGAAGATATTCCTTTCATTTTATTTCAATTTTTTTCTCAAGTTAGAAATAATTTTCGGATTTAGCGAAACGAACAGGAAAAATAGTACATGATTGTAGAACGACTCTACTGAGTCGGTTTTTAAAAATTCAAATTATCCAGTGGACTCTTCACGTTATATTTGTTTCGGCTCAGAACATGGGTATAGACCATAGTCGTTTGTACATTTTTATGTCCGAGTAGTTCCTGCACTGTCCGGATATCATAACCATCCTCCAGTAAATGAGTGGCGAAACTGTGTCTGAGGGTATGACACCCTGCATTTTTGTTAATGCCTGCTTCACGAACTGCTTTTTTTACCGCTTTCTGTAAATAACTTTCGTTACGGTAGTGTTGTTTCAGTTTACCCGACCGGGGATCTATCCCTGGTTTTCGAGCCGGGAAAATATATTGCCAGCCAGGCTCTTTTGGGGCATTCGGATATTTTCTTTCCAGGGCTTCGGGCATGGATGCTCCATGAAATTGTTTGATTGACATATTCTCTTCCAATTGCAACATGGCTTTTTTTATTTGCCTTTTCAGAGGTTCCTTAAGCCGTTCAGGGAAAATGGTCCTTCTGTCGTTATTTCCTTTTCCGTCGCGGACAACAATTTCATTCAATTCAAAATCAATATCTTTTATCCGTAACCTTAAACATTCCGTTAATCTTAAACCACAACCGTATAACAGACTTGTCATCAGCCATGACTCGCCCTGAAGATGGGATAGTATTTTATTCACCTCATTACGGCTTAAAACAACAGGTACTCTTTTACCTGATCTGGCATGTTTAAAATGAAAATCATTTAAGGGCTTTTCGAGTACTTCCTTAAATAGAAAAACTATGGCATTGAGGGCCTGGTTTTGGGTAGCAGCCGAAACTTTACGTTCATTAGCCAGGTTTGTCAGGAATTCAGAGATCTCCTGCCCGCCCATATCTCTCGGGTGTTTTTTATTGTGAAAAATAATAAAGCGATATATCCAGTCAACATAAGTCTTTTCAGTAGAGTAAGCATAATGTTTGGTACGAATTACCAGTCTTACCTGTTCCAATAATTTTGATTTTTTCGGCATTACAATTCCTGAAATGAGTTGATTTTTACGTATTATAATGCAAAAATAGCATATTATATGGAAAAGTACGCATTTTAATAAAAAAAATTATATTATACGGATTCCGTTTTTTACTTGCATTTACAAATATTATATGGTAATTTGCGGTAGAATATATGTTATACGGCTTATAAAAATATTTAGAATCATTTTGGTAAATGTACCAAAAAGTCGTACATTTGTATAGAAATAATTAAAGACTAAAAATGATAGAATTATCTGTAAATAAATTTCGAGCCAATCTTAAATCTTATATAGATAAGGTAATAAACAACCACGAACCTATTAAAGTTACACGTAGAAAAGGGAAAAATTTTATAGTCATTGGAGATGAAGATTGGGTAAGAGAACAGGAAACCTTGTATATCCTTCAAAACTCTTCTTTAATAAAACAAATAACCGAATCAATCAAGACCTATAATAACGGTAGTGGTTATAGGCCAACACAAAAGGAAATGGATGAGATCAATAGTATTTGAAGGTAATACATGGAATGTATATGAAAAATTAAGGTCAAAAGATAAGGTTCTTCATAAAAATTTATGTAAGATATTAAGGGAGATGCAACGAGAAGACCCCACCAAAGGATTAGGTAAACCGGAATCACTAAAACACAACTTGTCAGAATTTTGGTCACGTCGCATATCTCAAAAAGACAGGCTAATTTATAAGTTTGATGATAAATCTATTCATATATTTGCAATTGGTGGGCACTATGATCAAAAAGTAAAATGAATAAAATAATAGCCGTATAACAATTGCTTGCACCTGACAAGAACC